>Ga0214921_10000442_pt1 | contig 77317 bp, 66 predicted proteins | sample LL1505_MetaG_FD_177992 | JGI IMG/M metagenome (GOLD analysis project Ga0214921, IMG submission 177992) | Freshwater microbial communities from Lake Lanier, Atlanta, Georgia, United States - LL-1505 | ecosystem: Environmental > Aquatic > Freshwater > Lake | place: USA: Georgia | collected... | reverse complement strand
AAGATCCTATTTTAAAAGAACGCGCGTTCGGGCTCTCCAACCCGCAAGGCAACCACGGTGAGGACATCAAGGACTACTACTACCACCTCGCGAACACGCCCACGCATTCCTTCATGCGCGGCCTCTATAAATACCCGCAGCAGGAATTCCCCTATCAGCACCTCATCGAGGAAAATGGACGCCGCTCGCGTTTGGAGCCCGAATACGAGTTGGTGGATACCGGCATTTTCAACGAGAGCCGCTACTTTGATGTGTTCTTCGAATACGCCAAAGCCACGCCGGACGACATGGCGATCCGGCTGCGAATCATCAATCGCGGCCCCGATGCCGCGCCGCTGACAGTCCTGCCCACGCTCTGGTTCCGCAACACATGGACATGGGAGGTTGCCCCTGCCTCGAAGCCCGAGATCCGCCTGCTGCCAGATGGTCAGGGACTCAGCGCACATTCCGCCGAGCTGGGCGATTACAGCCTCCAAGCCGAAGGCCAGCAGGAGTGGATTTTCACCGAAAACGAGACCAACGACCGCCGCCTCTATAATGCCCCAAACCGCACGCCGTTTGTGAAGGATGCCTTCCACGATTATGTCGTGAGTGGCGCAACCGGCATGGTGAACCCCGCCCGCATCGGCACTAAGGCCGCAGCAGTCTACCAACGCACGCTCGCCCCCGGTGAGGAGTGGGTGATTCGGCTGCGGCTCGCTCCGGGTTCACAGGAAACGTCCTTCGATTCCACCTTCGACACTCTTTTTGCCGATCGGGAAAAGGAACACCTCGCCCACTTTGAAGCCGTGGTTCCCGGAATGCCCGAGGAATTGTCGCTCGTGATGCGCAGCGCGATTGCCGGCCTGCTCTGGGGCAAGAAATTTTATTCCTACCATGTGAACCGCTGGCTCAGCGGCGATCCGACCATGCCGAAACCCCCGGCCGAACGCTGGAAGGGACGCAATGTTTTCTGGCAGGAACTCTACGCCAACGATGTCATCTCGATGCCCGATTCTTGGGAATACCCCTACTTCTGCGCTTGGGATCTCATGTTCCAATCTGTGGCCTTCGCTATCACCGATCCCGCCACCGCGAAGAGACAGAACATGCTGCTCCAAGGCGAACGCTACACTTCTCCCAGCGCCCAGCAGCCCGCCTACGAATGGGCACTCTCAGATGCCAACCCTCCCATCGGCGGCTGGGCAGCGTGGAGGATTTATTCCATCGAACGCGGAGCAAATGGCAGAGGCGACCGCGCCTATCTCAAAAAGGCCTTCAACAAACTGCTCCTCAACTACGGTTGGTGGGCGAACCGCGTCGATCAAACGGGAGAGAATGTCTTCGAGGGCGGGTTCCTCGGTCTCGACAATATCGGGGTGTTCGACCGCCGCTACCCGCTCCCGGACGGCTCGCGCATCGCCCAGAGCGACGGCACGGCGTGGATGGCTCAGTTCTGCCTAAGCATGCTCAACATAGCCATCGAACTCGCCGAAGAGGAGCCGGAGTTCGAGGATATAGCCGACAAATTCCTCAACGATTTCATCTACCTCGCCTCCGCCATCAACTCGACAGGCACGGGCGGCCTCGCCTTGTGGGACGATGAGGATGGATTTTACTATGATATCCTACGCCGTCCGGACGGCTCCTCAGCTTACCTCAAAACCCGCTCGGTTGCTGGTCTCACCCCTCTCTTCGCGGTAGAGAGCTTCGATCCCGCGAGCGTGTTGAAGTTCCCACTCCTGCGCAAACGCTACCAGTGGTTCGAAAAACACCGCCCGCATCTGATGGAGAAACTTCAGCACATCAAAGAAAACGTCGATGGACGCAAACTCATCTCGCTTGTCCCGCCTGAGCACCTCCGGCGCATCTGCGAGCGTTTGTTCGATGAATCGGAATTCCTTTCGCCCCATGGCATCCGTGCCCTCTCAAAAATCTACGAAGAGCATCCCTACACCTTCACGGAGGGTGAAAAAACCGAGACGCTCGCTTATAGCCCCGCCGACAGCCCTGTGGCGATGTTCGGCGGCAATTCAAACTGGCGCGGCCCGGTCTGGATGCCGATGAACTACCTCATCATCGAATCGCTTCAAAAATTTGGCTTCTACTTTGGCGACACATTCAAAGTGGAATTTCCGACCGGCAGTGGAGTCCAGATGAACCTGTGGGAGGTTTCCTTGGAGCTCGAAAAACGCCTCGTCAGCATATTCACCCGCGGAGAGGACGGACGGCGACCCTTCAACGGTGGAGTTGAACTCTTTCAAAAAGACCCCCACTGGCGCGACCTGCTTCTCTTCAACGAGTACTTTAACGGTGACAATGGAGAAGGTGTCGGCGCCAGCCACCAAACAGGCTGGACCGCCCTCGTGGCGAAAATGTGCCGCCAGCTCCACACGTCACAAGCGAATATCTGAAGAATAGTCCCGAATGGATAGAGCGCATAAGCTTCTTTGCGCTCTCTGTACTCTCAACCGACAAAAAATTTCATACGGCCCACTTCAGACGGCGCGCTGCGCCGAGGCACGCTCCCGATTCAGCCACACGCGGGCGATACCCTTCATCCGGGTAAGGATGTAATAAACCGTCTGACTCCGCTGGCGGACGAGATCAGCACCCACGATTTTCGGCACAAAGTCCGCTGGCACTTCGGTGATTTGCTCTGGAGTGAGGCCTTCGAGACCCTTGCAAAGAATCGCCGTCATAGCCTTTGTGAGCGTTTGCACCTGAGGTCCAAGCTTGATACGGAATGCACAAGCGCGCTGAGGAGAGACTTGGAGGAAAACACCCACTGTATCGGTGCATTCCTCATCTTTGCGTTCATCCTCAAGATCAAATGTGTCACCATCACGCGGGCCCTGTTTCATGGCAGCGGAGGCATAGGAGATGAGCAGTTCGCGCTTCTCCGCATCAGGCAGAGATTCGAATAGCTCGATAATCTGATTCAGCTTTTCCGGGTACACAGGGATGTTAACTCCTCTCGATTGGTGCCCCGACACGATTACCCCACTCGGTCCAAGAGCCGTCGTAATTACGGACATTTTTGTAGCCAAGAAGATACGTGAGCACAAACCACGTGTGGCTCGAACGCTCGCCAATACGACAGTACGCGACCACATCCTGACCAGGCTTGAGGCCCGCCTCGTCTTCGTAAATTTGTCGAAGTTCGCTGATGTCTTTAAACGTGGAATCGTCCTTCACAGCCATCTTCCAAGGCACGCTGGCTGCCCCGGGAATGTGACCGCCACGCAAGACACCTTCCTGTGGATACTCTGGCATGTGCGTGACCTCACCTCGGAATTCCGCCGGCGAACGCACATCAATGAGCGCCATGCCGGCCCGGCTCTGGGCGAGGGCTTGATCGTAAAAAGCGCGGATTTCGGAATCACTGCGCGTGTCCGGCGGCGTGTAGTGCCCCTGCACAAAATGCGGCACAGCGCGGGTTAGATGCCGTTGCTCCGCAACCCATTTTTCGCGCCCACCATCCATGATTTTGACTTTCGTGTGGCCGAAAAGCCGGAACACCCAAAGCGCATAGCAAGCCCACCAATTCGACTTGTCGCCATAAAAAATCACTGTTGTGTCATTGGAAATGCCATTCCGCTCGCACAACGCGGCGAACTGTTGCGGGTTTATATAGTCACGGATCGTCTGATCCTGAAGATCCGAACGCCAATCAATGTGGACAGAACCTTGGATATGGCCGGTGTCATAAAGAAGAATGTCTTCGTTACTCTCGACGATTCTCAGGTGAGGATCAGCCAAATGACCAGCGACCCACTCGGTCGAGACAAGGGCCTCTGGATGTGCGTAGTTCTTTTCACTCATATCTCATCAAAGTAAAGAATCAGCCGAGCTGTGCAAGCCAGACGGGAGGACCTGTGAAAAAAGAACCCCGATGATGATTCCGAATTCGCGCGAGAAATGCGGTCGTGGGAAACACAAGACGAAGACCGCAATTCGGATTGGCGACGTGAGAGACGCTGTGGTTAGATGCGAACCATGATTGTCCGTAACATGGATTTTTTTGTTTTCCAAAACAACACACAAGAGGGCCCATTCCCCATGGCCGACGTGAAGCGTCATCTCCGCGAAGGCCGCTATGCCCCGGAGACTCTGTGTTGGAGACAAGGTTGGGATGACTGGCGCCCACTCTCTTCGGTAATCGGTTTAGTCGCGAAATCCTCTGAGGGAGAGGACCAATCCGCTTCCGATAAACCCGATTCTCGCAGCACTAAAAAGCCGGCCCCTCCGGTGGATTGGCAACCCGCACGTCCCCGGAATTTTAATACAAGCGTGATCGTCTTGGTGGTGGGCATTTTGATGCTTGCAGCTCTTTGCATCGTTCTCGCTCTTCTGCTCCTAGACTCTTACTCCCACATGGAGCATCAAACCGAGCCAGCAGTATCCCGCGCCGCTCTCGAGCAGGCTATTTTGGAAGCTGGCGCAAATCTTCGGGGGCCGCAGTTGGCCGATGAAATCCGGGTTTGGGCGACCTATGAAGATACCTCGACTCGGAGGCCCACGGCGATTTCCCGTGCAAATGTTTTGATTTATCCAGAGGAAATGGTCGCAGGCGTGATGCAAAAACTCACTCAAGGAAACACCCCCGATCTGCTAGTGGGCCTCCAATCTTCATTACCCCCACCGTGGCGGGAGACGATCACGGACACCAGCGGAGTAGCCTCTGTGAGCGGACTCAAACCGGGTAAATACATCGTGCTCGTCTTCGCCCAAAAAATCAGCGCGACCGAAACTGAAAACTACTGCTGGATCGCCAAGCGTGAGTTGGATGGCCATCCAGCGCAGTCTCTCGTTCTCTCCGAAAAAAATGCCACGACACCCAAGAGCGTGGATATCCTGGTCATCGAATAGCTATCCGCAAATCACCGCGTCTTGCTATCGAAAGCATCCCGCAAGGCGTCGCCGAGGAAGTTCAGTGCCAGCAGCGTAAGAGCCATTGCCGTAGCCGGGAAAACAAGGAGCCACCAGAAACTGCGAACCGGGTTGATCGCCCCGGCGCCATCGGCAAGAAGAGATCCCCAACTCGCCTGCGGGGCCTGAATTCCAAGCCCTAGAAAGCTCAGGAACGATTCATCGATGATCACCGCCGGAATCGTGAGTGTGAGATAAACAAAAATCATCCCAGCAAGATTGGGCAGGAGGTGGCGTGTGAGGATTTTTACGTGCGACTGACCCAGCGCGCGGGCCGCTGTGACGAATTGGCGTTCCTTGAGCGAGAGCACTTGGCCACGAATGATTCGGGCCATGGTCAGCCACTCGATCAGCCCAAGGGTGACGATGAGGATCGCGATGCGCGAGGACTGTACGAGCCACATCCAGCCCTCGCGCGAGGCCCACTCTTGGAGCCCAGCATTGAACGCATTGATGGCAATCAGCAGAAAAATAAGCCGAGGCACAGAGTAGAGAACATCGACCACACGCATCATAAACGAATCGATATGCCCTCCGGCATAGCCCGCCACCAATCCCCAGGCAGTTCCAATAAAAAGACTCACTAGGGCGCCGCAGAGTCCGACCAGAAGTGAAACACGCCCGCCGGTGAGCACACGGTAGAGGAGGTCGCGCCCATTGAGATCGGTGCCGAAGGGATGCTCCCACGAAGGTGGCGCATATTGAATCGCGCTTGGATCACCCAGAACGGAAGGCAGAAAAAATGGCCCTACCACACACGCGGCCACCATGGCGGTCAGGAATAAGGCCGAAACAACAGCGGCCGGATTTTTTTTCACCCGATGGAGGACTCTTGGATCAAGCATGGGCTTTGATTCTCGGATCGAGTAACCCGTAGGCTAGATCCACAAGAAAATTAAAAAACACCAACATCGCGCAATAGACGATCACCATTCCGCCAAGAAGGAACCCATCGCGATTTAGAATCGAATGAACAAAAAATCCCCCCGCGCCTGGGATGTTGAAGACGGTCTCGACGACGATGGATCCTGTGAGCAAATGTGCGGCGAGGGGACCGAGGTAGGATACCACCGGCAGGATCGCGATACGCAAAGCGTGCCGGTAAACCACGGCCGATTCCTTCAGCCCTTTGGCCCGCGCCGTTCGAACAAAATCCATCTCGAGTGCCTCGACCATGCTACCGCGCATGAGACGCGCGATCACCGCTGCCGCTGGGGCAGCCAACGTGAGCGCGGGAAGAATCAAATGCGAAAATCCACCCCATCCGCCCGCTGGCAGCCAACCCAGCGTGAGCGCGAAGACTAGGATCAACATCGGACCAATGATGTACGAGGGCAGCGAAATCGCAGCTAGAGCCAGAAACATCGCCCCGAAGTCCCTCCAACTCTGACGATGCATCGCAGCCAGCGTGCCGAGCCAAATGCCAGCAAACGTGGCGAGCAAAAAAGCTGAGCCCCCGAGGACGAGCGTGACCGGCAAGGTTTGCGCCAGAATTTCATTCACCGAGCGGTTGCGGTACTTCGTGGAAAGTCGCAAATCTCCTTGTAGCAGGTCACCGATGTAGCCCGCGTATTGCTGCCAAAGCGAACCGTCGAGTTTGTATTTTGCCAGAAGCTGCTTCTCAATCGCCTCCGGAATTTTCCGCTCCCCATCAAACGGCCCGCCCGGCGAAGCCCGGATCAAAAGAAAGGTGATCGAGACAACGCAGAACAAAACCACAAGGAGTGAAACAAGGCGTTTTAATAGGACGGCAAGCATGGTGCGGTGGCCCAAAAAAATCCTTGAGCCAGATCCTCAAGTCCTACCGCAACGAACTGCAAAACACCACTACCCACTGCACCCGCTGCCTCACAGTCTCCAAAAGCGGCGAACTAAAAAATTGGACGATCTTCCAATTTTTTGGTTTGGCGAGAGTGCGCGGGCTCTGGTTTTTCTTGCCGATGTGATCCGATCTTTGGGATGGGAATTGGTTTGAGCAGTATCCCCAAACCTCATAATTTTATCAGGCTGACCTCGGGATCCCTTCCTTGACCGCTTGCGGTTGAGAGGCCCCGAGGTTTCTTTTTTTGGGCTCGGGATTGCAGACCAATACTTCTCATTTCAGAGGGCCGTGGAATGATTTTAGACTTCTTAAAAAGGCATTGGAGCAAGTGCTCTAAGTCAAAGCCTGCCTGACGGCGGCGATGACGCGGTCTTGGTCTTCCTCACTGAGGTAGGGATTGAGCGGGAGGCTGAGGACTTCGCGGGAGGCGGATTCGGCTGCGGGGAAGTCACCGTATTTATAGCCAAGCGGAGCGAAGACAGGTTGCTCGTGCAAGCACTTCGGGTAGTAAACAGCGGTTGGGATTCCGAGCGCTTTGAGCTTCTCAGCGAGGGCATCGCGGTCTAGCACACGGATCGTGTATTGGGCGTACACATGGGTGTTTCCTTCTCGGATGGTCGGCGTCGCACAGACATCGCGAAGCTTTTCCGAATACCGAGCTCCGATGCGGTTGCGCGACTCGACCTCCTCTTCAAATCCGGGCCACTTGGCGAGCATGATGGCCGCCTGAAGCGTGTCGAAGCGACCATTCATTCCGACGAGGTCGTGGTAATGGCGACGAATGCCGCCGTGCGTGCGGATGGCTTTTATTTTTACAGCGAGGTCGTCGTCGTTGGTAAAAAGCGCGCCGCCCTCGCCGTAGCATCCGAGCGGTTTGGCGGGGTAGAAGCTCGTGCTGGCTATTTCGGTGGCGTTACAACTCTTCTTACCGTGGCGTGTCGCTCCGAAACTCTGCGCTGCATCTTCGATGACGGTGATGTTGCGTTTCGACGCGATGGCATTGATGGCCTCGTAATCGGGCATCTGACCAAAAAGGCTCACAGGCAGAAGCGCTTTGGTGGCAGGCGTGATCGCTGCCTCGATTTGCTCAACGGCGATATTAAAATCCAGCAGGTCGATGTCCACGAATACTGGCTTTGCGCCAACTTGGGCGATGACTTCCGCCGTGCTGATCCAGGTGAAGGGAACCGTAACCACTTCATCGCCGGGACCGATCTCCAGCGCGCGCAGAGCGATCTCCAAGCTGTCCGTGCCGCTGGCCACCGTGATGGCATGGCTGCAACCGACGTAGGCCGCGAGAGTATTTTCCAGCGCCTCGACTTCCGGCCCCATAATGAAACGCCCGTGCTGAAGGACACGGTCGATGGCTTCGTGGATGGCTGGCTGGAATTTGAGATACTGGGTCTTAAGGTCGATGAAATCCATGGCTCGGTTTACCACTTAACAAATACGAGTGAAATACACCAAATGGCCATAGACTTTCATTCGCAGAACATATTCATTCTGCTTAGCCCGCACGAAGTCTTTTGTTTTTCGACTGAGGCTGATCTGATCGCGAATCATGGATTTTCTGCTTTTTCTCATTGGCACGGATGAGCCGCTCGAAGGTGATTGGGAGCGTTTGGACGATGCTTTTGCAGGTTGCGTTATCCATATCGAAAAGACCGGCGCAGATTTCGCTGGGCGCATTGTTTCCTTGCCCCAAGCCATGACGGATGCGGGCTGGCGCATCGGCGAGCCCAAGTGGCAAGACATTCGGCCCAATGGCACCTCGCGCTGGCTCATTCGCGATCTCCGCAAGCATTTCGATACGCGGAGCGGTCGCGTTGTGGGCATCGATCTCCAAGAGTACAACCTCTCGCTTGCCGCAGGGGGCCGCCTCCGGCTCCACACCGGCAGCCTACCACTTTTTCCGATTCAATCGTGGAAGCGCATCTCCTCAGCGCCTCAAAAATAAAATTCATTTTGAATTGAACTTCCCAGCGAGTCGTGGTAGAGTTTTTTCGATGAGCGCCACATCACCGAATCTGGATGAAACGCAAGTTGCCGATACGGCTTCCCAGGAGCAGTTCGTACGCACTCTCGTAGAGGTCTTTTCTGAGCTGGCGGATCTCTTTGGCAATCCCCGCTCCCATGGTCAAATCTACGGCATTCTTTTCGCCTCGCCCGAGCCGCTGACGATGGACGACATTGCCGCGCAACTCGGCATTAGCAAAGGCTCGGCAAGCCAAGGCCTGCGCGCTTTAGAAGCACTCGGAGCCATCGAACGAGATGCAAGCACCCGCACCTCCACCTACGCCGCAAAGCTCGAGCTGAAGGTCCTCATTTCCGGCTTCGTCCGCCAACGCCTCCTGCCACGCCTCGACTCGAGCAAAGCCCAACTCGCCGCGCTCAAGCCCCTTCTCTCAAACCTCCCTGCCCAACACGGCGCTGATTACCAGCTCCGGCTCAAGCGGGTCACACAATGGCACGACCGGGCCCTGAGCTTCCTCCCGTTTGCACAGAAGCTCCTTGAAACCGCTTCAAAGTTCCCGACATCCATCGCATAAGAAAAACGCGTTCTGGAAACGCCACCACCCGAGACTCTCCGCAGTGGAACGGCTCACAAAAGCCGCAACCAAAGGCGGCAGCATGGGTTAGAATAATCAGCCAACCGGCTAACACTCGCGCCAATCCTGCCTAGCATGCCCTCCAACCAAAATCAGAAGTATCTTTTCGTCACAGGCGTCTTCCGATCCGGCACATTCAGTCATCCATCGCTATAAGCAGATTTCTCCACACCACCTCACACAGGGAGATCAGCCCTCTACCCTTTTTCATTTTCCCGGTGCTCGCCTCAGGCTGGTTCTTCGGATGGAAGCACATCTCCTTATTCTCCATGTTCAGCGCCGCCGCATGGACGTTCGGCCCCAAACTCACCTTCAGCTCAGATCTTCCCCCTCCACTGGGTCGCATGGAATCTCCTCAGCCGCTCGTCCTTCTCATCCTTGGCCTTTTCGCTTGGCACCTCAAGGCCACCTTGCTGATCCACAAGAACCAGAAAGAGTAAAATCATCAAGCGCAGCGCTCAATCCGACCTCCCCAATGATTTTGCTGTCCATGATTTTGTCAAAAAGAGTCAAGAGGCAAGTGTCGAAGTACTGATACCAACTCCCGGCGCTCGCAGAGACGCCGCTACAAACTCGCGACCAGCAACCCGTTACTCGTTACTTCTCCCCCCCCTTTTCCAGCATGCCCGCAATCCGCCGCGTCCTCTCCACCGACCTCGCCTGCACCGATTACGAGTCCCTCGGCGCGCACCTCCGCACCCGCTGCCAACAACCCGACCCCTACGCCGTCGATTTTTCCAATACCCACATCGTCACCATGCGGCAGCACGACCCCGCATTCGCCGCCACCACGGCCGGCATCGACCTCTTCGTCCCCGATGGCATGCCCCTCATCTGGTGCCTGAACCGCCAAGGCGCCGCCCTTCAAGACCGCGTCTACGGCCCCACCTTCTTGCGAAAATTCCTCGCGACCTGTCCCTCCACATTCTCTCATTACTTCCTCGGCGGCAGTCCAGAATGCGGAAAGAGACTCCGCGAGCGCCTGCTCGAAAGAAATCCGCAGCTGAAGGTCCTTGGCTCCTACCATGGAAAATGCAACGCCGAAGGCGCGCTGGAAGATGAGTCCAAAGTCATCCAAGAGCTTCAAGCAGTACGCCCCGATTTCCTGTGGATCGGTCTCGGCGCACCCAAGCAATACCACCTCCTAAAACGCCTCAAGCCACTCCTCCCCAGCGGCATCCTTCTCGCCGTCGGCTTTGCCTTCGATGTGAATGCTGGCACCAAACCCGACGCCCCGCTTTGGATGCAGCGCACAGGCCTCACATGGACCTACCGCCTCGCCACCGAACCACGCCGCCTCGCCGTCCGCTACTTTAAGTGGAACTCGCTATTCCTATATTACTTGCTGAAAACCAAAAGCCCGCAGCGTGATACGAGGAGATTTCACCACGGAGAGCACGGAGGACACGGAGGTTAAGAAGGCGGCCATAAGAGTTGACACCGAAATCAAAAGCATGGCCGAGTGGAAACGAACGAGTCAAAGAGCACAGAGGTTGGGAAACCTTTGCAACATCCAACGCATTCTGCCCATTCAAGCTGTTCTTTCACATCAAGATTTTCTCGATGACGCCATAATCACTCACGCCCTCACAGACATTTTGTCTACATTTTAAGGCGCATCCCTGTAGCGGCGCTCTGTGAGCGCCGACAATGTCGCAGAAGGACGGTCATAGACCGCCCCTACAAACCCGGAGGTCACTCTAGAATCACGTAACGCATAGGAGAAATCCCGCCTTCTTTCCGCCCTCGCAATTCTGTCAATTTTGTTAATTTTGTCTAAAAATGCCTCTGTTGTTAACCATTATCGCATCCAAACTCACCTTTTTCCGAATCCGTGTCCAAGCCTAAATTGATCGTTTGTTGCCCCGATCCGCATCCTGATGCAGGTAGTGAACCAGGAAAAGCCTTTGCATGGACACGTGCCTTGGCCACGCGGTTTGAAGTGCATGTTTTCTGCTTAAAAACAGCCTCTGCACGTTGTAAAAAACATCCCGATTCCACAAACTGGGTATTCCATGAGATAGAGCACCCATATCCTCAGAAGAATTCATTCTTTTCTTTTTACCGGTGGTATAAGCGCTGGTGTGATTTGCTCATTCCCGAGATTCAAGCAAAACTTGAAGCGATTAAGCCTGTTGGATTACATCATCCTACTCTCGGATCATTCCGAATCCTCCCACGCTACGATGTTTTAGGAATCAAATACACGCTCGGACCACTCGGTGGCGGCGAATATGTGCCTGCTTCGTTCGCCATTTCTTCGCATCTCCCTATCCGCGAGCTTTGCAAAGAACTTACTCGCCCTGGGCTAAACACCCTCTGCGCCGTGAATCCATGGGTTGCACCAATCCTAAAAAATGCAAGCCACACACTGGCTACGACCCCTCAAACCGCCCACCTTTTAACACTTAGTGGATGTCGCTCCGTTAGCACTGTATTTCCAGATGTATTTGTATCACAATTGAATACTAAAGAAATTATCTTAAAACGTCAAAAGCAAATGTCCGAACTCCACAAAGAATGTAGACTCTTATTTTCTGCCCGTGCTTTGTGGTGGAAAGGCGGGCATCTAGCTATTCTGGTCTTGAAATGCCTTCGAGAGAATGGCATGAATGCCATACTGACGATGATTACTCAAGGAAAAGCCGAGGCGGCTTGGAGACAAATCGCGCAAGAGTCTGAAATGGAGCAATGGATCACCTGGTCTCATTTTCTTCCTCGCGAGCAGCTTTTGGAAATCCAATCGTCAGCCCATGCATTTGTCTACCCGACGATGCACGACTCCTCCAGCAGCGCTCTTCCAGAGGCCTACTCGACAGGATTGCCCTCCGTCACACTCGGAATAGGCGGGATTGCCACCGCTGCTGGCAGCGGAACCGGCATGAATGAGTATTTTCCAAACGCACAACAATGGATCAATCAGGCGGCCGCGCATATCTCAAACTGGACAAGTGACCCAGAACTTTGGCTCCTTGCCTGCCAAGCCTCGCTAGAACGATCTTTCTACTTCAACCCATCAAGGCTTGAAATGATAGTCCAAGAGAAGATTGCGCCAGTTTTTTAAATTTTAACTATGAAATCCTCGCTTATTATTCATCCTCAGTCAGATGTTCAGTCTGAAAATATTGGCGAAGGCACGCAGATATGGCAGTATTGCGTTGTGCTTCCGAAAGCCAGAATTGGTTCCGAAGTAAATATATGCGCTAATGTATTTATCGAAAACGACGTCCTTGTTGGTGACCGTGTGACAATTAAATGTGGTGTTCAATTGTGGGATGGCACCACAATAGAAAATGATGTTTTTATTGGTCCCAATGTGACTTTTACTAATGATCGCTTTCCCAAGTCGAAGCAACGACCGGTCACATTTGCGCGCACTTTGATTAAAGCAAATGCATCAATTGGAGCGAATGCAACCCTACTTCCCGGCATTACGATCGGGCAAGGAGCAATGATCGGAGCAGGCGCCGTAGTGACGCGTGATGTGCCGCCGTATGCTATTGTGAAAGGCAATCCTGCGCGGATCAGCGGATATGTAAACCATAGCGCAGCCAAGCCATTAGATCTACAGCCTGCAAATGATAATCAAGATTCCTTTTTTGGTGTTTCATGGGTTCGCTTCACGACTATATCCGATATGCGTGGGGATCTTATTGCGAGTGATTTTTCCAAGCAAATTTCTTTTCCCGTGAAGCGGGCATTCTTCGTAACAAATGTTCCCTCGCATCATGTTCGTGGGGAGCATGGACATAAAGAATGTCATCAACTTCTCATTTGCCTGCAAGGTTCGGTAATGGTTGCTGTGGATAATGGCCAGCAGCGGGCGCAATGGCGATTAGACCAGCCAAGTCTGGGCATCCATATCCACCCCAAGGTGTGGGCGGCACAATACAAATACTCAAACAATGCAGTCGTGGCCGTATTTGCATCGCATGAGTATGATGCAAGTGATTATATCCGGAACTATGATGAATTTCTTTTAATAGTTAATGATAAGAAAAACCATTTGAAAGCATAGCTTTGAAGATTTTTTCAGCGAGTATATTATCCTAATTTAATTTTCCCTTTCCAAAAATAATGAGTGTTTCATTCCAAGACTTTAAAGCGGCCTATTACGAATTAAAATCCGAACTTGACGAGGCGTATCATCGCTTCATGGAATCGGGCTATTATGTCTTGGGTAAAGAAACCGAGTCGTTCGAAGAGGAATACGCGGCGTATTGCGGGACCTCCTATTGCGTTGGAGTTTCAAACGGTCTTGAAGCCTTGCATTTAAGTTTGCGTGCCATGGGCATAGGCTCGGGTGATGAGGTCATTGTGCCCTCAAATACTTATATTGCTACTTGGCTTGCCGTCAGCGAAGCAGGGGCTACACCCATTCCGGTAGAGCCTGACTTCCGGACATACAACCTTGATCCAAAGCTCGTCGAAGCGGCGCTCACTTCGAAGACGAAAGCCATTCTTGCTGTGAACCTCTATGGGCAACCCTGCGACTACGATCCGCTCGTTGCTATCGCAGCTCAATATGGCTTAAAACTGGCCATTGATAATGCACAGGGCCACGGGGCGCTATACAAAGGTCGTCGCGTGGGTGGAATTGCCGATATGGAGTGTCACAGTTTTTATCCAAGCAAGAACCTTGGAGCTTTTGGAGAGGCGGGCGCCATCACCACAAACGATCCGCAGCTTGCCGACCAAGTGCGAATCCTGCGAAACTATGGATCCAGAGTTCGCTACCATAATGAGGTGCCCGGATATAATGCGCGACTCGACGAACTCCAAGCGGCCTTTCTCAGAGTCAAGCTCCGCCATCTCGACTCCTGGAATGCGAGGCGATCCAATATAGCAAACAAATACCGCATTTCTCTGGGAATCAAAGATCTAATACTTCCTTTTGTGCCAGATTGGGCCGCACCGGTATGGCACCTGTTTGTTGTACGCCATCCGCAGCGGGAAGCACTTCAAAAGCACCTAGCGAATTGTGGAGTTCAGACACTCATTCACTATCCGGTCCCTCCACATAAAAGCGGTGCCTTTAATCCAAATTCCGGCTCCCGATTTGCTAATTTGTCACTGCCTATTGCGGAGAAATTAGCAAATGAAATTCTGAGCCTTCCAATCGGCCCTCATCTTTCTGAGGCTTCGGTCGATCTCATCGGCCAAGCTATGGAGTCCTTTTCGAGTCGCTAAGTTGCGATCATCATTCTCTTGTCGTTGCCCATTCACTCATCGCCTCCTTCTGCGCCCAACACATATGGGCAAATCCTTAAGTCATCCTCCATTCTTGGCGGTGCTCAAGTAGTAAATTACCTTATTGCAATGGCTCGGACCAAAGTGGTTGCGATCTTGCTAGGCCCTGAAGGCATTGGATTAGTAAGCCTTTACCAATCCATCATCGACTTGGTTGGAAATGTTGCCGGCTTAGGAATCGCCTCTAGTGGAGTGCGTGAAGTTGCGGAAGCCTGCGCCTCGAACGACTCTCGACGCATTGCTGTAGCTACTCGGACTCTGCAGCGATTGTCGTGGCTCACAGGGTTATTGGGTTGGTTAGTGACAGCGGCGCTTTCTTACCCATTAAGCCAATGGATATTAGGATCATACCTGCACGCAGGAGCCATTGCCCTCCTCGGTGTTTCATTACTTTTTACCATGGCATCTGGCGGTCAAATGGCATGCATTCAAGGCATGCGCCGGATTGGAGACTTAGCAAAGCTTCAGATACTTTCCATGTGCACGAGCACTGCCGTGGCGATCGCAATCTATTTTTGGCTCAAAGAAAAAGGCATTCTGCCAGTCTTGATTTCGAGTGCCATCATTAGTTTTGCTGGGAGTTGGTGGTATGCATCGAAGCTTCGCATTGAAAAGATTGACTTCGATTGGATTTCCACATGGCAAAATTCAAAACGCCTGATCCAGCTTGGCATAGCTTTTATGTGGAGCGCCTTGATGACTGCTGGCGTCGCTTTTGCAATCCGTGCCATGATCACCCGCGATCTCGGGATCGAAGCAAATGGCATCTTCCAATCGGCTTGGGCGATCTCTGGTATGTTTGCTGGGTTTATTCTCTCAGCCATGGGCACGGATTTTTATCCACGCCTCACTGCTGTAGCCCACGATAATGCAGTCATGAATAAGTTGGTGAACGAGCAAACGGAAATAGGAATCCTGCTAGCACTTCCTGGCCTCGTGGGGACAATTGTGTTCGCTCCGATTGTTATGAAAATTTTTTACTCGGCAAAATTTGTTGCTGGAGCTGATTTATTGCCTTGGATGGTTCTTGGCATTTTATTTAAAATTATTTCTTGGCCAATGGGATTCATTCAACTGGCAAAAGGCGCTACACGCTGGTTTGTAGCTTCGGAAACTTTATTCGGAGTCTCACAACTTCTTCTTTCAGCTATTTTATTGAAAGGATTTGGACTGCAAGGAGCGGCCTACTCATTTGCAACTTTGTATGGAATACATACTTTTGCAATGCTAATGGTATCGCAAAGACTTTCTCATTTTGCGTGGAATGCGCATGCCATTCGATTACTTTTATTATCTTTATTTCTCGTAGTAACAACATTGATTATAGAAAGATGGACGCATAAAATGCCAAATTTGAATATTGGCATCATTCTTTTTTTATTAACTGTTCTCCTTTGTATCAGAGAAATAACCACGCGCACAAATATTTTTAATTTCTTGGTTGAAAAATTTCCAAGTGTGAGATTTTTATTGAAAAAACACTCTCAATGAATACATTTTTAAAGGCCCAGAAGCTTAAATTATTCGGGAAACTTTTGAAGATTCGTTGCAATAGCTTCTCGCAAATATACGGATATAGTTTTATCCAAGGGCTTTCCAATGTAAGCCTGTCAGTCCCTTTAATTGCGGATGGAAAAGGAGACGTTTACTTGGAGCCAGGATCATCCTTTGGATGTTGCGAGGCGCCCTCTGTGGGTAATGGTCACATTCGTTTACAGGCACGTTCTATTGGATCAAAAATCCACATTGGAGCTGGTTGCGCATTCAGTAATAATGTTACGCTCTGTGCGCTTAAGTCAATCACCATAGGTGATAAATGTTTAATCGGGGATATGGTGCTTATTATGGATTCTGATCACCATGAAATCAGTCCTGAAAATCGATGGTTGAGCTCGGGCGGGATTGCTCCAATCATTATTGGGAATAATGTTTGGCTGGGCAGTCGCTCGATTATTCTCAAGGGGGTTACAATTGGAGACCACTCTATAGTGGGAGCAGGTGCGGTTGTGACCAAGTCGGTGCCACCAAAAACAATTGTTGCAGGAAACCCGGCAAAAGTCGTGCGGCATTTAGAACATAGTGAATCAAGATAAAAATCCTTAATTATGTCAAAATTATCGAAATCAATTGCTCGGATTTTAAAAATAACTTTTCAAAACCCAAAAGATTTGCGTCACATATTAGGCGCTGCCAATGCAACGGCCAGCCGATTTGAAAACCCTGAATCAGACACCCGAATTTTTCCAAAAATTGAGTACTCATCCATTTTGCCTGATACTGGTCGTTTTCACTTTCAGACATTTCGAGATGTCGAGGCCTCTGTTACATTAACGGAGGCTGCCGCCCTTGCAGCGCTGATCCAGCTTTCTGAGGCAAAGCGGGTTTTTGAATTTGGCACATACAAGGGCGTCTCCACGACTCAGCTTGCCTTGAATTTGCCTGCGGATGGCATCGTTTGCACCTTGGACCTTCCAGAGGACCACCCGGTTTACTTGGAGTACAGTCGTCTTGCTTCCGAGACTGGCATGAAAATTTTAGTTCCAGAAGATGTTGTTTCGAAAGTTCAATTTTTAAAATCCGACTCCGCAAAATTTGATACAACGCCGTATAGGAATTTGATGGATTTAGTATTCGTAGACGGATATCACAGCTATGAGTATGTAAAAAATGATACGGAAAAAGGATGGGAAATGCTTCGTCCTGGCGGAATCATTGCTTGGCATGACTGCGTGCCTGATCGCCCCGAGATCATCCGTTATCTCAAGTCGCTACACCCCTTACCCAGATTAGTCGAGTCAACTTCCCTCGCTTTTGCAATCAAACCCGTGTGAGTTCAGTTCCGCAAGTGGAGGTTCTTCTCATCAACCATTCTCTCTACACAGGTGGAGTAGAAACTTTGATGGTTCGCATGGCAAATTGGCTGGTTCGCCATGGACACGGCTGTAGTATCTTGCTCAGGGATCAGTTTGAGGGAGATTTGACTCCATTATTAGACTCCGCAGTGAAACTGCGAATTGTCGGAAACAAGTGGGATTTATTGGCAATCAAATGCATTAGAAACTTCATTTGGCGTTCATTTAAGCTACCGAAGCCTGATGTTATCTATACCCTTGAGCAGAATTGGTCTGTGTTTGGCTTATTGGTCCGGGATATTTTTCGCAAAGATCCGCCGAGCGTGGCCACGGGGGCCTACCATCTTAATCAGTTTGCCTATGAACAAAACCTATCGAATCCTGGCAGATTAGCCTTGCTTCAACGTGACATTTACAACCGTTGTTACTTGGATTCACAAAAGGTTTTCATGTCAGAGGAAACCCGCGTAGGACACGAAACATTTTTCAGACGAAAAATTGTGGAGGGATGGATTTGGCCGCTTCCGATTAAGATTCCTGATCCAGCTGAACTGCAATCTAGAAAGCCCGTTCCAGGAAGAATTCTCAGCATAGGAAGGCTCACACGCTTCAAGAGTTATTCTTGGTATATGGTTCCGATTCTGCAGTCGCTCCGGAAGCGCCACTCCAATGTACAATGGCATATCTACGGATCTGGCATGTGTGAGGATGAATTGATTCAAACAGTTTGGAAGGAAGCCATACACGATGGTCTCATTGTTTTTCATGGTTCAATACCTTATGAGCAAATTGCCAAGGCATTTCATGAAGCCTCCGTTTTTATTGGCATGGGCACCGTTCTTTTAGAGGCAGCTGCAGCCGGAGTTCCTGCTATTCCAGCGCTGGTTGATGACTCCGAGGGCTTGAGTTGGGGGCTCATTGATAAAATGCCATATTTTACTGTGGGTGAGACTATTCCAGGAATAAAACCGCCATATAAAGTGGAAGATTTACTCGATGAAGTTCTCGGTGCTACCAGTGCTGATGCAGATGCGATCGGAGCCGCTGGGCGTAGATATGTAGAGCCCTATTGCGAGGATTTGCTTATGCACAAGTTTCTTGAAACCATGAACCAATTAGATCGAGGTTCTGAATTGCCTGCCATGATTCGCTGGCGCTTCATGACAATTAGGGTGATTAAATTTTTTCGAAATCTTGCTCTTTCCATTTCACGAGTCGGGCAAGAACCGCTTCGCCACCCCAGCGGTGACCGGGTAATTTATTAAAAACTTCGCGCGATGCCATTTATTGTTGCCTGTCCTCAAAGAAGTTCTGCAGACTTCCATGCCACTGTTTTAGTCAAACATGGCCTGCTTCGCAAATACTTTGTTGGCACTCGGCGACCAACACAAGGTATACCGCAGGAGATAACCAGCTTCAACAAAGCCTGGGGCGCCGCTGCAACTCTTAGCGCCATAGTCTTACCCTCGTATCAGGGCGAGTGGGTTAGATCTGCCATTCATCCGCTATATGATGCCTGGGTTTTACCTCAAATCGAACCAGAAGACAATATCATATCCAGCTATGGCTATGCAAATTTTTGCTTCAAAAAGGTTAAAAAATTGCAGGGCAAAACCTTTCTTGATGCAGGAAATTCGCATCCTGAGCATTTTTGGGATGTTATTACCGAGGAACATCGTATCTGGGGTGTGAAGCGCCCTCCTTATCCTCCGCACTGGAATCAGCGCGCGAGACGAATGCTGGACTCTACAGATTATATCATTTGTCCCAGCCGCTATGTGGAGCAGACTTATCTGGAGCGGAGTTTTAACAAAGATCGTTTGCTTTATGCTCCATTTCCAACAGATTTAAGCCTTTTTCAACCAGATTGGGAATCTATTCCTCCGGCCGATCCTCTTAGGGTTATCTGCACGGGGAGTGTGAGTTTAAGAAAAGGCTTTCCCTACTTACTCGAGGCGATTCGCTTGCTGAGAAAAGACCGCGATGTGCGCTTGATGCTCACCGAAAACGTCGAAAGCTTGATGCTCCCGATCATAAAAAGATTCGATGATGTCCCTATTGAATGGGCTCCCAGTCTTAATCATAGAGATCTCGCAAGCCGTCTTAAAAAAGCACATGTCTTTGCCCTTCTTTCTTTGGAGGATGGTTTTGCAAGAACTGTAACAGAGGCTCTTGCCTGCGGACTTCCGGCGGTTGTGACTCCGCATACTGGCGCCAGAGATTTTATAGTGAACGGAAAAAACGGTTATGTCGTGCCGATTCGTGATGCAGCGGCCGCCGCTGAGGCTATTCAAAAGGCCGCAGATATTCGATTGGGTGGCTTGCGTAGCGATGTAGAGCTGCCCGACCTCTCATTTCAAGCCTTTGAATCACAATTTATGAAGGAATTGGCGAGAATTAGAATAGCTACCTCTTGAAGTGAAGTGTCTTATTCTTACAAGTGAATACCCTCCTTCCGTAGGAGGTGTGGGAAATGCAGCGGCGGCGTTCGCGAGAGAGATGTCCGCACGCGGGTGGGTCATCGAAATTGTTACGGTAGCCATTCATAACCAAGCACCAAGAGAGAAGACCCCAGAGGGAACCATCCACCGATTGTGTTTAAACGGCGGTGCCAGTTATTGGAATCCCCTTTCCGGTGAACTCGCGAGATTTGAAGCCCTGCTTACCGACTTCTCACCAGATGTCGCTGTCATTCATGGTTGGCAGGGCTGGTGTGTGAATGCCGTGCCGCGTTTGCATTCCGCAAAAATCCCTATCGTGCTGCAAAGTCATGGATTTGGGATGCATCGAGTGCCATGGCATTTGAGGCCGCCTTTTGGTCTGAAGGCATGGGCCGGTAATGTGCCTTTCCTACTGAGATTGCCTAATTTTATCCAAAATTTGCATGCGCTCTCCGTTTTAAGCAAAGAGCCTAGATTACTTACAGGATTTGACCACTGGGTTGGATCTCGTTTTAGATGCCAGAATGTTGTTACAATTCCCAATGGCGTCGAAAAAATACAAAGTTCACCGCTGGAATTTTTAGAAAATTGTCAAAATGCTGTTAATAAATATGTTGTACTATGCGTGGCAAATTATTGTGACCGTAAAAACCAACTCCTAGCATTGGATGTGGCTCGCCAGACTGGAAAAGAGGATATTTTTTTTGCGTTCATCGGAGGGGAACAAAATACCTATTTCCGAGAGCTTGAAAAAAGAACCCAGGCATGGGGTCTTGAAAAACGCGTGGCTCTATTTCATGGGGTTTCCCGCACATTCACAGAATCTGCGATCCAAGCCTGCGACGTTGCACTAATGACATCCAAGTGGGAAATGCAACCTCTTTTTATTCTTGAGGCTATGTCTGCCGGCAAACCTTGGGTATCCACAAATGTCGGGAGCGTTAGCGAACTTCGAGGCGGTATCATCTCAACAACTTCGGCTAAAAATCTTGCGTCAAGTTTGTTTAAACTAATACATGAAAAGGAACTTAAAGATAAGCTAAGCAAACAGGGGGCAACCCAATGGGCCGCTGAATTCTGCACAGCCATCGTTTATAATCGCTGGCATGAACTCCTTTTAACCGCAATCAGGAATAATACCGGCCAAGATGCGAATAGTGCAAATTACAACGGATAATCGCGAGCATTTTAAGAACTACGATCTAGCGGAGCCATATTTCGGAGCAGCGCCTGAAGCCTTGTTGGAGGGGTTCCAAATGCTCACGGATGTGGAAGTCCATGTCATTAGTTGCATTCGCCAAGAGGTCAAATCCCCTAAGAAACTTGGTGAAAACATCTTTTTTCACTCTTTATTGGTTCCGAAAATAGGCTGGATGTCATCTGGTTACTATGGATGTTCTCATGCGATTCGTTCATTATGCGCCGAGATCAAGCCCGATATTATTCATGGCCAAGGCTCAGAGCGAGACTGCGCGATTTCGGCAGCTCGGTCTGGATTTCCTAATATTATTACAATACATGGTAATATAAAGGAATTAAACCGCTTAAAAATGTTTGGCAGTGGTTTATATGGACCATTAGCCTCGTTTTTTGAAACAAGATCCATGAAATCGACCGTAGGTGTATTTTGTAATTCTCTATACACTAAAAACCTGGTAGAAAAACGAGCAAAAAAAACATGGTTGGTTCCAAATGCAATTCGTAAAGCATTTTTTACACCTAAGATTAAATATTCCAGCCGATCTACTCCAACGATTGTAAACATCGGCGTGGTTTGTGCGCGAAAGAGACAGTTGGAAATACTTCAAGCAATTGGGGCAATAGTTCGGCAAGGTAAAAAAATTCATATTACATTTGCTGGTATTTTTTCCGAAAACGAACCCTATGGACAAGCGTTCGCCAGAGAATTGCGCAAAGCGGAGGCAGCTGGTTACGCTTCATTTGCAGGGCACTTACATGCGTGCCAGCTTATTGAGTTGCTTGATGAAGCTGATGGTTTCGTCCACTTTCCAACAGAAGAAGCGTTCGGCCTTGTTGTTGCAGAGGCATTAGCTCGGGGGTTAAAGTTCTTTGGTTCAAACTTAGGCGGAATTATGGATATAACTGCCGATATAGAGGGAGCAGAGCTGCATGAGGATATCCAAAGCTTGAAGGCAGGAATCATTAATTGGATAGATGCAGGAGCACCGCAACCGAAAGGTGTCTCTGCTACCATCGCCTCGCGCTACCATCCAAAAGTAATCGCGCAGCGTCATATAGAAATCTACCAAGAGGTTCTTGGAAAAATTTAGCGTGCCTCCTCATGGCTATACACCTCGTCACTTTTGCCTCTCCTCGCTTTCGCCATCGACAACTTCTTCTGGGTTGGTCAGCTTTGGCAAATGGCGTTACTAATTCTGTAACGCACTGGACGCCAAGGAAAATTCTGGTGGCAGGATTCGAGAATCGGTGTCCCTCGATCAGACTCAGCGAACGCGGTTCGGGCTTCTATGCATGGAAGCCTTTCATTATTCAAAAAAAACTGACAGAGGTACCCGAAGGGGACATCGTTTTTTATTGTGATATCGGCAGGACATTTCCCTACAAGCTATTAAGTGGTTCCCTACAGTTTTTTTTAGATTGGATGAAGGCCCATAAGCAGTCCGTCATGCCGGGAATCCAAATTCCTTGGGGAGGGCCTATGTCGATGTGGACTAAACGCGATGCCTTTGTATCGATGTCGATGGATTCAACCCAAGTTTACTCATCCTCACCTATCCAAGCCAGTTTTTCGATTTGGGTTAACAATCTTGCATCGAGAGATATCGCGAAAGCATGGATGGTCCTTTCCGCAGATCGTCAAATGATCAGCGATGATGCCAGCAAACTTGGTCTTCCGGAATTGCCAGATTTCCGTGAACATCGACACGACCAGTCACTATTAAGCTTGGTATGCCTTAAAAGAGGGGTGATGGGTATCGACTTGGGCCCGAATTTGCCAAACGTGGATTCCAAGCATCCCAGCGAGGTTGCTAAACTTCTGAGCGATAAAAGAATTGAACCTTCTCTTAAAGGAAAACTCGTTGAGCAATTCGGAAAAGTTATAGAGAGATTGGAGTGGATTATAAGGAGATGGATTAAATTTAACGAAACGCAATCCCGACCAGATGTTTGTCAAAACTGATGGCATCATAAATTCTTCTCCGTTTCATTCACCACCTTGATCTCATTTTCTTTCTTGAGAGATCTGTCAATGAGATTGAGCATTCCTAGGGTGCAGATAGCCTGAATGAAATCGCCGGCAAATCCACCAAATATTAGCCAGAAAAAAATCGGGTGGGCAATCGCAGTGATACCAGAAAAGAGCGCTAAAGGAAAAAAGGCTGTCTTTTTAGCTGATTCAATGATTTTCCAAGCATATTTTGCATTAGCAATTAATAGTGCAGTAAAGAGAAATAAGCCGATATACCCAACGAACCGTATTGCAGATACTGGCCCACTGTGATAGTCACCAGTGATCATATAATAATCTTGCAGGCCTGCGCTTGTATCCATTCGAAAAGACGTCAGCGTGGTCTGAGCGCGTAGCTCTGCAGGGTCAAATCCAAATCCATCACCCAAGACTTTATTTTTGATATATCGGTCTGTAGTGAGTACCAAGCGCCACATGTCAACACGCCATTCCACAGAGCCCCTTGCATCTCCCGCAGCTCTGTAATCCCAAGCGATGGGAATAAAAGAAAGGGCTCTTTGCGCGGCAAGCGGAACAGGTAAGCCCGCCGTCTGGACAACGACAATCATCACAATACCTGCGACAGCGGCAACGAATAGAGGCAAGACCTGCCGGATGCCTCCGCGAATAAAGGTGGTTAGAGCCGCCGCAAATATCCAACCAATAAGATTGCTTCGAAATCCTGAAAACAAAATGGCGACCAGAGAGATATAAAAACAAGTAGAGAGAATAATATTCTGGAAAAAAATGAGCTTGAAAATATTTGCGTAAGATACGGCTGCACGGCCAACCTCAACCCCGAAGCCTGCGAGATAACCATGCCGCTCGACTCGGCCAGTATCCACAGGTTCCAGCGGATTTTCTTCGCCACCCGGTATGAATCCGGAATAAAGCGTAGACAGCCGATACCCAAGGCTTGGTGCAAAATAGCCCACTAATCCGCTCACGGCATTCACAACAGACCCCAGACACATCAAAATAGGCAAAATCTTTGCGAGCTTTGGCTTGATGGTGACGTGCTGGAGAACCCAAAATCCACAACAGGCCAACATAATGGCAAAATACGGCCTCCCTCCAATCAGGTTGGATCTCATAAAATCCAGACCCACAGGATTTCGGGCAAACACCGTGGCAAGATAAAGTAAATTGCAGATCAGGAGCTTGTCACACCAATTCAGACGAGGAAATTTGGGAATCACCTTCAAAGCCTTGAAGAGAACAAAAAGTCCGAAGCAAAATGCCACCGACATTTCCGCAATCGAGGCCGGCAACCTCCCTCCACCAAAGGACCCACCCAGGTCCGAGCAGATGGGAATAAGTAGCCACGCATTTTGCTTGAGACCCAAAGCACCAATGCCAAGCACGGCCACACCCAGATACATCCCCAACCGGCTAAAGTTATTTTCAGCCACATTTTGGCCCACGACAATAGCAAAAAGCAAAGCCGCTCCCACCACAACACCCAGAAATATTTTATTCTTATTCATTCGGCGTGTGGTTCTAGACTTGGGCAATCATGATACAAACTGGCATAGGCTGAAGCAGAACAGGCTTCAAGAAGATTTCAGAAAATTTTTCCCTCGGAAACATTGTAGCGGCGGTCTATGACTGCCGATGACCCAAAAACATTTTGACCACACATCACTCGAATGGGCACGGATAAATAGGGGCTTGGATCCAGTCGCTAGGCGACTGGTTCGGCGAAAAAACAAACCTCCTGCAAGCGAGCTTGCGAAATTTCGACTTTTCTCCGCCAATCCCTCTTTGCGGATCATCCAGGCCCATGCAAGCAATCTACGAGCAGTCTCCCACCACATTCTTCCATCCGTGGTTAAAAAACTCCCCTATTCATGGTGTTGCCAACAATAATTCATCCCTAACTCGCATTGAATCCCGATTTTAGCATCATTACGCCTACATTCCATCAACTGGATTGGCTGCGCCTTTGTATCGCCAGCGTCCGAGATCAAATCCTATCCTCGACTCTTAGAGTCGAGCACATCATCCAAGATGCCGGAACGCCGGGCATCGAGGAACTGGCTCGTGAACTCGACGCGGAGTTTTACCGCGATGGTGAACTCGTCATCAGTATTAAAGATTTTGACGGAGGCGTCGCGCCTGCAGTCCTTGAATCTATAAACAATCGCAAAGCGGGTTACTGCCTCAAAATCTTCAGCGAGAGGGACGCCGGAATGTATGATGCCATAAATCACGGCTTAGCCCGGGCAACAGGAGTAATTTGTGCGTGGCTTAACTCTGATGAGCAATATCTGCCCGAGGCTCTCTCCAAAGTGGAGAAGATCTTTCAGCAGCAAACAAAGTTGGATGTCCTGCTTGGTGATGCGATTTTGCTTAATTCATCCTTGGATCCCATTTGCTATAGGAGAATTATGATTCCAAGTCTTTGGCATACGCGCTTGGACCATCTGCACTCGCTGAGTTGCGCGATGTTCTTTAAAAAGTCAGCCCTGCCAAATCCGCCTTTGACTCCTCGCTGGAAGGTGATCAGCGACGCAGTCTTGATGGAGCATTTTTTGGTAAATAGAAAAAACATTTATGCCTGCCAGTTGCCTCTGGCAGCCTATGCCTTCACCGGACAAAATCTTAGTGCAGACAAAAATTGCAAAGAACTGGAGCAATGGTGGGCGGAAACGCGGTGGCCTCCACGAGCGCTTAGGCCTCTCGTTGTCATTCATAACCGCTTGCGACGATTACTTGCTGGCGCCTATCGAAATTTCCAACTGAATACAAAAATTCACACTTCTTCTGGATATAAACCTCTGATAGGAAGCGCTTCAGGATTATGGCCGAGTTAATTCCTACGATCATTGCCGTGGCGCAAACACCGCCGCCGTTTCACGGTCAATCCGTCATGAATCAGTTTCTCTTGGAAGGAGAATACTCGAAAGTCGAGTTCCGCCATGTACGAATGGCATTTTCATCTGATATCCAAGAAGTTGGTGCTTTCAAATGGAAAAAAATTTTTCATTTGGCGGCGGTTTTTTTTGGCATTATGGTGGCTCGGTTTCGGACAGGAGCGCAGGTTCTCTACTACCCGCCGGCAAGTCCGAATATGGTGCCATTTCTGCGGGATTGCGTGCTACTTATTGGCACGAGATGGCTTTTTAAAAAAACGGTTTTTCATTTCCATGCCAGTGGCTTGAAAGAATTCTATGAGCGTCTTCCCTGGCCGCTCCAAAAAGCGTTTCGTTGGGCTTATGGTCGTCCTGATCTTTCCATTTCCATTTCCAGTTTTGCAAAAGCTGATGCCGAGTTTTTTGATTCTCAGGTTATTGCTGTCATACCAAACGGCATTCCCGAGCCAGAAATTGTAAAAAAACTTCATCGCTCATCGACTCAACAAACGCCGGAACTCCTTTTTTGCGGAATGGTTAGCAAAGAAAAAGGCGTTGGCATCCTTTTGGAAGCTTGCGCCCACATAAAAACAAAGGGTATTCAGTTCCACTGCACGATTGTAGGCCGGGCAGTTTCTGAGGCAGATCAAAATTTCTTTGATGAATTCATCCAATCAAATCAAATGAAAGATATTGTTCAACTCACAGGCCCTCTGAATGGAGACGAAAAGTGGAAGGCTTATTCTCGTGCGGATGTATTCTGTTTCCCCACATTTTACCCAGCAGAAACATTCCCTGTGGTGGCGATTGAAGCCATGATGTTTGGCTTGCCAGTCGTCGCAAGCAATTGGCGAGGCCTTCCGGATATCGTGGTGGACGGAGAAACAGGCTTTCTTGTTCCTCCAAAGGATGCCAAATCCATTGCCGAGCGCTTGGAAATCCTCATATTAGATCGAGATTTGCGAACAACCATGGGCGCTGCCGGCCGGCGGCGATACGAACAGAATTTCACAGTTGAACAATTCCGAAATAATATGGAAGGTGTCCTGTCTGCGCTGATTTAAGCCCAAAAGCAGAGGAATTTAACCACGGAGCAACTGTATTTTTCAGCAAGCCTTGCTGAAAAGCCATTCCAACAAACCTCCATGTCCGGTCTCAAGTCTCCTGCTTCAGGTTTCCAGTTTCCCACTCCTCATTCTGTCAATTGACTCGCTATACTCACCCTACGGGCAAACTTCATTTGTCGTTCTCCGCTGCGCTCGTTTCTGTTAATCTTGTCTAAAGAATCCTCCTTTTTATCCTGCAAATTCTGCCACTTCACGCCGGAGTCGCGTGGCGCGTGGGCGGATTAATCCTATCTAAAAAATGTTCGACTTCCTCATTATAGGTGCCGGATTTTCCGGTTTAACCATGGCCGAGCGGCTGACGACTCAACTGGGCAAGCGGTGTCTGGTGGTGGACAAGCGCAACCACATTGGAGGGAATGCTTATGACCATTATGATTCGCATGGCGTGCTCCTCCATACCTACGGGCCTCATTATTTCCGGACGAATTCACCAAGGATTCGCAAATACCTCTCGCAATTCACGGAATGGCATGCGGTGGACTACAAAATCCTCTCACACACCGAAGGTCGGTATTGGAATTTTCCCATCAATCTCAATACGTTCGAGCAACTTCTCGGCCGCGCGTCGACGACCGACGAGATGGAGGCCTGGCTTGCGGAAAAGCGGGTTGCGATAGAAAATCCTACGAATTCGGAGGAGGTCATCATTTCGCAGGTGGGCTGGGAGCTTTATGAAAAGTTTTTCAAAGGCTACACGCTCAAGCAATGGCGGCGGCACCCGAGAGATTTAGACGCGAGTGTTTGCGGGCGAATCCCGCTTCGCACAAACCGCGATGACCGCTACTTGAGCGACGATTTCCAAGCTCTTCCCAAGCAGGGATACACCAAACTCTTCGAGAACATGATCCGCGCCTGTGGCGAAAAAGTGGAGATGCGCTTAAACACCTCCTACCGCGATATCCTGCCGCATGTGAAATTCCAACATCTGGTCTTCACAGGTCCGATTGATGAATTTTTCGATTTCCAACTCGGCCGATTGCCCTACCGCTCGCTCCGCTTTGAGGCGGAATCCTTCACGGAGGGTGCGCTGGCTTCAAGGGCATCTCAGCTATCGCATACCACTTTTCCTGTTCCTCCTCAACATTATCAACCGGCGATGCAGGTGAATTATCCCGGTGAAGAGCCATTTACCCGGATTGTCGAAATCAAGCACGCCACAGGGCAGGATTGCCCGAACACCACGATCGTTCGCGAATACCCGGATGACTTCGGCCCCGGAAAAGAACCCTACTACCCGATTCCAGCGCCCGATTCCGCGGCTCTCTACAAAAAATATAAAGCTCTCGCCGACGAAGCCTCACTAAAACCGGAAGCGTATCTTCCACAAGAATGCGGATGCACCAGCATTTCGTTCATCGGCCGACTGGCGACCTACCGCTACTACAATATGGATCAAGTCGTCGGCATGGCCCTGAAGGAATTTGAGGGTGTGAGGCATGATACCCAGATAGGATAGCCCGAATTCTGTCAATTGTGTTAATTTTTTCTAAAAAATGTTGAAACGACTCAAGCAAATCGTCCGCGATGTAGGAGTATGGTTTTTGGGGCTCATAGGCCCTGAGATTAGGGACTGCCGCACGGGCAAGCCTCTCGGGCGAGGTTTGGTTTTTTATTGGGGTGGGCGCGTGCATTTGTTGGGCTGTGATTGTGCCGTCGTGCCTGTTCCGATTCCCCAAAAGTGCTTGACCTATTGGAAACAATCGATTGGCTTTACAGCGCATCCGGTGGTGGATTTTCCAACACAGCACGCAGTATCAACTGGCAAGTCGGAAAAAGTTCTCCTGGTGCTTCTCGACCATCGCGATTCGGCCTCCGTCGAAAAAACGATATGTCTCTGGACAAAAGCCGGTTTTGATAGGGAAAGTCTCTTACTTGCTTACGGTGGAAGCCAAGATGCGTTTCAAAAAATCTCGCATTCCCAGAAATTTCTTCTTACCGAATCGAAGCACAAAACCTACGACCACCAGCGGGAGCGGCAGAGCTATCGTGAGATTTTTTCCCGCACCACGAACTGGCTTCAAAGACGCTCCTTCACGCATATTCTTTTTCACGAATACGACCATCTCCCGATGATTGGCGACCTGTCTGGCCACATGCTGCGCTGCCTCGCCGAACAAGAATCGGATATTCTCGCATACCACCTGAGCCGGGTGGATGGCTCAACGAATCCGCATTGGCTTGCCACAGTCACTGAAACCTACGACCAACCGGTCGCGCTCTCCATGCTGGGAACCGGCCACTTTTGGACCCGGCAGGCTTGGGAAGCCGTTTCAGGGGATGGTGTCCTTGCAAGTTGGTATCTGGAGCTTGACATGCCCACCACGGCGCATCGATTGGGCTATCGGATCCGCGAAATTCCTTTGCAGGGGAGATTTGTCCAAAATCTGGTGTCGAACCGCCCATCTCCAGCAGACGCACAAAAACATGGAGCCTGGACACTTCATCCTGTAAAAGATGCCGTTACTTTCGCCATCGTGGAAAACCACTTGAACACCCAAACCGTTGATTCCAGCTGTGTATAATTACCTGTCCCAAATGCGATCCCATGCCTCGGATCGCCAACTCATTGCGCTGGCCTTGGCTTGGATCGCACCCTTTTTGCTTTTTGCACTCATTCCTTATTCCCAAGGATATGGAGAAGTAAATGAGTCTGCATTCAATCAATTTTTGAACATCTCCAAAGGCAGCGCAGATTGGAGTCATTGTCTTCTTGTTTTACCAGGCGCACTGGTCATATTTGTACATTCGATTTATCAAAAAATACTTCCAGCACCTTCCTCCTCTTGGCCAGGCATGGTTTTTGTGATTTTAGCTTTTGGCTTGTTCTGGATCGGCCACCGCATGGGCACTCATTATATCGGCTTCTTTGCGTTTCAAGCCATGGTGGCAGGCTCGATATGGTTCCTTCTGGGAGGCAAAACAGTTTTATTTTTTGCCTTCCCTCTCATCTTTCTGACCTTTGCCTGGCCGGTGCCGTTTCTCGACAACTACATCGCCTTTCCCCTCCGCGTGCTGATGTCGCACGCGTCGGTTTTTTCGCTGGACTTCATTGGCATTCATGTCGTTCGGAATGGCACGGGCATCCTTTCAGCGCCTGAACCGCTGTTGGGGATTCCGGCCGGGAAAAAATTTGCGGTGGATGTGGCGGATCCGTGTTCCGGCATTCGGTCGCTTTTTGCCCTGATGATGGCGAGCGCACTGTATGGACATTTCAAACTCAAGACATGGTGGCAGAAATGGATTCTTTTCCTTTGCTCGGCACCACTGGCCATCGCAGGAAATCTGGCCCGCATCCTCATGCTTACGATCGGTACGATTGTCTTCGGTTCGGAATTTGCGATCGGAAAAAACGCGCTCACCGAGCCTTCCTGGTTCCACCTCATCGCGGGATATCTTGTATTCATCGTGGCTATCGGCGGCATGATCGGCATCAGTCGTCTTCTCCTTGATTTTTCAGCCATCCGTGCCCGCCTCGCCCAGTCTGCGAAATTGCTTCGCGGCTTTAGACCGACCTTATCTGACCAAAGCCCCCCTCCGCCACCGGGGCCTCTTCAGCAAAAAAAAGAGGACGAATATTGAAGCCCAGCAAATCCCGACATCAAAAAAACGAACCCCAAAAAGACTGCCCCTCCCGGCAGTCTTTTTTTTTGAATCCTACACTTCTACTCGCGATCGTTCGTGCCCTCAATTTCCTTCTCTGCACACTGAGCACTGCATAGAATGCGCAACTGTGCCGATCCCGCCTGACACCATCATTCGAAATTACGAACCGCGCGACCGTGCAGCGGTCCGGCGGCTTTGTTGCGAAACGGGTTTTCTCGGCAAGCCAATTGATCCGGTTTTTTCAGACAGGGAACTCTTCGCCGATTATCTCACCGCCTACTACACCGACGTGGAACCTGAGTCCGCATTCGTGCTCGAGCAGGGTGGCGTGGTCAAAGGCTACCTCCTTGGCTCCCGGCGCCCGCTGCGCCAACAATGCTACGGATTTTTTCAAAACCTCCGCCTTTTTGGCATCGGCATGCTTCGCTACAGTGAGTATAACAAGGCCACCCGCGAGTTCATCCAATGGATTCTCAAAAATTCCTGGCGCGAAGTGCCGGCAGCACCCCGCCGCACGGCCCATTTTCATTTCAATGTGCTGCCTGAGGCCCAAAAAATCGCCACCACCCAGGCGATGGCCCAGATGTATTTCGACTTCCTGCGCGCGCACGGTGAGAAGGAAGTCTTCGGCCAAGTCGTAACATTCGAGTCCCGGCGCGGCGCAAAGCTCTTCGAGCGTTTCGGATTCCGCGTCCTCGAAAAACGAGAGATCACCAAATACCGGGGCAAGCACAACGAGCCGGTCTATCTCACCACGGTCATCAAAAGCCTCGCCACCCCAGATTCGCGGCAGATCGCGGGCCGATAGAAAATTGTGTTTTCATTCCCTCTTGTGAGTGGTCTGCTGTGCCTCTGAGCATGAGCACAAAACGATTTGAAAATCAGGTCGCCGTCGTCACTGGCGCGGGACGAGGCATCGGTGAGGCTATCGCAAAATACTTCGCCGCCGAAGGCGCAAGAATCGCAGTAGTCAGCCGCACCGAATCCAACTCGGCCCGCACGGCCGATGCCATCAACGCCGCCACTCCCGATGCAGCCAAACCCTATGCGGTGGATGTCGCTGACTTTGACGCCGTGCAGAAAGCAGGGGAGCAAATTCTCACCGACTTTGGGCGTTGTGATATTTTGGTGAACAATGCCGGCATCACCCGCGACACACTTGTCATGCGGATGTCGAGCGATGACTGGGATGTTGTCCTCCAGACAAATCTCAAAGGAGCCTTCAATTTCACCCGCGCTGTCCTGCGCGCCATGGTCAAACAACGCTCCGGTCGCATCATCAATATTAGTTCCGTGAGCGGACTCATGGGCCTCGCCGGCCAGGCAAACTACGCTGCCAGCAAGGCCGGTCTCATTGGCATGAGCAAAAGTATCGCCCGCGAAATCGCCAGTCGTGGTATCACCGTCAATGTGGTCGCCCCAGGCTTCATCGAGACCGATATGACCTCTGTCCTGAACGAAGAAGTTCGCAAAGGCGCTCTTTCGCAGATTCCAGTGGCCCGATTCGGAGCGACAGAGGATATCGCCGCCGCAGTCAGCTTTCTCGCCAGCGCCGAGGCTTCCTATATCACTGGACAAGTGCTCGCAGTGGATGGCGGCATGAGCATGTAACCGAGACTCCCACACGATGACCATTTACTTCCTGCGACATGCCGAAGCCGAAGATCTGGTTAACTCGGATTTCGATAGGAAACTCACGCCGCGTGGCTTGGAGCAGGCCGCTAAAGTTGGAAAGTTCTGCGCCAGCCAAGGTCTCACACCAAGCGTCATTCTCAGTAGCCCCGTGACCCGCGCCCGGCAAACAGCCGAGATCGTCGCCAAGGCGCTCGACCTCGAGGTCACTCTGGAAGGTTGGCTGGCCTGTGGAATGGAGTCCACCACGCTCCTCGCCTGCCTCGCGCCACACACAAGCTGCCACTCGATCTTGATCGTTGGTCATGAGCCCGATTTCAGCACCTGCATCGGAGATCTCCTAGGCACGAACGAAGCCTGTGCGATTCTGATTAAAAAAGCCTCACTCACAGCCATCGAAGTCTCGTGGCTCGAACCAGGCGGCGGACAGCTGGAATTTTCGATTCCCTGTCGGCTAATGTAAAAAACCGCTTTTATGAAAGCCCTGTTCCTCACCAACGAATACCCTCCGCACATCTACGGCGGGGCAGGTGTTCATGTCGAATACCTGACTCGTGAACTCTCCAAGCTCATGCCAGTGGAGGTGCGCTGTTTTGGTGACCAAGACACAACATCCGACCAACTCTCCGCTCACGGGTTCAGCATCGATCCGACTGGCTGGACATCGCCCAAGCCCCTCCAATCCGTGTTTGGCGCGCTCCAGCGCTGCCTCGATTTTAATACGACCAACATAGACGCAGGGGTCGTGCACTGTCACACATGGTATGCCCACTTCGGCGGCATCCTTGCGAAACTCAATTACGGCATTCCGCTCGTCATCACAGTCCATTCGCTGGAACCCCTCCGGCCCTGGAAACGAGAGCAACTTGGCGGGGGCTACGATTTCACCTGTTGGCTCGAACGCACCGCCCTGGAAATGGCTGACGCTGTCATCGCCGTCTCCCAAGGCACCCGCCACGATATAGAAAAACTTTTCCACATAGACCCATCGCGCCTCCACACGATCTATAACGGCATTGACCCCACCGAATACCAATCGGTCACCACCTGCGCCACACTGGAACGTTTCGGCATAGACTCAACCAAACCCTACGCCCTCTTTCTAGGCCGCATCACCCGCCAGAAGGGAATCATCCACCTCGTCAATGCCATCAAGCACCTCGACCCTGGCTTTCAAGTCGTGCTCTGCGCCGGAGCGCCCGACACGCCCGAGATCGCGGCCGAGATGAAAACGGCCGTCACGACCGCCCAGAGCCTACGCGAGGGCATCATCTGGATCGACCAGATGCTCGATAACAAATCCAAGATCGAGCTCTACAGCCACGCCGGCGTATTCGTTTGCCCCTCGATCTACGAGCCCTTTGGCATCATCAACCTGGAAGCCATGGCCTGCGGATGCGCGGTCGTGGCCAGCGCCGTAGGCGGCATCCCCGAAGTCGTCGTCCACGGCGAAACGGGCTATCTCATCCCCGTTGAGCAGATGTCCGAAAGTCCCTTCGAGCCCGTGAATGCGGAAAATTTCTCCCGCGATTTGGCCGACCGCGTCAACGAAATCATGGCCGACCCCGCGAAGCAAAAGGCCTTTGGCAATAGCGGCCGCCAGCGTGCCATCGACACCTTCTCTTGGACCTCCATCGCCAAACAAACCAAGGCCCTCTACGAAACACTGGCGAAGTAGCTTCAAGCCGCCACGAAGTCCAAACTCAGGGAATCACCACGCGATAAAAGGACTTGCTGGCTGGGGGTCTCGCGTCAGTGAACGTGCCGCCTGTCTCTGCTGTAGAAATAACCTCCCACGTGGCTCCCGCCAAATCACTGCACCGCTCAATATTCACGGGTGTAGCGGCCGGCGAGGTGCTCCAGTTGATCCGAAATCCCTGCTCCACTCGCTCGAAGGACGTCACGCGGACACTCACTCGCTCGACTTTACCGACTAGAATAAGACTGCTGACATTCAGAGAAGGCTGGGTCAAGGGCAACTCGGAAAAAACGCCGCCAAGTTGCGCACTCGCGTCGTACGCAGGTACGCTCGCCATAGCATCCAAAACCGCCAATCCCTGATCTCCCACCACACGACCAAACACGGCATAGTTTGAGTCGAGTCCGGGATTGCCGGTGCAATTGAAAAACCACTGGCTGGTGGCGCTGTTGGGATCGTTGGTGCGTGCCATGGCGAGTGTGCCGCGTAAGTGGCTCCCGCTTGTCTCGAGCGGGATAGGGGCATCGGTTGCCACGTAGGAGAGCCCCGATCCTGTTAGAGCAAAACCCCCTCCCTGCACGATTTGAATGGTGTTCGGATTGTAGGTCGTGCTGCGATGAATGATGGTCGAATCGTAGCGGCTGGAATCCACATAGCGCAGAAAATTTGCGACTGTGACTGGCATGATGTCATCAAACAACTCGACATCAAATGTCCCGAGATTGGTGGTGAAGCGAACAAACGTGGCGCCGTGGCAGAGCGGCCCGGCCAGCAGGCACAGAGCCAACCACAAGCAGCCAATCAAGCGCGCACTTTTAGGAGTCCAAGACAAGCTCACCTTGAGACCAAAGCGTCCTTAGAGAAGTTCGTCAATGGCCAGTTTCAAAAAAACCGGGATGCACGGGATCAAGAACGCAGACGGAGGATCAGATCGCCCGTATCCACGGCCTCGCCGGCATTTGCCAGGATTTCATCAATGATGCCATTTGCTGGAGCGTAAAGGGTCGTCTGCATTTTCATGGCTTCGAGCGTCAGGATTTTATCGCCTTTTGCCACTTTTGCGCCCACGCCAACGGAGAGCGAACTCACCATGCCGGGGATCGGCGCGCCAACTTCGTTCGGCTTGGAAGAATCAGCTTTGGGCCTGGCGACGGATTTCGTCTGGAGCGAGCGATCCAACGTAGTCGCCTCGCGAGGCATGCCATTGAATTCAAAGGAAACCACACGGCGCCCATCCTTGGCTGGCGCTCCCACATTGATGAGTTTTACGAACAGCGTCTTGCCCTCCTCGATGTCGATGGCGATCTCCTCGCCTGGCTTGAGACCATAGAAAAACGCAGGCGTTGGCAGCTTGCTCACGTCCCCGTATTCACGCTGGAATTTTGAAAAGTCGGCAAAGACGTCCGGGTACATGAGGTGGCTGTAGAGGTCGTCATCTGTGGGCTCGCGCTTGAGTTTGGCCGTGAGCTCGGTGCGAATCTCGGCGAGGACGACCTTGGGAGCGCGGGCTTTTGCAGGTTTGGTTTTTCCAAGAACGACTTCGACAAGTTTCTTCGGCCAGCCTCCGATCGGCTCCCCAAGCCCCCCGGCGAGCATGTCTTTCACGGACTCGGGAAACGAAGTGCCAGGTTCGAGGTTGAGAACATCCGCCGGCCGGATACCGCGAGTGAAGAGGAAGAGCGCCAGGTCGCCTACGACCTTGCTGGAGGGCGTCACTTTCACAATGTCGCCGAAGAGTTCATTCACCTCGGCATAGCAGCGCGCGATTTCTGGCCAACGGCTGGCCAGCCCCATGCTCGCGGCTTGTTCTTTGAGATTGGTAAACTGGCCGCCGGGCATCTCGTGGAGGTACACCTCGGCACTTCCGGTCCTCGGCGACGTATCGAATGGAGCGTAAAATGTTCGGACCTGCTCCCAGTAATCGGCAAATTCATTGAGGGCGTCCAAATCCAGACCCGGATCGCGCGGCGTGTGCCGCAGTGCAGCGACCAAGCTGTTGAGATTCGGTTGTGAGGTCGAGCCGGACATCGACGAGATCGCGGCATCCACGATATCCACTCCCGCCTCGGCGGCCATGAGGATAGAGGCCGCGTTGACACCGCTGGTGTCATGGGTGTGAAAATGCACAGGCATGCCGACTTCCTCGCGGAGAGCCTTGATGAGCGCCCGCGCCGCAAAGGGACGGCAGAGTCCGGCCATATCTTTCACCGCAAGCATGTGCGCGCCCATTTTTTCAAGCTCCTTGGCGAGCCCGATATAGTATTTCAGCGAATACTTCGCACGGGAGGGATCGAGAATGTCGCCCGTATAGCAGAGTGTGCCCTCACAGACGCCATTGGCTTTGCGAACGGCTTCCATCGCGGCGCGCATGTTCGGCAGGTCATTCAACGAATCGAAAATGCGGAAGATATCCATGCCACAGGCGACCGCGTGTTGGATGAAGCCAGCCACGACATTCGGCGGGTAGTTGGAATAGCCTACGGCATTCGAACCACGCAGGAGCATCTGGAAGCACACGTTGGGAATCCGCTCGCGCAAATCCCGCAGGCGGTCCCAGGGATCCTCGTGGAGGAAGCGCATCGAGGCGTCGAAAGTCGCGCCGCCCCACATTTCCAAGCTGAAAAGCCCCGATGCCCGGCGGGCGACCGAATCGGCCACTGCAGCCATATCGTAAGTGCGCACTCGTGTGGCGAGGAGCGATTGATGCGCATCGCGGAACGTCGTATCCGTGAAAAGCAACCGCTTCTGCTGGCGCGCCCAAGCAGCAAACTTCTCAGGTCCGAGCTCGAGCAAGAGCTGACGTGTGCCGTCCGGAGGCGCTTGTTTGCCATCATAGGTTGGACGCCGCGCCGCCTCCATCGGAACAGAAATCTGATGCCCCTTGGCTTGCGGATTTCCATTCACAATCACATCCGCAAGGAAGGAGAGCAGCCTCGAGGCACGGTCGCGACGCGGCTTGAAATCAAACAACGCCGGCGTGGTGTCGATGAGCGTGGTCGTGGCAGCGCCGGCTTGGAATGATTCGTTTTGAATCACATTTTCCAAGAATGGAATATTCGTCTTCACACCCCGAATGCGGAATTCGCGCAGAGCACGGAGCATCCTCTGGAGGGCCATGGGAAAGGTCTGGCCGGAGGTCGTGATCTTTGTGAGAAGGGAGTCGTAGAAAGGCGTGATGACGCTGCCCGTCGTGCCCATCCCAGAGTCGAGGCGAACCCCAAACCCTGCCGCGCTTCGATAGGTGATGATCTTGCCGTAGTTCGGCATGAATTTGTTCGCTGGATCCTCGGTGGTCACCCGGCACTGGACGGCATATCCGTTGCACGGGATGTCCGGCTGCGGTGGCAGCGCGAGCTCGGGGCCATGCAGCGAGGCGCCTGCTGCAACAAGAATCTGGGAGCGCACGAGATCAATGCCGGTTATCTGCTCGGTGACCGTATGCTCGACCTGAATGCGGGGGTTCATTTCTATGAAGAACCACTCTTTTTTATTCACGTCGTAGAGGAACTCGATCGTGCCGGCATTGTTGTAGCCAACTCCCTGCGCCAATCGCACGGCGGCATCGCAGAGATCCCGGCGCACACCCTCGTCGAGCGCCACAGATGGCGCGATCTCGATCACCTTCTGGTGCCGCCGCTGCACCGAGCAGTCGCGCTCATGCAGGTGGAGGACATTCCCGTGACGGTCTCCCAAAATCTGCACCTCGATATGCTTCGCCCGCGGAATGTATTTTTCGAGAAACACTGCGGAATTTCCAAAAGCCCGCCCGGCCTCGCCCTGTGCCTCATCCAGGAGGTCGGCCAAATCCTCGCCCCGCGTCACAACACGCATCCCACGACCACCTCCGCCAAAGGCTGCCTTGATGATCAGCGGAAATCCGACCCCCTTCGCAATACGCAAAGCTTCCCCACGCTCAGTGATGGGATCTTCCGTGCCGGGCAACGTCGGCACATTCAACTTCTGAGCCAGTGCACGGGCAGCCGTCTTGTCGCCCATCGTATCTAAAAGCTCCGCATCAGGTCCCACAAAAGTCATCCCGGCATCCACACACGCCCTGGCAAATGCTGCATTCTCAGACAAAAATCCATACCCCGGATGGATCATGTCCACGCCATGTTCCCGCGCTAAACTGATGATCCCATCAATATCCAAATACGCTCCCACGGGTCCCTTGCCCTCACCCACCAAATAGGCCTCATCGGCTTTGAAGCGGTGCATCGTGTGCCGGTCCTCCTGCGCGTAGATGGCCACGGTGCGCATTCCCAACTCGGTCGCAGCCCGAAAAACTCGAATCGCGATTTCGCTGCGATTCGCTGCAAGAAGTTTTTTACCAGCGACCGATACCTGCTGGATAGACGGTGAGGAGGAGGATTTCATGAGAATAAAGCTCAGCCGCGTTTTATAAAACCCAGAGGCCGCATTGGCAATCTTTCGAAGCGCGCATTGACACGCTTCATGTGGTAACTAATGTTATACCATGATCGCTCAATCCAAAGTTCGCAAAATCGGCAACTCCCTCGGCGTGGTTCTTCCCAAAGAAGCCCTCCAACAACTCAATGCCGAGGAAGGAACAATCCTCTATTTCACAGAATCCCCCGAGAGTTCCCTTCGCGTCACACCGGAACGCCCGGGCTTTGAAGATAAAATGGAAGTCGTAGAAAGCTTGATGCAGCGATATCGCAACGCTCTTCGGGAGCTCGCCAAATGAACGATCCAACTTGGATCACTCGCGAGGAATGCCTTGCGTATCATGAAAGCCTACTCGAACGGTTCGGCGGATTATCAGGCGTAAGAGAGGAGTCGCTGCGGGATTCCGCTCTCAACAGGCCCAAGCACCTCTTCACTTATGGCGAGCCAAGTATTTTTCAGATGGCCGCATCCTACGCTCACGGCATAGTGAAGAACCACCCGTTTCTCGATGGAAACAAACGCGCAGGATTCATAGCGGCTGCGCTTTTCATCGAAACAAACGGCTATAAGCTCCAAGCTCCCGAAGAAGAAGCCGTCCTTGAAACCCTCGCCCTCGCCGCTGGTGAAACTTCCGAAGAAGCCTACGCGGCTTGGCTGGAACGCACGTCGGTCGCCGCAAATTGATCCCGCCCGATCTTTTTTCCGTCACCCACCAAAACTACCATGCTTTTTGTCGGCGAGGGAGTTCACCATCAGAGGCTTGGCCCTCTCGATACAGTGAAAGCAAACTACTGACTTGAAAATGCATAGACCGTTGTGTGGTCGTAGACCTCACCCGGCCGGAGAATGATGTCACCAAGTTCCGGCGCGTGTACCGCGCCAGGGCAGCCTTGGCACTCGAGGCAAAGGCCTGCATGTTTGACATAGGGGATACCGGATTTTCCGATGAGGGCGCCGTCCAAAATCGCAGCACTGTAGATCTGAACGCTCTCTTGCGTGGTGAAAGTCGTCATGGTGAGACCGCTTGCCGGATGGCTTAAAATGGCGGTCCGCACGAGTTCGCCTTTGCGGGAACGCCGGATGAAATAGTTGTCGCCATGGTTGTTTAAAAGCCTGGGAATCGCCTCGGCCAAGAGACGGGGTTGGTTGAAATCATTGCCCTGCCGAGTCACTGGCACGCGATGACCGAGCAATGTCATGGACTCGTCTGTGGCGGCGATTTCATCCGAAAAAACCTGCAGGACTTGGTTTTCAATCGTACCACTGCCTTCGCCAGCAAGATTAAAATAGGCATGGTTCGTCAGGCTCAGCGGCGTGGCTTGATCGGTCTCAGCTTCGTAGCGAATGAGCAATTCATCGTTTTGATTGACCGAATAAGTCACCACCACCCGCACGTTTCCAGGATATCCCTCCTCACCATCGGGACTCAGATAACTCAAACGCAGCACGGCCTCGTGGGCGGTTGAAGACGGCTCTGGTTGCCAGAGTTGCTTGTGAAACCCAGCGTGCCCTCCATGGAGGTGGTTCGGCGCATCATTCGCGGCGAGTGCGAATTCACGGCCATCGAGGTGGAATTTCGCTCCGCTGATCCGCCCCGCAACGCGACCCACGAGGGTCCCAAAAAATGGGTGAGGGTCCAGGTAATCCTTGATCTTGTCGAAACCAAGTACGACATCGACTTGGGATTGATCGACCCGCGTCACTCGGATTGCGGTAACAATGCCGCCATAGTTCGTGATATCGCACGATAGGCCACATCCATTCGAAAGAGTGAACAACTCGACCTCGCGCCCATCGGGAAGTTTGCCGAAAGGACGCCGAGTTATAGAACAATGAGCTGGCATTTTAAAAATGAGTGGAGGAAATTCCCAGGTGAATCAACCACTTTTTCGCACAAACTCGCCTGCACCGCCCGACGCCGCCTACACCAGCGAACACAGTGCGAGGATAGATGATTTTATAGAAATCTCGTAGTCATATATTTGCGAAACAATTTTGCGAAATCTAGAGCGCTGAAAGCGGGCTTTTTATCAGCAGTTTAGAACAAGCAGCGGCTTTTTTGAGGATGGTCCGGAATAAAAACAAAGGCTTGTATTATGCTTTACTGTGGTTGTATTGCTAGCCGATGAGCAACGACGTCTTTTTTAATACGCAGCATTCTCCCATTGGAGCATTCGCCAGCTTCACCCTTGGTCAAAAAGGAGCTCGTGGTGGACTTGGCCTCGAAATGGGAAAGCCTGCCGACGAGAACATTTTTGTGGGAGCGGAGTCGGCCGAAGGGAACGTCTTCGAAGCCCTGCCATTTTTTGGAGAGAAAGCTGGCGGACGAGAACGGTATGATGTTTCCCCCAGCAGCGATTCAGCTCGTGTCAACAACCTGCGCCCATGGCCGGACAAGGATATCCGCCGCGAGCTGACTCCGTGTCGGGACACTTGGCGGGTCAATGATTTCGAGTTTGCAATTCATTCGCCCGCGATGCCTGTTCCCGACCCGAGCAAAGGGCCACGCGAGGCGATGAAGCTGGCCTTGGTTCCAGCAGTAACCGCCGAGATCACACTCGACAATCGCAAGGGGAGCCGCCCGCGTAAGGTATTTTTTGGATACCAAGGCTCCGGCGTCCATGCAGGCATGCGAACCTTCCAGTGTCCCGATGGTGTCATCGGAATTGCGCAGGGGATGAACTGCGCCATCGCTAGTGATTCTGACAATATGCACCTTGCGCAGGGTTTTACCGCAGCAGATCTACTGATGACGGAAAACGAAGCCAATCTCAACCACGCCATCGGGGCGGTGGCCATGCTGGTCGGCATTGTGCCAGCCGGAAAGCGGTGCCGATTCCGATTTGCCATCTGTTTCCATCGCGCTGGCGACGCAACATCTGGGATGAATACCACTTACTGGTATACGAAGTACTTTCCCAATATCGAGTCCGTGGCACGCTATACCCTTGGGAACTTCGACCGCGTCCACTCACGGGGCGAAGCTTTCGAGAAGGCAACATCCAAGGCTCGCATGGATGAGAATCAGTCCTTCATGTTCGCCCAAGCGGTTCACAGCTACTACGGCAGCACAGAGTTTCTCAACGCCAAGGGCAAGCCGTTTTGGATCGTCAACGAAGGGGAATATCGCATGATGAATACGTTCGACCTCACGGCAGACCACGTCTTCTTTGAGATGGCGCTCAATCCATGGACTGTACGCAATGAGTTGGATTGGTTTGCCAATCGGTTCACCTATCGCGATCGTGTCAGGTTCCCCGGCGAGCAGAGGACTTACCCAGGAGGGGTGAGTTTTCCACACGACATGGGCGTGGCCAATACCGTGTCTCCAGCTGGCACGTCCTCCTACGAGCAGGCGGGTTTGACCGGCTGTTTTTCGTACATGACGCATGAGGAGCTGGTGAACTGGGTCTTATGTGGCTTGGTTTACGCCGTGCGCTCGGGAGATAAGCCATGGGCCAAGAAGCGGTCGGCACTCTTTGCCGCCTGCTTGCAGAGCATGATGAGGCGCGATCATCCAGTGCCAGCGCAACGTAACGGCCTCATGGGCCTCGACAGCGATCGTTGCGCAGGGGGTGCGGAGATCACAACTTACGACAGCCTCGACGTATCCCTCGGCCAAGCACGAAACAATGTGTATCTCGCCGTCAAATCATGGGCGGCATATGTCGGCATGGAAGACTTTTTCAGGAGATTCGGTATGGAAGGCGATGCAGATCGCGCATCCAAACAAGCTTCGCTCTGTGCGGCCTCGGTGGCTGGAGCCCTCAACTCAGAAGGATTCATTCCCGCAGTCATTGGCGAGGGCGTCGAGAGCCGGGTGATCCCGGCCATTGAGGGCCTCGTCTTCCCTCACGTGATGGGCCTACAGGAATGCCTCTCGCGGCGGGGTCGCTTCGGCGCACTTATCCTTGCACTGGAAACCCACCTCGAGACCATTCTCAAACCCGGCATCTGCCTTTTCCCCAACGGTGGATGGAAGATAAGTTCCACTAGCGAAAACTCCTGGCTCAGCAAGATCTACCTCTGCCAATTCGTGGCAACAGACGTTCTCCAAAACCTGAAAAAGTCAGACCTTGCAACCGCCCATGCAGTCCATGCGAGTTGGTTGAGAGACGATCCGGAGAATGCCTACTGGGCCTGGAGCGATCAGGTCGTCTCCGGCAAGGTCAAGGGGAGCAAATACTACCCCCGCGGCATCACCTCAATCCTTTGGACCGGGCTATTACGTTGAGCAGAGACCATTTCCTGAAAGTCTGTTAAGATACCCGTGAGACCTCATAAATAACGGGTTTCGAGGCATTCTTCTGTTTTCGTGAAAAAAGCAGCTTCAAACAAAAATAGACCAGCCTTGCCAGAGCTCGTCGCACGCCACGCTCTATTTACCTCAACTTCCTCAAAGGCCAAGTCGGCGATGGGATCGAACTGCTTCGGGCTGCAGCCACCTCGAACCCGAGCCTCTGAATGACGCAGGTTCTTTTTGCGCTTGTTTCATCAATCCAAAATTGGGCGCGGGAATGTCAGGCTTTCCGCTCACCCCTTCCAAAGCGAGGGTTTTTCAGGGCCGATTATTTCTGCTTGCAATCCGCCACCGACTGAACTTAGTATTCCAATTCTGATTCGCCCGCAAGCACACGCTGCTCTGCCTGACAAAATCAAACCGGCTCCGGTAAGCAAACCGAAAGCCACCCAAATTCCATGCGTCCCTAGCTCAATGGTAGAGCAGTTGACTCTTAATCAATTGGTTCCGGGTTCGAGTCCCGGGGGGCGCACTTCCTTGTTGGAGGCCGTGCGGTCTGCGCGGGGAGGGTCTTTTGAGCGAGGGGGGCGAGCCAGGTCACCGTTTTTTCAAAGAACTGGCTTGCCAATTCTGTAAGTCTCCTCCACGTTTCTCGCCCTTGAAATGAAAAGTCGGATTGCCGATGGTGTGGCGACCGCTTTATGCGAACTTCCCTATCATGTCCAAATCCCTTGTTATTGCTGAGAAGCCCTCTGTAGCCCGCGACCTTGCAAAGTGCCTCGGCAAATTCACCAGCAAGGATGATTTTTTTGAAAACGACTCTTTAGTAATTACTTCCGCAGTAGGCCACCTCGTTGAGCTTTGCCTGCCGAACGAGATGGATAAAAAGCGGGGCAAATGGAGTTTTGCAAACCTACCGATCGTTCCCGACTACTTCGACCTCAAGCCCATCGAGAAAACCGCCTCGCGACTGAACTTGATCAAGCGGCTTCTGAAACGTGCGGACATCACGGACGTGGTCAATGCCTGCGACGCCGGGCGGGAAGGGGAGTTGATTTTTCACTACATCATCCAGCTTGCGAATTCCAAAAAACCGACGCGACGCTTGTGGTTGCAGAGCATGACGCCTGAGGCGATCCGCGACGGCTTCGCCAACTTGCGCGCCGGAAAGGACATGGTGCCACTCGCCGACGCCGCCGTCTGCCGCAGTGAAAGTGACTGGCTTGTAGGCATCAATGCGACCCGCGCGATGACGGCCTTTAATTCCAAGGGCGGTGGTTTCCAACTCACTCCCGTGGGCCGAGTGCAGACGCCAACGCTTGCGATCTTGGCCGAGCGTGAGGAAAAAATCCGCGCCTTCAAGCCACGCCCTTACTTCGAAGTCTATGGGGACTTCGGCGTCAGCGCCGGCTCTTATCGCGGACGCTGGTTCAGCGAGAATTTCAAAAAAGGTGACGACGAGGATGCGAAAGCCGAGCGCATCTGGGATCGTGCCACTGCCGAGGAGATCGTCGCGAAATGCGAAGGCCAACCAGGCGTGATCACGGAGGAAAAAAAGCCCACCTCGCAAGTCGCCCCACAACTTTACGATCTCACGACCCTCCAGCGCGAGGCAAACTCCCGCTTCGGGCTGAGCGCGAAACGCACGCTCCAAATCGCCCAAGCCCTCTACGAGAAACACAAAGTCCTCACCTACCCGCGAACCGACTCGCGCTACCTGCCGGACGACAACCTGCCGAATGTCAAAAAAATCCTCTCCGGGATTGAGCCACAGGACCTCGCACAACACGCCCGCCACGCGCTTGAGAAAGGCTGGATCGGCCTGAACCGCCGCGTTTTCAATTCCGCCAAAGTCACAGACCACTTTGCCATCATCCCGACCGGAGTTTCTCCCAAGGCGCTCGATGATTTTGAGCTGAAAGTTTACGACATGGTCGCCCGCCGCTTCGTTGCCGCCTTCTACCCTGCCGCGAAATTCGAAGTCACCACGCGCATCACTCGCGCCCTTCAAGAAGCGTTCAAAACCGATGGAAAAATCCTCACCGATCCAGGCTGGCTCGCCGTTTACGGCAAGGAAGCCGCTGGTGATGAAGACCAGACTGTCGTAGCCATCAAAGCCGGAGAAGCCGCCAAGACCGAGGCGCTGGAAGTCAAAGAAAACGAAACGCGCCCACCTGCTCGCTTCACCGAGGCGACGCTTCTTTCCGCCATGGAAAGCGCCGGGAAGCTCGTGGACGACGAAGAGCTCCGCGAAGCCATGTCGCAGCGCGGACTCGGCACGCCCGCCACACGCGCCCAAACAATCGAAGGTCTCATTCTCGATGGCTACCTGCTCCGCCAAGGCCGCGACATCATCGTGACCTCCAAGGGCCTCGCCCTCATCACGCTCCTGCGCGGACTCGGCGTCCAATCCCTCACATCGCCCGAAATGACCGGCGAGTGGGAATTCAAATTGAAGCAAATGGAAGGCGGCGGGCTCGACCGTGGACGCTTCATGGAGGAAATCCGAGCCTTCACCACAGACATCGTGGAGAAGGCGAAAAACTTTCAGGGCGACACGATCGAAGGGAATTTCCAAGACATCAATGTCGCCTGCCCAAAATGCGGCAACATCGGGTTCAAAGAATCTTTCAAAGCCTTTGAGTGCAAAACGGAAGGTTGCGGAGCCATTGTTTGGAAAAACATGTCCGGGCGCAACCTCGAGCGCGAAGAAGTGGAGAAGTTGCTCCACGAAGGCCGAGTGGGTCCGCTCGAAGGCTTCCGTAGCAAAATGGGGCGCCCCTTCTCCGCGATGGTTCAATTTGACAAAACCGAGGGCAAACAATCCTTCGACTTCGGCGAGAATCCCGACTCAGCCGCCAAAATCAATTTCGCCGAGCTCCCGAGCATCGGCGCCTGCCCCGCTTGCAAAAACGGAACGGTCCACGACACCGGCACCGCTTGGCAGTGCTCAAATGTCGGCAAGTGCAAATTCCGCATGGGAAAAGCCCTCTGCCAAAAAGAAATCCCGCGCGAACAAGTCGAAAAAATCCTCACCCAAGGCAAAACCGACCTCATCCCTCGCTTCATCTCGAAAAAAGGCCGCCCCTTCTCCGCTTACCTCAAACTCGAGGACGGCAAGGTGACCTTCGAATTCGAACCCCGCGAGAAGAAAACACCCGCCACGAAGAAACCCGGCACACGGAAAAAAGCGGCTACCGGGAGCACCGTTTGATTTAGCAAAAGCTCCACGAATTTTTCAAAAACGAGACGCACTCCTCACCGCAGGAGCTTCTGTTTTAAATCCGCGGGCATGACTGTCGAGGAAATCACGAACGCGCGCGCGGCGTTCGGGTCGATTTTTTTCCAATCGGAAACAATGCGGTTGAGCGAGCTGCTGAGTTTGGAAGGGTCCGAAATACGGGAGGCCCATTGGGCAGCGGCGCTGGGATTGTTCCTCGCCATTTCCACACTGAAGGCCGCTGTGGCGACATCCCGCGCAGGCACATCCTGAATCGAGCTGATCCACTGGGCGGCTTTTGTAGGATTGGTTTGTCCCCATGAAGTGGAGACTGCCGAAAGGGCCTTATTTCGAAGGGCCGTGTCGGTGATAGAGGCCGCCCAACCTGCAGCCGAACCGGGATCAAATGCCGCCCAGCGTGATGAAACGCTCCCGACCAAAGAAGGGGCGTGCAACTTGGCTTGGTCGGTTGAAAGCCAATTTGCAGCAGCGACAGGATCCATGCTTGCAAATCTCTGCATGGCCGATTGAACAAAACCGGCGCGCAAACTGGGATCGGAAATCGTCTGGGCGTAATCAATCGCCGCACCGGGATCCCTTGAAACCCAGTTTCCAGCAAGCTGGCGCAAAGAGTCGCTACGCAAAACCGGTGAATTTTGCTGCAGGATCCAGGCTGCTGTGGCGGCAGGATCCGTTCCCGACCACAGGTTCACAATTTCGCGGGCCGCAGCGGATTGGACCGCCCCGGAAAGTCCGCCTACCCATTGCAGAGCCGCATTGAGGTTTCCTTTGGCAAAATTCCTCGCAACGGCAGATGAAGCCACCGTCTGAGCTGATCCCATCGGAAGTGAATCAATCGCCCCCGCAGCTTGAGCGGGATTGGTGGATGACCAAGTATTAAAAATCTGCCCCAACGCGGTGTCCCTCGCGAGGGGAGAATCCAAGGACGCCGCCCATTGAGATGCCGCTGAGGGATCGGTTTTTGCCCAAGCGCTGGCGGCCGCAGCAAGAAGGCGGGGATTGGCGCCCTGGGCCACGGCATCTGCCGCATATTCGGCTGCCCCGATCGGATCAAGTTTCGACCAACGATGCACCAGAAATTGCTCCAACTCCTCTGTGGAGGATGTCGCCAGCGCCCCATCCAATTCCTGTATGCGACCGAGAATCTCCGGCAAAGTGAGTTTATCGATGACAGCCGAGAGACTTGGAGGCGAAGCCGACTTCATTGCGGCTTTTTTCGACTTGGCCTGCGGCGTGGGCACCGATGTCACCAACGGCTGAAACCCAGCCCCACTCTCAGCCAAGGATTCCGCCCCGCTCGGCTCGGAGGCTGGCAGCTCTTGCAAGGAGGATTTAAAAAACGGAACCCCCAACATGTAGCCACCACAAAACCCAGCAGCACAAAATAAAACAAAGACGATCGACTTTTTCATGGGGTAGGGGACATTAACACGAAAACAGATTTTTACACAGGAAGATCCTTCTACGGAATTTCAGCTCCGGCGGAACAAAGCAGGACTTACGGGATGTCCAGGAGGAGCATGGAAATATTGGAGGTAATACAAAAAGGGAATGCTTATAAAATTTTAAATATCTCATTCTCTGTGTTTTTTGAACCGCTCGACCCACCCTTTGGTTGTTCTATCTCAAAAGGCCCCGCCTTTTCCATTGTGGTTAATTTTGCTGGATTCCGCAGCTTGGTCATTTCAAGGGTAGTACCTACCAAGAGCAATATCTGGTTCCGTAAGCTCCTATTACCCCTGAAAAATAACAGACCCCTCTCACATCCCGAAAATGTTCCTATTTGCGCCCATCTGCGTTGTCGGATAGGATAATGGCTTCAAAAATATGTCGTCTTTGGTGCTGGAAATTGTTTTTATTTTTTTACTGCTCTTGGCAAATGGCGTTTTCGCAATGGCTGAGATTGCTGTGGTGACCTCCCGCAAGGCACGCCTGAAGAACATGGCGGATGAAGGAACACACGGAGCAAAACTCGCGCTGTCCTTGGCCAACTCGCCGGGAAAATTTCTCTCAACCGTGCAAGTGGGTATCACCTTTGTGGGGGTGCTGGCCAGTGCGCTCGGCGGCGCCAAGATCTCGGATAGCCTTGCCGCAGCCCTCAGTAACATCCCGGCCTTTGAGCATTACGCCGAGGCCATCGCGCTGACCATTGTGGTTGGAGCGATCACGTATCTCTCAGTGATCATTGGCGAACTCGTTCCCAAACGCATCGCCTTGAATAACCCAGAGCGCATCGCCTCGGGACTCGCCCGACCGATGAATAGACTGGCAAAACTTTTTTCTCCGCTGGTGAACCTGCTCAACGTCTCAAGCGATTTCCTGATGGCTGCGCTGGGCATCCGCAAGCCAAAGGAATCGGTTGTCTCCGAAGAAGAGGTCCGCGTGCTCATTGACGAAGGCCTTAGCGCAGGCATTTTCAAAAAAGCAGAGAAGGACATGGTCGAAGGCGTCTTCGAACTCGGCGAGCAGACTGCGGGCGACCTCATGACCCCACGCGCTCGACTCATCTGGCTCTCGCTCGACGACCCAGACGAGGAAAATTGGCGCCGTATCGCGGGCAGCGGGCACTCGCATTTTCCTGTTTATCAAGGTACGCGAGACAATGTCGTCGGCATGGTGAGCGTGAAATCGCTCTGGGCCAATCTCTCCCTGGCCGGCCGCGTCGAGCTTCGCGCCCTGGTCACACCACCAAACTACGTCCCCACAGCAATGCCCGCAGGCAAACTCATCGAGGCATTCAAGAAAAACGGGAAACACATCGCCCTCGTCGTGGATGAGTTCGGGGGGCTTCAGGGAATCGTGACTCTCAATGACGTAATGATGGCCATCGTCGGCAACCTTCCTGAGCGCGAGCAGCGCCATGACCCCAAGGCCGTGCTCCGCCAGGATGGCACCTGGATCGTGGATGCAATGCTCGACATTGATGAAACAAAAACCAGCTTAGGCATAGACGATGACCTCCCGGGTGAGGACGACAACCGCTACTCGACCCTCGGCGGCTTCTTGCTTCACCAACTCGGCCAGATCCCACGCGAAGGCGAAAAATTTCAATGGGACCGCTTCGAATTTGAAATCATCGACATGGACCGCCAGCGTATCGATAAGGTGTTGGTCACAGAAAAATCTCCCAAAAAGAAAGAAAATAACGAAGAAGAAGATAACGGGGACTCGACTGAGGACTAATCGGCTTGGTTAAGAGGTCAATCGCTCTGCCGCTGTGACACAATTCGACATGAGCATGGCGATCGTCATGGGCCCGACACCTCCGGGTACCGGCGTGATGGCTGCACACTTGGCCGCAACGGCATCGTAATCCACATCACCGACCAGCCGATAACCTTTCGGATGCTGGGAATCTTCCACGCGATTGATGCCCACATCAATAACGACGGCCCCTTCGCGAATATGCTCTGCGCCGAGGAAATGGGGACGCCCGATCGCAGCAATCACAATATCCGCGCGGCGGGTCACCTCTGCGAGGTTCTGGGTGCGAGAATGGGCGACTGTGACCGTGGCATCTCCGCCGGGACCGCGCTTCATGAGAAGAAGCGCCATGGGTTTGCCAACAATCATGCTGCGTCCGACCACAACGGCACTTTTTCCTGCCGTCTCCAAGCCGGTCTCTTGAAGGAGGCGAATGCAACCAAGAGGCGTGCAAGGGACAAAACCCGTAGGATCCTCCATGGCAAGCTTCGCGACATTCACCGGATGGAAGCCATCCACATCCTTGCAGGGATCAATGGCCAAGACGACCTCGGCCTCGTTGATCTGCGGCGGTGGCGGTGATTGGACTAGGATGCCATGAACGGCAGGATCGGCATTGAGTTCCGCCACGAGCGCGATGAGCACAGCTTGGCTGGTATCGGCTGGGAGTTCGTGTTTCACCGAGTGCAACCCCAGTTCCGCAGCCTTGCGATCCTTTGAGCGCACATAGGCACGCGAAGCCGGATCATCTCCAACAAGCACCACGGCGAGACCTGGCCGAATGCCGCGCGCTGCCAAGGCAGCAATGCGCACCTTCGTTTCCTCCATCACTTTTGCGGCGACCGCCGCGCCATCAATCCGCTGCATGTTTTAAAATATCCTCCAGATTTTTGCGTTTCTCTTCGAACTCCTCCCCGGTCAATTGCCCGGGAATTTGGAGAGCGTCGTCAATCGTGACCGACACCTCCGAAAATGGCAACGGGATGATGAATCCATCCCATGTTTTCATTCTCAAGCATCTCGAAAACTTGGCATGCACGGGGATGATCCGCGCGCCGGTGGATTGTGCCAGAAGAACGATCCCAGGCCCGAGTGAGTAACGCGGACCGCGCGGGCCGTCGGGCGTCACAGCGATGTCGCGTCCATCGCGGATCAAGCGCACCAACTCCAATAACGCCCTCGAGCCACGGCGAGAACTCGAACCACGCACGGATCTCATGCCGAAAACGGCTACAAGCTGCGCCAGGATTTCCCCGTCCCTGCTCGGGCTGGTCAGCACCGTCACCCCTCTGCGGTGTCTGGGATAAATGCGGTCGAATGCGTAGGTGATACCCAAAATACGATTGTGCCAGAAGCACACGATGACAGGAAATTTTCCACCATCGCTCAAGATGCCACTCCGATCCTCTATCCGGAGCCGAAGTGTTAGAAAAAGCGCCCGGAGAATGGTTGCCCCAACGAATGCCAGCAAACGTTCACGCGTCATGTCAAAAACTGCTCCAAAATACGGGTCAGTACCGGCCTGGCCAGCGAGGCCAGCCGTTCATTCGCATACGCAATCCAGGCTACCCCAGTCTCCGTGTCGAGAGGGGCATCAGGAAAACCTCCAAGCGGATGCTCAAAAATGACGCCAGCCTTGGAAAGCACGAGCCATGCACAGGCATCATAAGGATGGCAGACGAGCTGAGACTCCATATCAAGCACACGCAATACGAGCGGCCTCAAGTCGCCAACCATTCGATCGTGACCGCTCAAGAGTTCATAAAACTGTCCGCCGGTAGATAAATACTGGTCATCGAAAATCTGCGGGGAAAGGCCGCTGTTCAATCCGATGAGCTCGTCCCAAAGCCGTTCTTCAATCTGTGCCGTGAGCGTGCGCCCCTCGGGGAAAAATTTTACGAGTGAGGAAAATCCGTGTGAAAAGTCGTCAGCCTGAGAGGGCGCTGGGCGTATGGTTTCACGTCTTGCACTATGCAAATCGTAAGCCGAGGAGATCAACTGGCCTCCTGCCGTGGCACTGAACTGGTCGGCGCGCCACTGCTTGGTCAGCGGGATTTCCGTCATGGCCGCCGCGACAATCTGCGAAAGCGCAGTGTCGTCGCCGAGCTGCGGGGCTATGCCGGCAAGGGCCCAGGCGCTTCGCTTTTCATACATGATTCCACGCGTGCCATCGATGGGATCAATGATGCATTTCCAGTCCGTGGCCTTTACCTCAATGCCCTCGGGAAAACAAAGCTCCCGATCATTACCTTCCATCACGATTTGAACGGGGAGATCTTGCGGCCAATTCTCACGAAACCAAATACGGATCGCCGCTTCGCTGATCTTGTCCACCGCATAAATTGTGTCTCCACCGACTCGACCAGTCACCGCCGAAAGGGCGGCGGCATCGAGATGGGAACGCCCCGAGACGACCGCATTACGAATGGAGTCGCCAAGACCACAAAGAAGCAAACGCAGGGTCTCATGGATCGTTTCCGACATGGCAAAAGCCTATCCCGCGGAATGAACTATTGGCGAGACATTGAGGTCTCGGCATTTTCGAAGCAGCCTTGCTGACATGGCGATGGCGGCGACGCCCAGACCAACAACAAAACCCGCCCAGACTCCAAGCGCTCCAAAGCCAAAATGGAAAGCCATCAACCACGAAACCGGTAAAGCGACCACCCAGTAGGAGATGATGCCGACTAAAAAAGGAACCCTCGTGTCGGCAAACCCGCGCAATGCTCCGGAGGAGACAACTTGAACACCGTCGAAAATCTGAAAAACACCGGCGACCACGAGCAGCTGAACAGTCAACGAACGGACCGCGAGGTCCGGAGTGAAGCCAGCCGCAATCCCATTTCCCAAGAAAATGTAACCCGCCGCAAAAAGAGCCATCAGACCCACTGTGAGGCCAAGCGCACTATGGACAATGGGCGCAATCCTCTTCCCTCGCCTCGCGCCTCGCGCATGTCCGATCCTCATGCTCACGGCCTGCGCAAGACCGAGAGGCACCATGAATGTGATTCCCGCCACCGAGAGGGCAATCTGGTGTGCCGCCAACGGAACCACACCAATCCACCCCATCATCAACGCCCCAACCGAAAAGCCTGACACCTCGCAGAGATTCAGGCCTGCCGTATGAATGCCGATTTTGAGTAAAATCCAAGCCTCACTAAAAATCCCGGGAGCAAGCCACTTTCGAGGCCAGGCAGCGCTCAACGAACGCTGGCAAGCAGGATAAACCAACATTCCAACCATCACAGCCACACGGCTCAACAAGGTCGCCAGGCCTGCTCCATTGATCCCCATCGCAGGCGCACCAAGGTTTCCGTAAATAAAAATCATATTCAAACCGACGTTTAGCAACACCCCCGCCATCATGATCCAAAATGGCGCCCAAGGTTGCCCAAGCGACTCGCAGAAATTTTTTGCCGCGCCACTCACAAACAAAGGCAGCATCGACCATGCACAGAGAATTAAAAAAATGCTCACCGTCTGATTGACCTCGGGAGGTTGGCCAAGAATCGGCAAAAATGGTGTTCCCAAATGAGCGCCCACGCCTATGAGCAGGCCCATTGCAAGAGCCAACACGATCCCTCCACGCAAGCTCTCGCCGGCAAGGTGAGAACGCCCCGCACCATGTGCGTGAGAAGCATGCACGCTCACTGCCGAGAGCAGACCAAATCCAAAAACCATCGGTACAACCAAAACCGTGTTCGCGAAGGCGCACGCGGCCAAGGGAACCACACCGATCCAGCCGACCATCACGGCATCGACGATCCCCATGAGCATCTGCCCGACAAGCCCGGACACGATCGGCAGTGCTAGGAAAAAAGTGCGCCGGTTTTCGCGAAGAAGGATTTTGAAATACGGGCTAGCAGACAGAGATGGGCTACTACGGGCCACAGGTCTTCCTCAGCGTTGGTCAACGTGCCTTAGAAATCGCTCGATGGAGGCAGCCTTGCCTGTCTCGGGATCAATTTCAATCAGCGCTCCGCAGACTTGCACGATGCCACGGGCAATTGGAAATTTCGTCGGCATGCAGTCTTCAAATTTTTGGATCACCGGCCCAGCCTCCCGGCCAAGAATCGAGTCCATGGGACCGCACATCCCGGCATCGCAGAGAAACGCCGTGCCTCCGGGAAAGATGCGTTCATCTGCCGTTTGCACATGGGTGTGGGTGCCAACCACTGCGGAGACCTTGCCATCGAGATGAATGCCCATTGCCGTCTTCTCGCTCGTGGTTTCTCCATGCACATCGACAAAAATGACAGGCGTCTCGGCGCGAAGGCGCTCAGCCTCTTCCAGAGCGGCAGGAAAGGGATTATCCAACGGCTGCGACATAAAAGTGCGGCACTGCACATTCATCACCGCAATTTTTCCTTTGGCTGTCTCAAGGACGACGCTGCCATTTCCGGGAACGCCAGCCGGATAATTGATGGGACGTAGCAAGCGCGGCTCCGTAGGGAAGTAGGGGATGATGTCCCTCTGATCCCAAGCGTGGTCACCCGTCGTAATCACCGCTACACCCGAGCGCAGAAGGTCAATCGCAATTTTGGGAGAAATGCCTTTGCCTTGTGCGGAATTCTCGCCGTTGACGACGATAAAATCGGCCTCTCCCGCCTTGAGCATGTCGGAGACCACTACCTTCGCCGCAGCCCGACCGGGCTCGCCGACGATATCACCAAGAAAGAGAAGACGAATCATCCTTTCTTTTTATAGCAACCCGGCCCGAACGCATTTAAAAAATCATCCATGCGCCATTATCTCGCCGCCGCTTCACTTTTTTTTGCCTGCCTGAATCCCGGTATGGCTGCCAAGCTCAGCCCACTCGCCAGTGCCCCGGATTGGTCAAAACTCGACAAGTTTCAACAAACAATAAGCCGCGAGGAATTCACGCGCCTCCTCGAAAATACATACGCTCCGGATAACGCCTCGGCAGGCGTCATCACAATCACTCCCGCCGCTGCACGCATTCAAACATCCCGAGGCAAGCCGCCTTACATCCTGAAATTTTCGTCTTCCTCCACCAAACCTGTGCCGCGTTTCTGGCGCGCTCGCGGCGAGATCGCGCCGCAACCCGGCAAGCCGCTCGCAGGACTGCGCATTGCCATCGACCCCGGCCATATCGGTGGAAAGTGGGCCGAAATGGAAGAACGCTGGTTCCAGATTGCCAATAGCAAACCCGTTGTCGAAGGCGATATGACCCTCCGCGTCGCGAAGCTTCTCGTGCAGCGCCTGAGAGCACTCGGCGCGGATGTCTGGCTCACACGCTCAGCTTCGGAGCCGCTCACAAACCGCCGCCCCGCACAGCTCCGTAAAGAGGCCGCAGCCGCGCTGCGTGACAAAGGCGAAGCCGTCAATACGCGCTCTGTCGCACGGGAAAGCGAACGACTCTTCTACCGCACCAGTGAAATCCGCCGCAGGGCCACGCTCGTCAACGACTCGATCCGTCCCGATCTCGTGCTCTGCCTCCACTTCAATGCCGAGGAATGGGGCAACCCGGCCAAGCCATCCCTCGTCTCGAAAAACCACCTCCATTTTCTCATCACAGGCGCTTGGAGCGCGAAGGAACTCGCTTACGACGACCAGCGATTTGAGATGCTCGTCAAACTTCTCAATCGCACGTACCCCGAAGAAGTCGCTGTCACAAAATCCCTCGTCAAAACCATGTCTTCCGCGACCAAGCTCCCGCCATTCATCTACCATGGAAAAACCGCCGTCCGCATTGGAGCAAGCGACTACATCTGGGGCAGGAACCTTCTTGCAAACCGACTTTTCCAGTGCCCAGTCATTTACGTAGAACCCTACGTGATGAACTCCCGCGACGTTCATGCCCGCGTCCAGGCTGGTGATTACGAGGGTAAAAAGAAGATCGCCGGGACCACGCGCCAGAGCATTTACCGAGAATACGCGGACAGTGTCGTTGCGGGTCTTGTCGATTATTATGGCAAACGCTGAGCATATCGGCCGAAGCTGTTGACAATTCCTCCGCGCTCTGTGCAACAAAGCAGTTGCAAATACTTAATGAAAGTCATCGCGATTACGAATCAGAAGGGAGGGGTCGGCAAAACGACGACCAGTGTCAATCTGGCTGCGGCCCTCGCGGAAAAAAAATCCCGTATTCTTCTTGTGGATCTCGATCCGCAAGGAAGCGCATCAAGTGTACTGGACTCGAAGGAATCCGAAAATCCCAGCATCTACTCCGCACTCATCGGTGAGAAAACCGCACCGGAGCTTGTGATTCCGACCCGCCTTAAAAACCTTTCGCTGATCCCCTCGAATCTCGACCTCGCCGGGGCTGAGATTGAAGTCGCCCGCATGGATGACCACATGATGAGGCTCAGGACCTGCTTCGAGCCACTTCGTCGCCAGAGGCTTTTCGACTATGTGATTCTTGATTGCCCCCCATCGCTCGGCATCCTGATGTCAAACGCCCTCGCAGCGGCGGATGAGATTCTTGTGCCGATCCAATGCGAGTACTATGCGCTCGAGGGCCTCGGACTTCTCATGGAAGTGACTGACCGCATCCGGGCAAGCGGCGCCAACCCCACGCTCTCGATCTCAGGCCTCCTGCTGACCATGTTTGATAGCCGCACAAACCTGAATCCCGCCGTAGAAAAAGAAGTGCGCAACCACTTTAAGGATGTCGTTTACAAATCTGTCATCCCGCGCACGGTCCGCTTTGCGGAAGCCCCAAGCCATGGCAAAACGATTTTCGAACATGACCTGCACGGCAGCGGAACTCTGGCCTACCGGAAGCTTGCGAAGGAGTTCCTCGATCGCCAGAAACATGGTGTTTCCTTTTTGAACAAGTCGGGTCAGTAAGCCAATCGTGATGCAACCAACTCCATTTCAAACCAAGACGCTTTGGGCGGCCATTACGTCGCTCTCTTTTCTGGCCATTGGCTTCACGATTCTTCTGATCGGTTCGCTGGTTGTGAGTGCGATTTCCTTTCTCCAGCCGGTCCTCACCCCGATTGCCGTTGCGGCCATCCTCGCCTTCCTCCTCGAGCCAGTGGTGAAATTTTCGATTCGACTCGGCCTGAGTCGTATCGTGAGCATCACGCTCGTGTACGTCGCGTTTGCCGCATTTTTTGTCGGGCTTCTTGTGTACATCATTCCTCCTGCCTACCGCCAAGGAACCACGCTGGTGCAGAACTTTCCTTCTTACATGCAAAAGACGCAGGCCCTCACGACCCGCACTTTTGAAAACCTTCATCGTCTCTCAACCCTCGATTTTCTTCAGAGCGAGAAGACCGATCAAGCCACCAATGAACAGCTCTCTGCCATGGTGAGCCAGTCCATTAAAGATGCGGGAACTTGGGTGCAGCAAAAGTTTCCCGATCTCGCCGTGGAATCCGGCAAGTTCCTTCAACGCAGTCTGGGTGGATTTCTCGGCGTCTTCGGCCTGCTCCTGAGCATGATTCTTGTGCCCATCTTCCTGTTCTTTTTTTTAAAGGATAGCGCCTTGATTGCCGAAAACTGGAGCCGCTACCTCCCTCTCCGCGCCTCACCCCTGAAAAACGAGATCGTTTCGCTTGTGAGTGAGATCAATTCGTATCTCATCAGCTTCTTCAGGGGGCAACTCATTGTGAGTCTCATCGACGGCCTCCTCATCGCCGTCGCTCTGTTGGCGATGGGTCTCGATTTTGCGATCCTCATCGGGCTCATGGTAGGTGTCCTCGGCCTCATTCCCTACCTTGGTATGATGATCTGTTACATCCCGGCCGTCATCATCGCGGCGGCCCAGTTCGGCGACTGGATGCACCCGCTTATCGTGACCGCCATCTTTGTTTTGGCAAATAACATAGACGGCATTTTCATCGCGCCAAAGATTGTCGGTGAATCCGTGGGCCTCCATCCCCTTACCGTCATCGTCTCGGTGCTGGCTTGGAGTTTGATTCTGGGCGGCCTCCTCGGCGCACTCCTCGCTGTACCCCTTACGGCGACGATCAAAGTTCTTCTGAAACGCTACTTCTGGGACCGTGCCCCATCATCCCAGCTCTCGACGCCTCCGGCCTGAGTTGCCGTTGCGAGAATGCCCTAGTTCCACTCGATGCCGATGACCGAGTCCGAAGCTTACATCGCCCTGAACATGGTGCCACGAATCGGTCCCGTTCGGGTGCGGCGTTTACTGGAGGCCATGGGATCTCCTGGGGAGGTTCTGAGCGCTCCAGCTGCGCGTTTGCAATCCGTACAGGGCATTGGTCCGGAAGCAGCAAAATCCCTGCACGAGTGGCAAAACCATGTTGATCTCACGGCTGAGCTCGATCTCGTGCGGGAATCTGGTGCCAAAGTGCTCACCTTGGCCTCGCCCAATTATCCGAGCCTTCTGCGTGAGATTCATGACCCGCCGACCGTGCTCTATACCATGGGCGAGATTCTGGATCGCGACCGCCATGCCATCGGCGTCATTGGCACACGGAAGCCGACCCACTACGCCACGGATTGCACAAAAAAAATTTCTTACCAACTGGCTTATGCCGGAGTCACCGTAGTGAGCGGGCTGGCTCGTGGCGTGGACACCGCCGCGCACCAAGCCGCGCTCGCAGCAAAGGGCCGCACGATCGGCGTGCTCGGGAGCGGATTGCTGGAATTCTATCCTCCAGAAAACAGGGAACTCGCTGAGCGGATGGCCAGCTCCGGCGCGGTCATCACGGAATTTCCCATGCGCGTGAAAGCCGATCGCCAGACGTTTCCCATGCGCAACCGCATCATTAGTGGATGTTCGTTCGGTGTCCTGGTGGTGGAAGCCGGTGCGAGCAGCGGCGCGCTGATCAGCGCCAATCAAGCCGGCGAGCAAGGACGTTCGATTTATGCCGTTCCCGGCCGCATCGACAACCCAAACGCCATCGGGTCAAACCGCCTCATCCAACAAGGAGCCAAGCTCATCACTTCCGCCGGAGACATCCTCGACGACATGGGTATTCTCTTTGCCGAAAAACCCGACCTGACTCCAATGCGTGGTCCGGAACTCTCCGGCCATGAAGCCCAAGTCCACACCGCCATCGGCGACGACGAGGTCCACATCGACACGATCATCGAACGCAGTGCCCTCCCCTGCCACACGGTTGCCTCGACCCTCCTTGCCCTCGAAATGAAAAAACTCGTCCGCCAACTTTCAGGCAGCCGGTTTGTTCGAACGGCATGATTTGCTTGTTGGTGCGAGGACTTCCGGCTTGGAGTGATTTGAAAACGGCAACTCCCTCACGATCGTAGAAACAGCATCCCATGAAAAACACCATTCTCATTTTTGGCGACCAGCTCACTTTGCACCACTCGGCGCTCGAGGCCGGAGTGTGCGGACGCGATGTCATCCTTCTTATCGAGGCGCGAGATTCCGCCCGGGTGCATAAGATCAAACGCGTCTTTTATTTTTCCGCGATGCGCGAGTTTGCTCACGAGTTGCGCGAAGGCGGGTGGGACGTGGATTACCATCGCATGGCGGATGCTCCCAATTTCCGCGATTCTTTGTTGAACCACGTCGCACAACATCGTCCGCACGCGCTGTGTGTGATGGAGCCAAATAACTGGTCGCAATTGCAAATCCTGAACGACGTGGCAGCTGCAAGCGGGATACCGGTTGAGACGTTTCCCACCTGCCAATTTGTGACGTCGCGCGAGGCGTTTGCTTCTTTCGCCAAAGGGAAGAAGCGCTTACTCATGGAAGCTCACTACCGACAAACGCGGCAGCGGCTTGGGATTCTCATGGAAGACGACGGGCAGCCCGTTGGCGGCCTCTGGAATTACGATGCGGACAATCGCAAATCTGTGCGCGATTGGAAAAAAGATGGCGCTCCCACTCCCCCTTGCCCAGCCACTGCGGAGCGAAACCACAGCCCGATCGTTGCAGAGGTGATCCAGGAAGTGAGCCACTGGTTTCCAGAAGATGCCGGCCGTGCCGAGGATTTCTGGCTCCCCACAACACGCGAAGGCGCACTCGCCACACTCCAACAATTCGTCGAGCAACGGCTTCCCCTCTTCGGTGACTACCAAGACCTCATGCTTCAAGACTCACCGACAATGTTTCACAGCATGATTGGGGGTCCGCTCAATCTTGGTCTCCTCCTTCCGATGGAATGTGTGGATAGCGCCATTCGAGCCTTCCAAGAAGGTAAGGCCCCACTCGCTGCTGTGGAGGGTTTCACTCGCCAGATCATCGGTTGGCGGGAATTTGTCAACGGCGTGTATTGGGTGAAAATGCCCGACTATATCGCATCCAACGCACTCGGCGCCACTCGACCACTGCCGGCGTTTTTCTACACTGGAGACACCGCCATGCACTGTCTGAGCTGTGTCATTGGCGAAGTGCGCGACACGGCCTTCAACCACCACATTCAACGCCTCATGATTCTTGGCAACTTCCTCCTGCTCGCGGGCATCTCACCGAAGGCGGCTCATGACTGGTTTTTGGAAATGTACATCGACGCTCACGAGTGGGTCATGGCGGCCAACGTCCTTGGGATGGCTCTCCACGCCGATGGCGGTTTTATGGCCACGAAACCCTACGCCGCCTCCGCCGCCTACATTTCAAAGATGAGCAATTACTGCTCGGGTTGCCGCTTCGACCCCAACAAAAAAATCGGCACTGATGCGTGTCCGTTCAATTTGCTTTACTGGGACTTCTACGATCGGCATGCCGACCGCTTTGCATCCAATCCGCGCACAAGCATGATGGTAAGCTCATGGCGAAAACGCGAAGTCACAGAGCGCCAAGCGATCCTACGCGAAGCAGCTCAATTTCTTGAAAACCTCTGAAGCCTGATCGCTCTGCAGCGTCCGGTTTGCATTTTTCAAACTTAGGCTTAAAAAAAATGCAGGCGTGTGATTTGATAATCGCAGATGTCGCTTCCCGTTTCACTTCGTTCGCCTCTGGCAGCTTATGTGGCGCCATTTTTGGTTTTCATGGGCGGCCTCATGCTCGTCTCTTTGGTCAAAAATCCCGCTGCAGAGTCACTCTGGTTGCAACACCCGGAGCATTGGATTTATCCGCTTCAAACGGCTCTCTGTGCCGGCGTGCTCCTTTTTTACTGGCGGAAATATGACTTTGCAAAACGCAGCGGCTTGGGCTTGGCGCTGGTAGCAGGCGTGGCGGTGCTGGGGCTCTGGATCGCTCCCCAAATGCTTTTCGGTGCCGGCGCACGGGTAGAGGGTTTTGATCCTGGGATCTTTCAAAAGGGTACGTCTTTTTATTGGATGACGGTTGTGGCGAGGTTCGCGCGACTGGTCATCATTGTTCCCTTGGTTGAGGAGATTTTTTGGCGAGGTTTTTTAATGCGGTATCTCATCAAAGAAGATTTCACGACGCTTCCGGTGGGAGCTTTTCAATGGAAGTCTTTCGCCACTGTGGCTGTTTGTTTTATGTTGGTACATGGCATGGCGGACTGGCCTGCCGCCTTGCTCTGTGGGGTGATTTACAATTTCGTAGCTATGCGCACCGGGAGCCTCGCCGCGTGTGTACTGGCCCATGCTGTGACAAATTTCGGCCTGGGCATTTATATTATGACCACTCGGCAATGGGGGTTCTGGTGATTTCATGAAGATCGGTCTTGCACAAATCAATTCCACGGTGGGCGACTTGGAGGGCAATGCTCGCCGGATCACTAAAGCCTGCCACACACTGGAAGATCAAGGCGCTGAGATCATCCTCACACCCGAATTGGCTCTGACTGGGTATCCTCCCCAGGACTTGCTCTTTCAGAAGGATTTCGTCCCACGAAGTCTGCAAGTTTTAGATGAAGTCCACAGCGCAGTTGGGCGGGCGGCTTGGATTATCGGCTGCGTGAACAAAAACGCTTCTTCCTCGGGACGTCCGTTCTTCAATGCGGCGGCCATTCTCGAGCGTGGAAAACCCATTCGCTGGGTTTATAAATCTTTGCTGCCCACCTACGATGTATTCAACGAAGCTCGGTATTTCGAACCCTGCGATAAACCGGCTCCCGTCGAAATCTGCGGCCAACTCTATGGCATCACCATTTGCGAGGACATCTGGACGCCAGAATATCTGCCGCGTTCTTTGTATTCGTGCGACCCCGTAGCGACACTTTGTTCCGCCGGAGCATCAGCGATTCTTAATCTCAGCGCATCTCCATTCCAACTCGGCAAGCCCGAGCGGCGTGAGGCCATGATCAAAAATCAAGCCCTTCGCCATGGCGTTCCTTTTTATTACTGCAATGCGATCGGCGGTAATGATGAATTGGTTTTCGATGGCCACTCGCTGGCAGTTGACGCAGATGGCGGGATCCGCACGCGGCTCCCAGGATTTGCGGAATCTGCGCAGTTGGCATCGCTCGATCACGTAGAGGCACACGCGATTCCCATGGAAGATTTGCGTTCCGCTTTGGTTCTTGGCCTACAAGATTACGCTAGGAAGTGTGGGTTTCGTTCTGCAGTGCTGGGATTAAGCGGTGGCATTGATAGCGCAGTCGTAGCCTGTCTGGCTGTGTCAGCTTTTGGTGCCGAGCAAGTCACTGGCGTCGCAATGCCATCCCCCTACTCTTCCACTCATAGCGTGGAGGATGCCCTTATACTGGCAAAAAATCTTGGTATGGCATGCCTCACCATCCCGATTACCGATAGTTTTGAGGTTTTCAAAAAGCAAATGCAACCCGCCTTTGGCAACCTGCCCGAGGATGCTACCGAAGAGAATATGCAGGCTCGTCTTCGTGGACTTACGCTGATGTCGCTCTCGAACAAGTTTGGCCATTTGCTTCTCACTACTGGCAACAAAAGTGAAATGGCCGTGGGCTATTGCACACTTTACGGTGATATGGCAGGTGGTCTTGCCGCCATCTCAGACGTACCAAAGTCTCTCATTTACAAGCTCGCTAGGCATCTCAACCTTGCTAAAGAAATCATTCCTCGCCGGACTATTGAGAAACCTCCCAGCGCTGAACTTCGTCCAGATCAAAAAGATCAAGACACCTTACCCCCCTACGACATCCTTGACGAAATTCTCAGGCTGTATGTGGAAGAAAACCTTGGCATCAGCGAAATTGTGCAAGCCGGCTTCGAGATGGAAACCGTCCGCTGGGTTACGCGAAAGGTCGATTTTAACGAATACAAACGCAAACAAGCCGCTCCCGGTCTTAAAGTCACCAGCCGAGCTTTTGGCATGGGACGCCGGATGCCGATAGCGCAAAGATTTTTTCTGAAATGACGCGTTTTCTGAGGAATACAGACATGTCAACAGCCTGTGAACAACTTGTGAATCTCTGCCAGCAAAATTCAATAACCACCCTAAAAATGAGAGTTTTTCGCGTTCATTCTTTCTGGCGCACAGGTTCTTCACAAGGTCCATTAACCGTGGAACACCCACTGGGAGCATGAAGAACACGATTTCCCCAGCTTGTTCACACCAATAAGAAGAAGAAGGATGTCAAAAAATAATTCCTTCTTTATTAGAGACTGTGAACAACCCCTGTTCTCAGGACTGAAAAGATCGGTAATCTCGCTTTGCACCAAATAACCAACCTGCTAAATTTTCGCAGATTCAACCAAGTTTAAACACTATGTCACAAGGCCCAGTTTCTCAATTCATCGACCTCCACTACCGCCACTTCAACGCTGCCGCACTCAAAGACGCCGCAGAGGCCTATTCTCTCCACCTAGACCAAGGTGGTATCATGCTCATGACACTCGCTGGCGCGATGAGTACGGCCGAGTTGGGCATTTCTCTCGCAGAGATGATTCGGCAAGGAAAAGTCCACGGCATTGTCTGCACAGGGGCCAATCTTGAGGAAGACATCTTCAACCTCGTGGCGCACGACTTCTACGAGCGCATTCCGAACTACCGCGATCTGACCCCCACCGATGAACAGGCCCTTCTCGCCCGCCACATGAATCGCGTCACTGACACCTGTATTCCTGAAATGGAAGCCATGCGCCGGATTGAAGATGTGATTTTGAAAGAATGGATGGCAGCTGATGCCAAAGGAGAGCGCCTTTTCCCACACGAATTCTTCTGGCGGATCCTCGACTCGCCCGAATTGCAAAAGAGCTTCCAAATCGATCCGAAAAACAGCTGGATGATTGCTGCAAAAGAGAAAAACCTCCCGATGTTCGTCCCAGGTTGGGAAGACTCCACGCTCGGCAACATGTACGCCGGCCACTGCATCGAAGGAGATGTCAAAAACGTCCACACCGTGCGCTCCGGCATCGAATACATGATCTCGCTTGCTGATTGGTATGCGCCTACAAGTTATAAAACACCCATAGGTTTCTTCCAAATCGGCGGTGGCATCGCGGGTGACTTCCCAATTTGTGTGGTCCCTATGCTTCACCAAGACCTCCGCCGCACGGATGTACCACTCTGGGCTTACTTCTGCCAGATCAGCGATTCCACAACGAGCTACGGAAGCTATTCTGGGGCAGTGCCAAATGAAAAAATCACTTGGGGAAAGCTCGGCGAAAACACTCCAAAATACGTCATTGAGTCCGACGCCACGATTGTTGCTCCGCTCATCTTCGCCAAGGTTCTTGGCTGGTAAAAATGATTGGCCCTTGCGGGTTTATTATCAAACCTTCCCACAATTTTCACTCTCGATCAACCAACTGTCTGTATGCACATCCTCGACATTCTTAAACCCGGCAAGCCGACTGTTTCTTTTGAGTTTTTCCCGCCAAAGACCGCTGAGTCGCAGGAAGCGCTATACGACACCATCCGAGAGTTGGAAAAAATCCACCCGAATTTTGTCAGTGTGACCTACGGCGCGGGTGGCTCCACTCGCGAGCTTACGCACGATTTGGTTTTGCGTCTAAAGAGTACGACGATGCTGGACCCAGTGCCACATTTGACTTGCGTTGGACATACCCGCGATGAAATCGCGGCCATCCTCGAGCGTTATGCTACCGCAGGAGTGAGCAATATCCTCGCTCTCCGAGGCGATCCTCCACGCGATAAACCAGATTACAACCATGCGGACGATACATTTCCACAGGCTGTTGATCTGGTGCGTTTTGTCAAAAGTTTCAGCGGTCATCCCGACCCGCGTGGTTTTGGCATAGGTGTTGCCGGGTTTCCTGAAGGCCACCCAGCCACGCCCAATCGCCTGTTGGAAATGGACCACCTCAAGGCGAAAGTGGACGCTGGAGCGGATTACATCTGTACCCAGCTTTTCTTCGACAACCATGATTTCTACGACTTCCGCGACCGGTGCGCGTTGTCAGGCATCCATGTGCCGATCATTGCCGGCATCATGCCTGTGACTAGCCAGTCCTCGATGCGCCGTATGGCTGAGCTCGCAGGCGGCGCGCGTTTTCCCAGCCGCCTTCTTAAGGCTTTGCAACGCGCCGGCGACTCCGCCGAGGCATTCCGCCAGATCGGCTTGCACTACGCGACCGAACAATGTGCCGACCTGCTCGACCACGGCGTCGCGGGTATTCACCTCTACACGCTCAACCAATCCACCGCCACGCGCGAAATCTGCCAGCGGCTTGGGATTCTTTAGAAACCCAAGCGAGTCGCGGCAGCGGCAGCCCCGCCAGATCGGTTTTCACGACTCGATGAGGCGGGCGCGGCGTTAGAGAAGGGCAAGGACTTGGGCTTCGATATCCCCGTAGATTTTTGGATCGTTCCTGAGAACTTCCTTCGCGGCGTCGCGGCCTTGAGCGAGTTGCTCGCCTTTGTAGCTAAGCCAAGAACCGCGTTTTTCGACGATGCCTTTTTCCAGAGCGAGATCGAGAAGCGAGCCAGTATTTGAAATGCCTTCGTTATACATGATGTCGAACTCAGCTTCGGTGAAAGGAGCGGCAACCTTGTTTTTCACGAGCTTGATCTTCGTGCGATTGCCGGAGATCGTGCCATCGCTGTTCTTGATCGCTCCAATACGGCGGATGTCCACTCGGATACTGGCGTAGAATTTGAGCGCCTTGCCACCGGGAGTGGTCTCGGGGTTTCCAAACATAACGCCGATTTTTTCACGAATCTGGTTTGTGAAAAGACAGATCGTGTTTGCCTTCGAAATAAACGATGTGAGCTTGCGGAGCGCATTGCTCATGAGACGCGCCTGGGCGCCGACGACTGCGTCGCCGATCTCGCCTTCGAGCTCGGATTTTGTGACGAGCGCGGCGACCGAGTCTAGTACGATAATGTCGAGCGCATTTGACCGCACGAGTGTTTCACAGATGCGGAGCGCCTCCTCACCCGAGCTGGGCTGGGAAACGAGGAGCTCGTCGAGGTTGACTCCAAGCTTGCGGGCGTAGTGGGGATCCAGCGCGTGCTCGACGTCTATGAACGCCGCCAAGCCACCGAGCTTCTGAGCTTGAGCGATCGCCGTGAGCGTGAGGGTGGTTTTTCCCGAGCTTTCCGGGCCGAAAATTTCGATGATGCGACCACGAGGAAAACCTCCCACGCCAAGCGCGCGGTCGATCATGATATTTCCGGTCGGGATACTCTCGACTTGCGACACGTGGGCGTCGCCGAGCCGGCGGATCGCTTCGCTGCCGTAATCTTTTTCGATTTGTTGAAGTGCGAGGTCGAGGTTCTTCAGGCGGGCTGCGGCCGCCTTGTCAGTAGGTGTGGAGTCGTCGGATTTAGCCATAAAAAGTGGACACGACTATGAACTCCGCCTCGGCTCCGTGAAATAAAATTCCATTCCCCCGCAGCAAAAACTCGCTCCATTCATCGGCGGTTGATAATTTTGTCACAAATGAGTGATGTTTTTCAGCAAGCGCTGGCACATGCGCTGCCTCTACTCGAAGAGGTTCAAAAGGGCATCAAGGCCGCACCCAAGGCCTCGCAAACGGCTCTCAAGCGACTCCGCAAGGCGGCGACCACCCGGCCGGCCGCGGCCGTTCAGCCCCTGCCCCCGCCCCCTGCCACCAAGTGGACATGGGATTTACTGGAGACGGCCATTCGTGGTTGCGTGAAATGCCCGAATCTCGTCGCCTCGCGCACGCAAGTCGTCTTCGGTGTGGGCAACCGCTCGGCGGAGCTTATGTTCATAGGCGAAGCTCCCGGCGCCGATGAGGATGAGCAAGGCGAGCCCTTCGTAGGCCGCTCCGGTCAGCTCATCACAAAAATCATCGAGGCCATGGGTTTTACGCGGGACGACATTTTCATCGCCAATGTCATGAAATGCCGTCCCGACATGCCGGAGGGGGAATCCGGTAACCGCAAGCCGAAGGGCCAGGAAATGGCGACCTGCCTGCCTTGGCTGCGCGAGCAGGTGCGCTTGGTGAAGCCCCGCGCGATGGTTGCGCTTGGGGCGACGGCTGCCGAGGGGCTCCTCGGCGAAACACGCCTCATACGCGACATCCGAGGCACGTGGCTGGAGTTTGAAGGCATACCTGTGATGGTGACTTACCACCCCGCTTATCTTTTGCGGAACCAAACGATCACCGAAAAACGCAAGGTCTGGGAGGATATGCTACTGGTGCTAAAAAAACTCGGCCGCACGATCACTCCCAAGCAGGAACGCTTTTTTACTCAGGCTGCGGAATAGCCCATGACCGCTCGCGCCGCTTTTCACACGGTTTTCTATCACGTCGTCGTCACTTTTCTGAAAATCCTCCTCTACTTTGGCGCGAGGGTGCAGTTCGTGAAATTCGGGAAAATTCCAACCGGTGCATGCGTCATGGTAAGTAACCACATTAGCCACTTTGACCCACCGTTTCTCAGCGGCTGGCTGCCGCGCAAGATCGATTGGATTGCGATGGCCGAGTTGTTCGGTGCCTCGTGGTCGAAGGCGGCCTTCACTTGGCTCGATGTGATTCCGGTGGACCGCCACGGTGACGATCGGCAGGCCTTGCGACACGCGCTGCGGCGGCTCGAGCAGGGCCGCATGATCGGTGTTTTCCCCGAAGGCGGCATCCGTGACGGCGCTCAGTCGATCCTCTCCGGCGCCGACATGCGCGAGGGGGCATTTCTGATCGCTGCCAAGGCCGGCTGTCCGGTTGTGCCCGTTGTGATCCTCGGCAGCGAGCGCCTCTACAACGGCCGCAACTGGCGCCCCTGGCGGAGGGCCCAGGTTTACATCGCGGTGGGTGCGCCGGTTTTTCCGGCTGCGGAGGGCGGACGGAAAAAACTCCGCGACGATGTCGCCGCAGCACTGCTCCGCCTCAAGGACGATCTTGTCACGAAATGCCACCTCACAGCCGATGACCTTCCGCACTCGCCACAGGAGCGCATGCGCGAACTATGAAGGCCCTCATAAACCGTCCCCTTTCGTGGCTCGTCGATGGAACGATGTGCAACATGATGCATGCCATCCAATGGCGGCGGAGGGAGGATGCCTGCTCGCTCAATGCTCTGGAGCGTTATCTGACCCAGTGGGGCGGACAAAGCCGCGAGGAGTATTACCGCATGCCGCCAGCTCAGCGTCCGAGCCTCAAAAATGGCTGGATCGAGTGGGATTCACCGCACCCCACCGGGCACCCGGAAAATGACCGCGTGCGCGTGCTTTTCTTCCCGGCCCACAATCAAAACGCCCCCACCGTTCTGCTTCTCCACGCTCTCATGAGTGCGAGTGATATCGGATACAAACGGCTTGCGACCTGGTTTAACCAAAACGGCTGGAGCGTCGCATTCCCCCACTTGCCTTATCACTACACGCGCACACCGCGCCGGACTTGGAACGGTGAACTCGCGATCACTGCCGATCTGGTTCGAAATGCCGAAGGCATTCGACAGGGCGTCGTTGAACTCCGCCAACTCATGACGCTTCTGAGAACGCGCGGCACCCGTGAGTTTGCCATCATCGGCACAAGCTACGGTGGATGGACAGGATCCCTTCTTTCTTTTCTGGAAGCCGACTTCCGATTTGTCGCCTTGGTGCAACCGATCGTGAACATGGACAAGGCCGTCTGGGAAAGCCCCGGCTCGGCCATGATGCGGCGGGAACTCCGCCGCCGTGGCCACTCGCGCGGCAACACCGCCCGCTTCGACCACCTCGTCTCCCCGCTCCATGGGGTTCCGCTCTGCGACCCCTCATCCATCCTGCTCACCGGAGGCCTCCACGACCGCATCTCCCCCCTCGAAGACCTCACACTCCTCCAATCCCGCTGGCCCGGCTCCAGCCTCCTCCAAGTCCCCCAAGGCCACTTCGGCTACGCCGCCCTCCGCGAAACCATGAAACAGCTCGAATTGCGGATCGTGGGGTAAATGGGGAAAGCCAAAACTACGCAGGACGCCTTTCGTACATTATTTTTCCTAATAAAAGAGCACGCCCGTGCGTTGATTAAGAAAAACGCATGAACCCCGAGCAAATCATCACGGAAGCATTGGACAACTACGAGTCCCTGCTCATTAGTTATGCCTGGGAGATAACGGGCGATATGGAATCCGCAAAAGATGCCGTGCAAGAGACCTTTTTTCGGCTCAGTCGCCAGAATCTTTCCCACCTTCAGCCGCGATTGCGACCTTGGCTTTTTGTCGTCTGCAGGAACTGCGCACTGGATTCTATGCGCAAGGTGGTGAAATTCAGCGCGGATTCCGTTGAGGACCATGACCGCGCGAGTGAAGATCCCTCGCCCGATGAACGCGCAATGGCGACCGAAGAGGGAAGACGGATTTGGGGATTGGTCGCTGGCTTGCCATTGCAGCAGAGGGAAATTGTGAAACTGAAATTCGAAGCAGGTCTCAGCTACAAGGAAATGGCTGAAATTCTGAAAACCAGCGTGTCCACCATAGGGGTGCAACTTCATGAGGCCATGGAGACCCTGCGTAGCCGATGGAACCGCGAAACCATAGAAGTAGCATGAAAATGGATCCCCGCATCACCGCATACGCCGTTGGCGAACTCGAAAGCCGCGAACGCGAAATTTTCGAGTCGGAATTGTCTGCCTCGTCCACCTTGCAGAATGAGGTCGCTGCCATAGCTCTCTTCGCAGATAAGCTCGCGGCAGGCCCGCGCAAGCACGATCGCTTCGATCCGGAGATACGAGCTTGGCTGCTGAATCGATGCTTGGACAAGCAGAAGTCCCGCCTCCGCACCAAGCGCACGATCGTTTGGACAGGCCTGGGCTTGGCGGCGAGCCTCCTCGCGTATGTTGGATTAGATTGGATCACGCCAAAACCGACGCCGTTTCAAAATGTCCATCTTCTTCCACAAGGCCCCATATCTCAATACCAAGCTGCTCCCGAAGTTGCCTCCGAAATCTCTTCTCACTCAAAAATGCTTGCCGCAGATTCGAGGAAAACAACGCAGTTTCAAGCCCGCATGCCCGCGTCGCGCTCGGGAGCAGAATTAGAACATTCCGCAGCCGACCGCATTAACCGAATACCCGCATCGGAGCACATCATGCGACTAGACCCCCCCGCAGCCAGCCCCATGGCTTGCATGTCTGTGGATGCTTCCGACAACGCCATGCGCCTCCAAGCCCATTCAGCCCGACGGCTTTCTCCCCCAAGCCAAGAGTTCAACAACGAATCCTACGCTCCGATACGAGAGGTTGAATTTGTCACCGCCAGAGAAAACCCTCTTTCCACCTTCTCCATCGATGTTGACACAGCAAGCTATTCGAATGTGCGCAGGTTTCTTGAGCAGGAGATGATTCCACCGGCAGACGCCATCCGGACCGAGGAACTGATCAACTATTTTCGCTACGACTATCCTCAACCCTCTGGAGAGAATGCGTTCTCGGTCAATCTCGAGATGCATCGCGCCCCGTGGAATCCGGAACATGAACTCGTGCGCGTCGGCCTAAAGGGACGAGAGATTTCTGCCGAAGGTCGCGGGCCAGCGAACCTGGTTTTCCTTGTCGATGTGTCGGGATCCATGAATTCACCGGACAAGCTACCGCTTTTACAACGCAGTCTCTCCGCACTGGTCGAAAACCTTTCAGAAGATGACCGGGTGGCCATTGTGACCTACGCTGGTTCGTCGGGACTTGTGCTCGACTCAACCCAGGGAAAGGCGAAACGCGAGATTCTCGACGCCATCGCAAACCTTCGTTCCGGTGGATCGACCAATGGCTCGGGAGGCATCAAGCAGGCCTACGAAACGGCTCGTCAAAATTTTCTCAAAGGTGGCAACAACCGAGTGATCCTCTGCACCGATGGCGATTTCAATGTCGGGGTGACCGATCAGGGCGGACTGCAGAAACTCATCGAGACAGAACGGGAGTCGGGCGTCTTCCTTTCCGTGCTCGGCTTTGGCACAGGAAATTTAAAAGACAGCACCATGGAGACGCTTGCCGACAAAGGCAACGGCAACTACGCCTACATCGACTCCATCAGCGAAGGCCGCAAAGTGCTCGTCGAGCAAATGGGATCCACGCTCTTCACCATCGCTAAGGATGTGAAAATCCAAGTGGAATTCAATCCCGCCCGCGTCGCCGGCTACCGCCTGATCGGTTACGAAAACCGCCTCCTGGCCAAGGAGGATTTTAACAACGACAAAATAGACGCTGGGGAAATCGGTGCCGGGCACACTGTGACCGCGCTCTACGAGATCATTCCGGCTGGCCAATCTGTGCAAGGCTCACCCTCGGTCGATCCGCTCAAATACCAGCAACCCGAGCAAAAGGTCGTCACGGCATCAAACGAAATACTCACGGTGAAGGTGCGCTACAAAGCTCCCGACGGAAAGAAGAGCAGCCTTCTGGAAATCCCGCTGGCGGCTTCTGAAATCCCGAGCCCCGACAAGGCCTCGGAAGACTTCCGCTTTGCCGCCGCCGTCGCCGCTTTCGGAATGAAGTTGCGCGGGTCGCCCCATGTCGGAGAAATCAAATGGACCGAGATTCAGGACATCGCCCGTGGCGCACTCGGAAACGATCCCGGCAGCTACCGCGCCGAATTCCTGACTCTGATCGAGAAAGCAAAAACTCTTAGATAATATTTAAAAGATTCTTGATCTTTACGAAACTCGACGCCATTACTGCAAAAAGATGTGTTTGGCGATGTAATGCCCTTCATTAATCACGACTTGAACCCCAATCCTCCCTATGAAAATAGCTTCTTATTCAATCTTAGCTGCTCTGACTCTCCTCCATCCGCTTGAGTCTGCCCGATCGGCTACGCTCTCCGTGCTCCCCGGCAACTCCATCCAAGAAAAAATCAATACCGCGCAGGCCGGGGATGTAGTCGCAATTTTCGGCGGCAACTACAGCGAGGACTTGACCATCAATAAATCGATTCGGCTCGTCGAGGTGAGCGGGCAAAATGTGATTCTCCGCGGAAGCGTCACTTTCAGCGGACTCGTGGACCCGCCGCCTTTCGAGGGCTTCACGCAAGGTTCGTCGGGCAGGGGCATCTCGATTGCGAACACCACTGGGCTTACGCTGAAGAACATTGATGCCCGAGACGGGTCGGGAATCTCCATCACGGGAAATTCCAGCGTCCGCATTCTCTCCAGTCAGTCCAGTTCTATCAGCACAAGCGCCCAATTGCTTGAATTGGTGGATACTTCAACCACTGGCCGGTTATCCCAATCTGCCGGAACCATGCATGTTTTCCGATGCACCATCGGCGAGAACATCGATACAACAACAGGTGCCCAGAAGACTGTGGCATTCCGCACCACTGTTACCGGCGACAATACCTGGAGGTCCAAAAAAGCATGGTTTGGGTATTGTGATACCCGCAGCTTTAACTTTTATGACCAGACGGATGCCAAGGTTGTGGTTGTGGGGTGCAAAATTGACAGGCAGAATGGTGAGGCAAATGGAATTCTCATCCAAGGAACTAATACCAATTTAATTATAGCTAATAATTTGTGTATCCAAATTAGATACAAGCATATGGGGTGGTATGGGGAAGGCAGTGCGGACAATGAAAATGGCATTGCTGTTCGAGGTTCTCAAAAAGGTTTAATATCAAATAACTTCTGTTCTCTATCATTTGGAGGATCTGATAACGGCGTTCGTGGTGATGGCATTTATGCCCCTGAAAGCACAAACATAAAAATCCTCAACAACATTGTAGTTGGGGCTAAATATGGAGTTACAGCACCTTTCGGTGCAGTCGTGAAAAACAATCTTTACTGGGCATCGCCATGGGGGAGCGGAAACAAGGAGGCAGGAGGTGTGGTTGCGCAGGGAACCATTTACGCCGATCCGAAATTCATCACTGACCAGGCCCCAACCCTCGCCACCGACTCTCCCTGCATCAACGCGGGTGTCGATGACCCTATCTACGCCAACCGCGATGGTTCTCGAAATACGATTGGCCCTTCGGGCGGAAGCTTATTCGACCCAGATGCGCGCACGACGGAAAATCCCGTTGTGATTTCGTTTGATCTTGGTCCGGAGCAAGTCTTAGAGGGCGAAGACACGACGATTCTCCTCTCCAACGGGCAAGCCGTCAGCCAACCGTAAGGCTTTTTGTTTTCAAGGTCATGAACCCCCGAAAACCCCTTGGCCTAATAGCGGTTGCAATGCTCGTGATTGTATCCTCTTCTGCGCCGGCTGCAGTGGTCGAGATGGAGTATTTCATCGGAGCCGATCCCGGGCAGGGAAATGGAACAATCCTTTCCGTCTCCTCCACGGCAAATTCCACCGCGTCTGATACTCCCCAAGTTTCCATTCCCAACAATCTGTCGCTCGGCACGCATAATATCGGAGTCCGGGTGAAGGATTCCGCCGGCAGGTGGAGCAATTCCTTAGTCCGGCGGGTGACGATCCACCCCGCGAACTATTCTTATCCTAATGCTTCCCTCGCTGCAGCACAAAAGCTGGTGGCGGCAGAAACTTTCATTGGAACAGACCCCGGCGCTGGGCAGGGACTTGCGGTCGGTCTTGTCGAAGAAGGATTCGTGGCTTCCGCAAATTCAACAAGTCCGCTCAACTCGGGAGCCGCACCCGGGACCTACTCTGTTGGATTACGCTTTCGCGACCAAGCAGGGCGTTGGAGCAATCCGCTCATCCGCAGACTGACAATTCGCCCTGCTTCCGAAGTAGCCAACACCATCGCGGGGCTACCAGTGGGCCACACCATCCCGTCCGATCCGGCAATGCCGCAAACCTACCGATTGGAGCTGCTTCAGGCGATTTCCGCCGGGCAGCTTTTTTCCCTAACCATCGGAGGCGCGGTAGTCGCAATCGAATCCCGTCCTTTTGAAAACCGGGCCGACTTTCTCACGCGGTTGGCACTTTCCATCAACTCCGATCCGGCGGCATCCCTTTTGGCGCAGGCGACCGCCAACGGGTCGACTTCGGTAGTGGTCGCCGCGAAACAGAATGGATTAAAGCCATCGGGTTGGCTTCAAGCTTCCGATACGCTGGTTTCCACTCTTGTAGCCCAAGGAACACTGGGTTCCGTGGGGCGCAAGATCGTCGCGGCGGAATATTTTGTTGGCATTGATCCCAATGCTGGAAACGGCACCGCAATCCTGCTTGATTCAGCTGGGGGGAATGCCGCCGACTTCCTCGAAGCGACGGTCCCGATTTCTGCTTACCGTGCCGGTAACCATAGGGTCGGACTCCGTTTCAAAAATGCCGCTGGAGAGTGGGGCAACCCTCTCTTCAAGGGCTTTGCAAGTTTCTCGATCTTCAACCCCGTCGACACGGTGGCACCTGTGATCACCTTGGCGGGAAACGCCACGATGCAGGTGGGCGTCGGTTCCGCCTATACCGATCCAGGGGCCACTGCTGCCGATGGAGTGGATGGAAACCTTTCTGGCAACATAACTATCCGAGGGGGAGTCAATACGGCGGTTCCTGGGCAATATACACTCACCTATTACTCTCAAGACATGGCGGGCAACAGTGCCAGCGCGGTTCGGACGGTGAATGTCGTGGAAACAGGATTGCCGGTCTTTCAAGGCAACCCAAATATTGTGCACACGGTTCCGCCGTCTACGGTTGACCTCTTCGCTGGACTCATCGCTTCGCACCCGAGATTTGGAGATTTGAGCCACAGAGTTAGGCTGGTATCGGGAAGCGTGGATTGGTTTACACCGGGAACCTACAACCTCCAGTTCCAAGTCGGCGATCCCGCCGGGAACACAGCCACCTTGCAGCGTAGCATCACGCTTGGCAGTAATGCCACTTTCTACCCCGGCTTCCAGACCTGGATCAAGGGGCGTGGCGACCTAGCGAATGCGGTCGCTTCGCAAAGGCTGGCGGAAGCCGATCCTGACCAAGACGGTCGGACGAATGCTCAAGAGTGGCAAGCGGATACGGACCCATTCAACCGCTGGTCGGCACTGGAGTCGAAATTCGCTCCATCAGGCAATGCATACCTGATGAAGTGGTCTGCAATGCAACGGATTTCCTACACAATCGAGGAGTCATCGAACTTGGCTTCGTGGACTACAATGGATGTGCCAATGACCTTCGAAACCGACAGCTTGGTTGAGACAGAGATAATACCAAACTCAACTGATCGAAAAAAATTCTACCGCCTCAAAGCCTCTCCAAAACAACCTTTGCTTGACCTGCCATAGTTTGAATAAAAATTTCAGGCAATTTCTTTCATAAATTAAAAGTTAGTGTTCAACGGCGTTAGCTTTAGACCATTTTGTGCTGTTTCCTTGGAGTGTGGGAGGGCCGGTTTCTTCTTGGGAACTAATGCTCAGTCACATTGCCTTCCATTTTTTCGGATATAAATAGTCGGTCGACTCCTATGGTTTCCGCTCCGCGAAATTCGCGAGATTGTCGCCGAAATGCTTGCCGGGGCTTGAGGTCGAGACTAGAAATTTCGGAGTTCCTAAAACTTTACCAGCACGCCCCAGTCGGCTTGATTTTCTAATCTTGAGGATAGACCTGTCATGGCCGTCACGCTGGAGCCGGCGTTGTCCGTCTGATCCCAGCCGGCGCCGTAGATGAGATACGAGCTACTCTCTGATGGCTTGTAGCAGAGCGGCTTGCCGGTGAGCGGGTCTGTGAGGACCGATGGCAGGAAGGCTGCGACCAGGTCTTCCAGGGTTGCGGGTAGACGCCCGTGGGCCATGCGGTAGCGCTCGACTGCGCAGGCGGTGGCGAGGCTTCGGAGGATTGTCTGGGTGGCTGCAATCCGCTTGGTTGGGCTCATAAGAACCGGCATCGCCGCCTGAGATAAGGGATTCCGGATCTTATTCCAAACGGAGGAAGCGGCACGCGCAGTCTCGATCTCTGTGAGGGTTGATGGAAGTTCCTTGGGGTGGTTCACGGCATCGATGTATCGCTGGATGGTGCCGACGTATCCGGCTTTGTCCTCATTGAACCATCCCGCAGGCCAGATTGCCCAGACGGCCCGGAGTGCCGCCTTTTGCAGTCTCAGCGTGCGGGTGTCGGGAAGTCCCTGGAGCGTCAATAGATCTGTTCTGGAAGCATCGAGCTGGAGAACCGATGCTCTTTCCCCGCGAAGAGCATTGGAAAGGCCTGCCAGCAGATCGATGCGGGAGAGTTCGCTGGAAAAATCTGCCAATTGAGCATCGGTCCAAGTATGGCGCTCCAGACCATCGCTAATCACCTGAGATGCCCGGTCCAAGATGCTGCCTTCAACAAGCACCGTAATGAGGAATGGGGTGGATCCGGCGGCGCGTGCCAGAGCCAAAAGCGTCTGGACATCTTGAAAGGCATTGTCCGGGCGACCAGTCGCCAGTTCGGCCTGCGCCCGCCCTTGGAGGACCTTGGAGGCGTTTACCATTGGTGAGAGGTGGTGCATCAGCGTCTCGAAACCTTTCGAGTAATCAAGCGGCCAACAAACCCCTGGTCGGCGGACCGCCTGGGCGACTTCCTCAAGCAGCGGGGCTGAGGGGGCAAAACTCTGTAAAACCAATTCTCCAGCGGCCTGATCGTCGCCCTTGAAATCGGGATTCAAGAACCTTGCGGTGAAATGGATCGTGCTCTCGCCCGACGTAGGTTTTCCAGTGATTTTTTTCCAAGGCACATCCAGCTTTCCAAGTCGCGAATCCTTTGCGGAAACAAAGACTTCCTGAAAGACCGGTGCGGCGGCCGCGTTGTCGGCATCGGGCACCGGTGGCGGCACGAATTCCTCGAATCGCGTGGGCTCGTTCTTTTCCCGGAGCACGGCCAGGGAGGCGCTCAGCTTTCTTGCACCCCACCAGTTTGTCCATGAATAGAACAGGGTGACAAGGGTGACGATGCAGACAGCAATAATGAGGAGGCGTTTGAGAATTTTCATCTGTTTATTGGTTTTGGGAATCTTCTAAGTTGCAGGTTGGGATGTCTGGGGAGTGGACTTTGGTAGGCGAAAATGCAATTCCATCTGAAGGGGTTGCTGGTTCGGAGAGTCATCCATCCCCTGAGGAAATTGTCCGGTTGCGATGATGCACCGGAGAGTTGCGGCTCGCGCCAGATACGCCTCGCGGTCGAAGGGCAGAGTTCCAGTTGGAACTTCCGGCGTGGTGGTCCGGAGAAGAACGATCAACGACCAGCACACGGCCAGCGAAGCCCACGTGACCCGTGGAGCCCAGGCGATGGGCTCCGCGTTTTGGCGCGCGGCCTGCAGAACCCGGTGCTTCAACCCGGCTGGCAGCTCCCGCGGGCGGGCCCGGCGGAGAAGGGATTCGATTTCCTCGTTGTTCATGTTTCATCCTCCAGACGCATGGCGTCGCGCAATTTGTCTAAAGCGTAGCGATATCTGCTCGCAGCGGTGTTTGCCGGGATGCCAAGGATGCCGGCGATCTGCCGGAAGGTCCTCTGTTCCCATGTTTTCAAATGCACCACCGCACGCTGCTCCTCCGGCAGGGCAGCCAACTGTTCGAGCAACTCCGCAATTTTTTCATCCTCGCCAGGCTCAGGTCGGAAGGGGTTCTGCGCTTCCCAAGCGAAGTTTTCCAGCATCTGCCGCCGGGTCGCATCGCGGCGCACAACATCCACATGGGCGCGGTAGATGCACCGCAACACAAAGGAGCGCGGGTTGAGAATGGTAAACCTCGGACGCCGGGCCAAGCGCAGGAAGACACTCTGCAAAAGATCCTGCGCCGCGTCGGAATCCCGTGTCAGTTGCAGTGCAAACGCATAGCCCGCGGGAGCGAATTCGTCGTAAAGGGATTCCAATTCTCGAAGGTCCATGAATGGCAGTCTGTCAACCAGACGCGATGATAATGGGATTTGTCTATCCTGCGGGAACCTTTTCACCACGGGCTTTCGAGGCAACCGAGCTCGGCCTACGCAGCGCGGCAACACCGCCCTGCGCGAAACCATGAAACAGGTCGAGGAATGACTTAAAGAATCAAATCCTTGCTTGCGAATTTAATATTCACCGCCTTAACGGGCGGTCCGATATGGCGCACAAAACCTCCTTCTGCACGACACCGCCGCAGATCTCAAACGACTGTGGCTCTAAAAAACCATTAACAAATCGAACTTTCCGATCCTTCACGGTCTCCGAGGG
>Ga0214921_10000441_pt1 | contig 77402 bp, 89 predicted proteins | sample LL1505_MetaG_FD_177992 | JGI IMG/M metagenome (GOLD analysis project Ga0214921, IMG submission 177992) | Freshwater microbial communities from Lake Lanier, Atlanta, Georgia, United States - LL-1505 | ecosystem: Environmental > Aquatic > Freshwater > Lake | place: USA: Georgia | collected... | reverse complement strand
CAAACGAATATCAATAACCTAAGCAACACCTACGCTACTATTTCGAACGTTGCTTTGACTGGTTCGACGCTACAAACGAATATCAATAACCTAAGCAACACCTACGCTACTATTTCGAACGTTGCTTTGACTGGTTCGACGCTACAAACGAATATCAATAACCTAAGCAACACCTACGCTACTATTTCGAACGTTGCTTTGACTGGTTCGACGCTACAAACGAATATCAATAACCTAAGCGGTTACATAAATTCCTCAAGTAGTAATATTGTTTTCACAACAGGAAATCAAACTATCTCTGGAACTAAAACTTTCATACAAGATGCAACATTTGGTGATTCGGCGCAAGGTGACTTTTTAGTTATTTCTGGTAATAATTTTACAGTTTATGGAAGTGGTAATTTTACTAGTGGACTTTTTGTAAATGGAAATGCAGTATTAACTGGAGTTAATTTAACTCCTTATGCAACAACAGTTGATCTTGCTTCAACTGGGTCTAATTTAAATACTCAAATAGAAAATGCAAAAAAATTAGCCATAGCATATGCTATAGCCCTATAATATAAAAGGTGTAATCTATTTAAACATATATGAAAAAACTAATACCATCAGGATATCAATTTTTAGCTAGTAGCAGAATTGTTAATTTTCCACCACTTTTTTATGGACCTCAAAATCCAGTATCTATTGAAAACCTATTATTGATTACTAACGTAAGCAAAGGACAAATAATATACAATTTCGCAGATTCAGCGACCACAGGAGTAGTTAATTCAACTAGCGGATTTTTATTGGGTTATAATACAACCTCAATGTCTAATGATGATAAATTGCAAATATATTATGATGTTCCTGTTCAAGGATTAGTAATATCTAGTAATTTCACTGGTCTTTCATCTACTATTATTGCTTCTGGTAATGCTGATAGAGAGGCTTTTACAGTATTCAATGAAGGCCCTGGAAATTTACATATTTCTGCTGGAACAGGAGTTACAACGAGTGGATATCAAGTTCGTTTAAGTGCTGGAGATTATTGGGAAGCTCCAGATGGACAAATTTCGCTTCCTCATGCAGCAATATTTGCTACGGCAGGCACAGCTAGAGCGACGCAAGTTAATTAGGAACAGACGATGCCTCTCACAAAAAATCCAAGCAATATTGATAACTTCATTTTTGCCGCTGGCAGAATGAAAATGTATAGAGTCGGAATTGCTGGCGGATACTCAAAAGTTACTGGAACAGGTGGAGTTGCAGCTTTTGGAAATACTGCTGGGATGAATATCAATCTTAATGCTGGAAGCTCTGCATCTGGTACATCAAAAGTTGGATATTTTGACCCAACTGCTGCGTTTATGACGGCATCTGCTGGTATTATTGATTACAGCAAACGAATAAGATTTTCAATTGGAGGGATGATGTACATTGCTAGCACAAACTCTGTCATTAGAATTGTATTTGGTGGTACAGGAAACTCTACCGACGCTCCGCTTGCTGGCGTTAATGGGCTTACCGTAAAAGGTTTTGGTGCTGAATTTGCATTACAGTCTAGCGTAATTCAAGCTCGATTGATTGGATATAATGGTTCTTACTTAACTCCAACATCCTACACAACACTAACAAATGGCTTTGGACTTGTCGCATCCGACAATAGATTTTTTGGCGTGGTAATAGAATCTGACGGCGCAGGGAACATCTTTTTGTATGGGGCAGACTCACAAACCAATCCAGCTATAAACATAGGGCAGACTCCCTTGCTGACGCTAACTGGTGGGCCGACTAATTCTACAAGCTCAAATCGTTTTGGGCCAGAAATTCAAGCCTCAAATTCATCTTCTGCTCCATCTGCCACCCCTTCCGCAATTCTTCAATCAACGCATTGGCTTTTAGATGTTCAGTAATATATTATGTAATATACATAAGCGCTCTATTTTTAATTAAAATATATATTATATAGTGTGTGTAATATTTGTTATATCGCGAATTAGGCGAATCTTCAATCTACAACATTAACAGCTACTAGCATGACTTATCCATTTCCTAATAATTTTAGCTCTATTTCTTTAGGTTCTTTTGTTATTGGTCAAAATAATGTGCCACCACCAATTTATTTAATGTATTAATATTATATTTTAAATAACAATTAATAGATATTATTATGGTGTTATTATATAATAAATAAATTGAAAACAGTAATTTTCTTTCTTCAAGGTGGCATAGGCAAACATATTGCAGCAACCGCCGTAGCAGAAAATATAAATAAAAATTATCCAGATAGAAAATTAATAGTAATTTGTCCTTATCCAGAAGTTTTTGTTAATAACCCCTTTATCTACAGAATTTATAGATCAAATAGTGCTCAATATTTTTATGAAGATTTTATTAAAAATAAAGATGTTATATTTTTAGGAAATGAAGTATATCAAAGTAATGAATATGTAGTAGAAAATAAACATTTAATAGAATCATGGTGCAATATGTTTGGATTAAAATATACTGGAGAAAATCCTAGATTATTTTTAAATTATGCAGAATTAATTGATACAGGAAGAAAATACAATAGAAATAAAAAATCTATCATTATTCAAACTAATGGTGGAGGAAATGAAGGTCCAAACTATAATTGGTCAAGAGATCTTCCAGACTTTTTAGTTAAAGATATAATTGATTCATTAAAAGATGAATATCATATATTTCATATTGGACGAAGAGATCAAGTTGGCTACGAAAATACTGAAAAAATTGACACCCACTTTAGAGAACTTTTTTGTTTACTTGGCTTAACTGAAAAAAGATTATTAATAGATTCATTTGCTCAACACGCGTCAGCAGCTTTAATGCTTCCTTCTACTGTATGCTGGATTGGTACTTCCCCAGATAAATTGGGCTATAATATACATAAAAATATCATCGCTAAAGATCAATCTAAGATATTTACTCATAATATTGATGGAATAATAATGGAAAAAGAATTCGCTGGTTTACCGCACCAATGTAATTACAATATAACGCAAGCCTTTGATAAGGAAGAAATACTCTCAACTTTAGTTTAAATTAACGAATTGCATACCAATATTATAGTGTAATTTAGTGTATGACTAATTACATCGCCTCTATTGCTCAAGAAATATTTGAAGAATTGGGAGAACCTTCTGATTTTAGTATATCAGCTATTGCCGCATGGTTAAGAAGAAATATTGGAGGTTTAAACAATTTTTTAAATGAATCTTTCTCAATTAATGATCAAGGTTTAGAAATTTCACCAGCTTTAAATGATGTTCAAAAATATATATTCAAAAAAATGTATAATGTATATTATTTTGATTTAAAAATTAAAAGCACAGCAAGTTTAGCTACAACAGATTTCATTTCAATAAAAGATGATATCGGAAGTGTTCAAAAAGTTAATAAAAATGAAGTGCTTAGAAATTATATCTCTATAAGAAAACAAGAATATGATGAACTTAAAGGGCTTGTATATCAATACAGAAATAATGAAAGTTCGCCAGTTCAAGTGGCTGGAGATGATACCATACCAGGATTTTATGGAGATTTTCGTTTTGATAACCCAGGATTTGGAGCTAGAAGAAATAATTTTATTCCATAATTTAATTATATGAGCTTCATAAGTTCCGATACTGCAGCTAGCTTTTCTAATGAATACGATCAATTTTTTGATTATTTCTCTAGACCTTTTGTAGTTAATAAGGACCCAATAAGAGTGATTAATCAATTAGCTAATCCAATGATTTATGGATATGGACAAAATTCTGACCAAACTAATTTTACATATGTGCCTGTTACTGGTGTTTTCAATGGTAGAATATATTATAATAACGCAAGAGATACAGACGCAGTAGATTCAGATTTGAAACTTGTATTTGCAAGAGGAGATGTTACGTTAAAAGTAAAACAACCAGCTAGAGATTTTATAGCTAACGGTAAAACTATAAATATAGAATTTGATGGAAAAACATGGAATGTTATTACAGAAGATATTGTTAAAAGATATCTTAATAACAGTTATTATGTATATGGATTGGAGCAAACAAAATAATATGGCTTCGAAAATTAATATAAATCAAATTAATCGAGAACTTTCCAAGTCTTACGAGCAGGCTATTAAAAAAGAAGCTTTAAATTTTGCTGAAGAGATTTTAACTGAAAATACAAAAAAATATTTAAATGAAATTGAAAATCATCCAGTTTCTAAAGAGATAGCTGATGGCCCAGACGGAGAAAATATAAGTTATACTTTAGATGGAAAAGAAAATCTTTTTGCTTTTATAGGTTTTGAAGCCGAAGATAAACCAATAGAGGATTTAAAAAATCTAATAAAAGAAAATACATTTTTAGATAAAAGATCAGTATTTAATTCAAAAACTTTCCAATTAAAATTTAATGTATTTACTCCATCTTTTGAAGAAATTAAATCTGCTACGCCATTACCTTTTGAAAATGGTAAAAGTTGGGTTAAGGGAATAGAAGATGGAATAAGTGGATTTGGATATTATGTATATGGTTTACTATTCCCTAGAAGTAGATCTAAAAGAGGTATTCAATCAAAGAATAAAGTTAGAAATGGAACTTTTAAAACAGTAAAATATATGTCAGAGATGTATAGTAATTTTATTAGGAATTTAAAGTAATGATACCACAATTTGATAATATTATAATGACGAGTATGCTGTTTTGGTTAGATCGAACCGTCATAACAAGGGGTCAAGCTTTTACTAATTATCAAAGCGTTTTTTATCCATTAGCTAACATGTATTATGGATATTATACCTATGGCGCGCCATTTAAACAAATGATAGTTGATTGTTCTGTAAGTGGAGCAAATATTATAAGCGGAATATATTTAAATAATAATTTTATTACAATAGGACAAAGTGGATTAAGTGGAATTAATGCTACCGAAGGACAATTATATTTTAGTCAACCAATAAATAATCCTAACACAGCTTTAAGCGGAAATTATGCTGTTAAAGATTTCAACATGTATTTAACTAGTAAAACAGAAGAAGCTATATTATTCGAAACAGCTTATCAAATTAACCCTAAAACATATCAAAATCCAACGGGCTTGCCAGTGGGTTCCGAGACTTATCCTGTTATATATTTAAAATATCAAGGTGGTAAGAATAAACCTCTTGCTTTTGGTGGGTTTGACCAAACAGTAAGCAACGTAAGAGCAATTATATTATCTGATACAGTTTTTAATTTAGATGCTGTAACAAGTATCATGAGAGATACAAGTCGCCAATTAGTGCCATTAATGTACCCAAGTGATATGCCATTTGATGCATTAAATAGTGTTACTGGAGACTGTTTTAATTATATTAATGCAACCAAAAACAAAAGCGTAGACAATGAATACATATATATTAATGAAGTTAATATTAGTAAGTCTGACACTAAAATATTAAATGCTACGAATAGTTTAAATCGTAATGTATATTCAGCTTTTGTTGATTTTGAATTAGTAAAAAATAGATACCCTAGATTATAAAAAAAGTGAGAATTTTATAAAATAAGGTGTAATAATAATAAATGGAGAACAAATAATATGGCAAGAAATCGTATAATTTATCAATCTGAAGCTTTATATGCTGGTCCAGCACCAGCCACTGGTTTTCACTTAACTTCTGGAGCCGCCAACACCCCTTGGGTTGGACCAACTGGAAATTCTTTAGTTAAGCAACTTCAAAGAATTCAAACAGCTAATTACAGCTTTACAGTTGATCGTACAGACGTTAATCAATTCGGTCAATTGGCCGCTATTGATCGAGTAATTTTAACAAATCCAACAGTTGCTTTAGATTTTAGTTATATTCTAGCTAATTTAGCTAACGAAGTAAATATAGGATTTACAGTAAATAAATCTGGTGACACAAATGAAGTTTCTGCAATTTCAGGATTGCTAAATGGAACTTCTGATGAAAGAAATTATTTTATCCGTACTGTACCAGAAGGTAATGATGCTGTTAATTATTCTGATACAACTGCAGCGAATAATGGTGTTATTGGAATTGGAAACGGATTCATTAGCTCTTATTCAACAGAAGGCTCTGTCGGTAATTTCCCAACCACAACAATTAATGTTGAAGGTCTAAATATGAACTTCCAAAGGGGATCAACTGGAGATCTTATCCCAGCTGTAAATCCCGCGGATGGAACTTCAGTAAATAATTATTATAGTCTTCCAACCGCAGCAACAACTTCTTCTACTGGTTTGGCTAGTGGAATTAGCGCTTTGCGCCCAGGAGATGTAACTATAACAATTCCTCAAATATCTGGTGGTGGAGTAAATACTACAACCATGAATGTTCAAAGTTATACATTAAGTTTTGATTTAGCTCGTACCCCAATTCAAAAACTTGGTAGTAAATTTGCATTCTCTAGACCAATTGATTTCCCATTAACTGTAACTCTAAGCGTTGACGCTCAAGTAACAGATATGGATGAAGGAAGCATCAATGATCTAATTTGTAACGACAGTAGCACATATAATCCATCAATATCTATCAAGAATCCAGATTGTGGAAATAATACTGTTGTAGCGAAATATACCCTTAAAGGAGCTAAACTTGATAGTCAAGAATATAGTTCTGATATCGGTAGTAATAAATCAGTTACCCTTACATTTAGCGCACAAGTTGGTGGACCCCAAGATACAGCTCGCGGGTTGTTCATCAGCGGTCAAGCCTAATAGTTAAGAACAAATTATAAAGATAACCCCCGTTTCCACGGGGGTTATTTTTTGTGTAAATACAGTCAAGGTAAAGGTTGGTTAAAAGGTATATGGAGCATAAAATTAAAGATTTAACTTTATTTCAAATAAAGCGCAAGATAACAAATATCTATAAAAATTTCTTTTTTATTCTTGAAGATCTATCTGATTCTGGATATAATCTGAATGAGGAAACTTATACAAAAATACGTAAAAGAGTACTTGATAATGCAAATGATGCAATAAGAGAAATAGAAGAATATTTCAATACAATTGATATTAATTTAAAATGAAAAAAAGACTTAATCTTTATCAAGCTATTCCAATTGAAAAAATTATTCAAAGTAATTTGTCCGTTCAATCTATACAAAGATCTTTAACAAAGGATTTTGGCATAAAAAATCCAAATTATTCAAATTTGACTAATTCTAATTTTCTAAAATTTTATGATTCTTGGAATGAAGAAAAAAGAAATAAATTCATTAAAACAATTGGTGGAGTAGTTTATTTTTCTAAAATTAAAAATTTTCTTCAAAAACTAGAAAGAGAACAAACTGGAGCTTAAAATATGAAAAAATTATATGAATTTTCGATAAATAAAGAAGTAGAAGTCAAAGAAACTACTAATGAAAAAAATGAAAAAGGTGAAGAAATTCAAGTTTCAAAGAACGTAAGAAAAGAATTGCCTCAAAAATATTTTATTAAAAAACCAAACAGAGGTCTATTTGATGAAGCAGAATTATTTTATGGAGTTCGTTTATCAGAAGGAATTAAAGCTGGTCTTTTAACGAGGGCTCTATTAGCTAAAAGATTTACTAATGATGGTGGGATTTTTAGTGAAATAGATAAAGAACAATATACTAGCTTATATCTAAAGTTATTTCAATTACAAAATGAATTCCAAAGACTATCTGTTAAAGAAAAAAGCAAAGAAGAAGAACTTCAATATAATAATTTAATTAAAGATATAGCTGAATCCAGAGAAAAGATTCAAGATTATGAGTTCGCTCAAGCTAGTCTTTTTGATCAAACAGCAGAGAATAGAGCCAGAAATAAAACTATAATGTTTTGGGTGCTTAATCTTTCTTATAAAGAGAATGATAATGGTACATTTTCACCAGTATTTGGAGATGGAGTATTTGAAGATAAACTAAAAGAATATGATAGATTAGAGGAGGCGAGCGATGCTTTCTTTGAAAAATTATGTCAAAAACTAGTTCTTCTTATTAGTTTCTGGTATATGGGTAGAGCTTCAACACAAGAAGAATTTGAAAAGCTATTTAATTTAGAAGAAAATAAGAGTGCAAATTGATAATAAAAATTTATTAAGACTTTACTTGGTAGATATTTTAAAAGGATACTCTAAAACATATTTAAACGATAAATTAATATACATTAAGCACATGGACTCCGTATCTTCTGGAGATGTAGACCTTAAAAAAGAAGAATTTTATCACAAGGCTTTAAAAAATAAACTTCCTTCTTTAGCTGATCAAGAAACCTATATATTAAAAGAAGAGCTTTGGTCAGAAGAAAAAAATAAAGAGATTCAAAAAATAAAAGAATATTTAACTGGTTTAAAGAAAACAAAATTAAAGCTATTCCGAGAACAGGAATTAAAAGCCATAAATGAACAAATAAGCAACGAAGAAAAAAAGCTATTAAATTTAAATTTAGAAAAAAAAGAATTAATAGGATTTACTGCAGAAGATTATGCTAATAAAAAGATTAATGAATATTATATGTTTATATCTTTATATAGAGACTCTGATTTAAAAGAAAATTTCTTTTCTCAAAATGAATTTGATGAACTTGAAAATGTGGATATTACTAAATTAGTGCAAATTTATAATGATAAACTATCAATTTATAATGATAAAAATTTAAAGAAAATATCTCTTCTAAGTAGTCATTTAACACTTTTTAATATATCTGATGATAATCCATATTATATGTATGGTAAAAGTATTGTATATTTAACTTTTTATCAAATTGAAATCTTTGGTTATGCTAAATATTTCAAAAATCAATTAAGTTATGCAAAACATAAGCCAGCAGATGAATATTTCGAAGACCCAGAAAAGCTAATAGAATGGTTAGAGAGCAGTAAAAATGTAGAGGAACTGCTAGAAAAGGGCGCTAGTAATAAAGCTGATACTGTGGCTACTTCTATTATTGGTGCAACTAAAGAAGACCTTAAAAAGGCTGGATTCGATGAATCTAACACTATAAGTCTCACTGAAGAAGCAAAGAAAAGAGGCGGTACTTTAAGTATGGAAGACCTCATGAAACTCCACGGAATTTAATTAAATATCTTATATTTTCGTGTAATTTATTACAGGAAAGGTATAAGGAATGGCAAGAACGTCAGCTACAATTTCTGTAGGTGCAGATACAAGGCAACTTGAAAAAGATATTCAAAGTGCTTTATCTCGCGATTTTAAATTCAAAGGATTTAATGAAAAGGCCTTTACTCAGCCATTGGGTCGAATTACTGGTGCTTCTAATGAATTCCAAAAATCATTAGATGCTTCTAATGCTCGTGTTATCGCGTTCGGCGCTAGTGCTGGATCAATTTTTGCTATAGAAAGAGCTTTTGTTAGTTTAATCAAAAGTACAATAGATGTTGAAAAATCTCTTACTGATATTAATATTATATTAAATACAACATCAAAAGGATTAGAAAAATTTGGTGCAGATTTATTCACAGTAGCTAAAGATACTGGACAATCATTTCAATCCGTTGCAGAAGCAGCAACAGAATTAGCTCGTCAGGGTCTTGGCGTAGAAGAAACATTAAAAAGAACAAGAGATGCTTTAATTTTAACTAGATTAAGTGGATTAGATACAGTTTCTAGCGTAGAAGCTTTAACTGCTACATTAAACAGTTTTAATCAAACAGCTTTAGATTCAACAACTATTATTAATAAATTAGCAAATGTTGACGCAGCTTTTGCTGTTAGTTCTGCTGATTTAGCCAATGCAATTCAACGAGTTGGTAGTTCTGCTCAAGATGCAGGAGTTGGATTCGATGAATTGTTAGCTATTGTAACAAGCGTTCAGCAAACTACTGCCAGAGGTGGCGCGGTCATCGGTAACTCATTAAAGACTATCTTTACAAGAGTTGCTAGACCAGAAGTATTAGATCAATTACAAAACTTAGGCTTAGAAGTTAGAAATTTAGATGGTAGTACTCGTCCAGCAATTGATATTTTAAAACAATTATCATCAACTTTTGATACTCTTTCTGATTCTCAAAAATCACAAATTGCAGAAAGTGTTGGTGGTGTTTTCCAAATTAATATTTTAAAAGCTGCTTTAGGTGATTTGGGTAAAGAATATTCTGTTTATAATAACGCTTTAAATACTTCAAAAAGCGCAACTGATCAAGCTATTAAACGAAATGAAGCGTTAAATGAAACTTTATCTGCTTTAACAAGCAGAACATTAACAAACTTTACTCAATTAGGAGCTAAAATTGGAGCTGGGGCTTTTCAACCAGCAATCGAGGGAACATTAAAAAATGTAAATAATATATTAGAAGGATTAGCTAATCAAGATTCAGAAAGTGTTGGGGCTAAAATTGGTGCTGGAATTTTAGGTGGGCTTTCTACTTTTATATCTGGTCCTGGATTACTTTTAATAACCGCTGTTATTGGAAAATTATTTTTAGATTTAAGTAAATTTGCTGCTACTTCTGCTAAAACATTATTAGGTATTGGTAAACAAGCTACTGATAGAGCAGCTATTGAAGGAAAAATTTCAAGTATTCTTGCTCAAGAACCACAACTTCTTTCAGCAATAGCATCTAAACAAATTACTGTATTAGATACAGAAAATAGAATTTTACAAATTTTAAGAGAACAAAACGCTGTAAGAGAACAAGCAGCAGCTTTATCTCGTTCAATTACTAGTGGATTAATTGGTAAAGGAGTAGGTACTAAAAGTGGACAAATTACTACAAGAAGTGATGGGTTTATTCCAAATTTTGTAATGCAAGAAATTTATGGCGCATTAGCTGGTGGATATAAACCAGGAAATATTAAAGAAATGAATATTCCTGGAGTAGGAAAAACTATTTATAATTCAGCAGAGACAGTGAAAAGAATGCCAGGATTTTCTCAACCAGCAATTATGCCTCCAGAAGGAAGTGAAGCTGGAAGAAATTATAAACAATCATTTTCTGATAAACATGGATTTAACCCTTATGCAAGCTCTGGGTTTATTCCTAATTTTGCAAAAACATTTTATGATATAAAGGATCAAAATGGAAACGTATCATCTTATAATAATTATCAAATTCCAAAATTAATTGCAAATGGAGTAATTAGTGAAAAAGCAGCAAGAGATGCTAATTGGAAACCAGAAAAAGAATTAAGCGCACAGAAAAAAGCAGCAAAACAAAAAGAATATGATAGTGGTTTTTATGATACCCAAGGAAGATTAGGAGTTGTTTCTGTATCTGCTGGAATAGAAAATGCAACAGCTTCAACTAGTATTGGAAACTTAAAAGCATTTAGTGGAGCAGTTAAAAAAAATCCAGAATTAGCAAATAAAAAGATTACGTTTTCTAATATTCAAGTTAGAAGTCTTGAAGGAAATTTAGAGAAAAGACCAAGTGAATTTACTAATTTAGTAAATGAAGCTCTTCTGGATCCAATAGCAAGTTTAACTCATAAATATCTTGGCACAGTTTTAAGAGATGAGTCGTCTTCTCCAGCTGCATTAAATGATGTTAGAAGTGCATTAAAAGGAAAAAAATTAATACCATCTACAGCAGAAGGTTCTATATTCGAAGCAGCAGTTGCCCTCGCAACAAAAACTCCTAAACAATTTATAAGATCTATTGATGATGAAGATAATAGACCATTTGATTTTGAAGAAGCAGGTCCTGCTACGGGTAATTTTAAAAAGAGATTTAAATTTGGAGAACAATTACAAAAAGCAGATGCAAAATTAACTGGCAGTCCTGGCGCAATTGCTAGTATTATTAAAAAAGCTTACAATTCTAATTTCGATCCAAGTCTTCCATACTCTGAATATCTTTCTGGAGGATTTGTTCCTAATTTCGCAAATGCTTTAAATGAAGCAATAAATAGAGAAAAGAAAGCTGGAATAAATCCAAATTCCATAAGAGTTGGAAGAAGTAATTCTTTAATGTCTAATATGAATCCTAGTGGCCTTGGAGTTTATAATACTAAAGATGAACCAAGAGGATTATCTCAAGGAATTTCAAGATATAGTTCACTAAATAACGCTCGTAGAGCAGGTGCAGCTAAAGGTTTAATTCCTAATTTCGCTTTATATTCAGCCAAGCATACTGAAGCTGGACCAGAAGCTTTACCCGCATCTAAAGAAGCTAATGCAGCTTTTGCAGCTCTTGCAAAAAAAGTTTATAATGGAATATTAACTTTTGATCAAGCTAATACAAAATTAGCGCAACTCGCTAAAAGATTTGATTTAATTGATACGAGCACAGAAAAAGTAAGAAATACATTAACTCGCGCAGACAAGTCTTATCAAAGATTAGTAGTTGAAACTGACGCATTAGTAGCTGCAAGTGGAAATTTAATAACAGGATCTAAATCTCTAAAACAATTAGAAACTAGAGCAGCTGCTGGAGGAAGAGGTGGAGAAATAGCTCGAGGCGGATTAGAAGCAGCAAGAGAAAGAAGAGCTGATGCAGCTGGAAGATTGCAAGGAATCGGAATTGGCGCAAGTATAGCTGTTCCAATAGTAAGTCAAATCGCTCAAGAATTTATGCCAAATAATAAATATGCTAGAGCTGGAACAACAGTTTTAGGTGATACAGCAGCATTTGCTGGAACAGGAGCTTTGTTTGGTCCATGGGGTGCAGCTATTGGCGGATTAATTGGAGTTACAATTGGCTTAACTAAAGCATTTAAAGAGTTGAATGACAGATCAGAAGAATTTGCTAAAAATTCAAGAGAATCTGGCAATAAAGTAGCAAGATTTTCTGAAGATGTTCAGGCGTTTTTAACTTCAAGAGAAAAGATTGCTGGAGTAGAAGCTGGAGCAATAAAAGCTACCCCAAATGAGTTAACTAAATTAGGGGGCCAAAGATCTGCGTCATTTAATAGGATTTTATCCTCTGTAAGTGAAGATATTCAAAAAGAACTTTTAGCTGGATTATCTGGTACAGAAGAACAATTGCAATCAGCAATACAAAGAGCAAATGATGAAATTGCTTCTAATAATTTTGTAAATCAATTCATACAAACCACCAATGAACAACTTAAAGATGGAGCTAAAAATTTAGATTTAACCGAGACGTTAAGACAATTAGGATCAATAAAAACAACAAATGGAGAATATATTGGAGATTTAATATCTCAACAAAGTGGCTTATTGAAGTCATTTGACGCATTAACAATTGCTTCAGAAAAATACTATGGAATAAATGATCAAATAGCTAAATCTATAGAGCAAACATCAATCGCAGCAGATAAAGCCACAATGAGTATAGAAGAATTTGCAAAAAATGATATATTTGGATTTAATACAACCTCTCCCCAAGTAAATGCGGGGCCTGCTGGTTTTGGTAGCAACATAAAGACAGAGTTCACGGGGACTGCAGGTAATTTGGGAGGCGAAGCGAAAATTACTGACGTAAATAGACAAATGTATGAAGCAGATTTACAAAAATCAATTCAAGATTCTGGAAAAGGATTAAAAGATTTTATTATTCAACTAGGAGATTCTGGAAAATTACAAAAAGATAAAGCTCTGGAACTAGCTAATTCAATACAAACTATATTAGATAGCAACAAATCTTTAGAAGAAAAAGGAAAGGCTTTACAAGAAACTTTTGGTAATTTAAGAAAATCATCTGAAATAGTAGACCAAACATTTAAAAAACTAGTAGATGCACAATTAAATTATATTAATTTAACGTCACAAACAATGAAATTATTTTCAGAAGATGCCGCTCAAAGACAACAAGCTGCAAAATTTATTCAACAAGGTGATTTTGGTAACGTACTTAAAGAATTTTTAAAAACAAATGAAGGTGCGCAATTTTTACCAGAAAATGTTCTTAGGGGTACTAATACAGCTGCAATGCAAGGAATTTTAGGAGGCACAGCAGATTCAACAAAAAGAATTGAATTAGAAAGAAAATTTGGACAAGTTTATAAAAAAGCTGCGCAAGAGATCGCGGGCGGTGGAGTTTTAACTGATAGGACTTTAGCAGAATTACAAATTGGAATTCAACAAACTAGCATAGAAGCTGGTATGACAACTAAAAATTTAGTGGAATTAGGATCATCAATTGGTGATGCTGTTACCAGAACTGAAGCGCTAAATATCTATACAGAAAAAGAAGCTCAACTAAAGAAGGAGCTTGGAAATAATATATTAGCATTAAATTTAGCCGCATCTGCTGCTGCTGATAGTTTAAGAGCTATAGCTGGATTTAAAGAAGGAACATTATTTGCAGATGAATACAAGCAAATGCAAAATAAAGCAAGAGAAGATAGAATAAGATCTAAAACAAATAAACCAAGTGATATATTTGGAGCATTTTCAGATGAAATGACCTATGGAGTGCAGGATGCATTTAGAGATTTAAATAATACAGCTGGCGACACAGCAAGAACAATGAAGAGCGAATTCAATAATGCATTTCAATCTGTTATAGATGGAACTCAAAATGTAGGAGATGCATTTAGAACCATGGCTTTAAATATAAGTAGAAGAATGCAACAGCTTGCACTTGAAATGACAACTAACTTAGCATTAAATAGTCTTTTTAGTTCAATAGGTGGTTTACCAAGCGTATTTAAAAATCCATTAGGTAGATCTAAAGGTGGATATATACAAGGATTTTCAGAAGGAGGAAAAGTTTTGGGTGGATCTGGAACAAAAGACGATGTTCCTGCAATGTTAAGTAATGGAGAATATGTTGTTAAAAAATCCTCTGTAAATAAATATGGTACAAAATTTTTAAATCAATTAAATGGTGGGGGAGTAGTTAAAAAAGCAGATGGTGGTAATGTTAGTGATGAATTAATTGCTGAATATTTAAGAAACTCAAATAAAACCCCAGCTTCTGAAACTGATCCTGGAAGAGTAGTCGATGCAGCTACAAGGGATTTATTCGCTCAATCAATTAATGCAATGCTAGATAATAAAGATATGTCATATAATCAAACATTTTCAAAATTATTATCTTCAAATAATCCATCTGGTGGTGAATTTAGAAGTAGCCTTGGTGCATTTTATACATATAATGATCCAAATTATCCAACAGCTGGAGAGTATTTAATTGATCCATTATTATCTCAATTAGCTTTAACTGATCCAAATGATCCGCAAAATAGAGTAAATGATCAAAATAGAAAGAAACTTTTTGATTATCTAGTTGGTGGAATGGATTTATATGAACAAAATAAACAATCAATTTTAGATACAATACAAAGAAATAAAGAAGAAAAATCTAGAATAGATCAATTAAATCAACAACAACAAGACGCTTATAATAATCAATTAAAAATGGGAACCTATGGAACATTAGCTATGGCAGGATTAGGATTTGGAGCTTCAGCTTTAAGTAATTATGGCGCACCAGCTTTGAAAAGTTTATTTGGTGGTTCATCAAAAACTAAAGTAGGAGGACAAGAAGCGACAGCAGTTGGAGATTTTGGAAAAGGATATGGATATAAATATGCAACATACGTAAAAAATGGTGGGTTTATAGGATATGCTAATGGTGGATACAGCAATAGAGATGATGTTCCAGCGATGTTAATGGGCGGAGAATACGTAATGAAGAAAGATTCGGTAAATACATATGGAAGAGGATTTTTTGATAAGTTAAATTCTGGAAAAATTAAAAAATTTGCAGATGGTGGAATGGTAGGTGACAATTTAACAGATATAAATAATAAAAAAACTTCAGAAAATAACTTAGAAAATAATATAAATATAACTGTAAACGTTAACGGATCAGATTCAAATGTACAAATGAATTCTGAAAATTCAGCAATGAGTTCAGCAGAAGGTCAAGCAAAAGCTATTAAATTTGCAGATCAATTAAAAGCAGAAATTATAAAAGTTATAGTTCAACAGCAAAGACCTGGCGGTTTACTAACTAAATCAAAATAATTAATACAATTTAATATTAAAACTAATATTTCTTTTACCTTGTATTAAGCGATCTTTATTAATTGAATTATTTGTCAAATATTCCTTAGTAGGAGTATTATCGTATTCATAATTTAATAAAAATGTAACATAATTTTGACCATTTATTTCTTTAAAATACTTTTGCATAAAAATTAAATTAGTTGTATTTGTTTCTATATATATTTCATCTGGATTTGAAAATGGAGTAATACATTCTAAATAAATAGAAGTTTTATTTTGATTTTCTATAACATCAATAATTGATATATTGTTTATATTTGTATTATTAAAATATAATAAATCAGATTTTAAGTCTTTATATATTAAATTATCATTCTTATTTAAGTAATAGCCAAGTAAATTATCTGGAATCATTAAGTCTGTCGTATATTCATCTATTGGTATTGCGTCTGGTACAGATACTTCATTTTCTATTGAAAGAGTATAATCTTGTGTATCTTTATTTGATTTTATAAAATATTTTTTAAATTCTGTATTTAATAGAGATATATTAGTTTCTGGCCAACTTAATTTTTGATAACTTTCATTATTTAATAAATAAAGAACTCCTTGATATAAACCAACTATTTGATTACTAGAATTTTCTTTAAATATTAAACCTGGTTTATATAGTTGATTAGTAAAATTTTCTATTAAAAAATCATTAAATTCTGAATTAGTCATTTTTGTTTTAAAAAAATTAACAAAATCTATTTGCTCTTTGGTGAAGTAAAAAATTTCTACTTCTATTATTTCTTCATCTAGAATTAAGTCATTGATTGGTAATGTTAGAATTTTGATATTTTGATTATTATCTAACCATTTTTCATCTATATTAGATATAAAAATTTGTTCTAATTTAATTTTTTGATTATTTTTATATTTATAAGGAATAACATAAAATCCATTTATATTATTTTCTATAATTTTTTCACTATTTAATATTAATTTAATACCAAAATTATCTGAACTTTTTAGTATATCTGTAAACATATTTTGAACAACTGATTGATCTAAATTTATATTAGAATATTCTACTTCAATTTCATTTATAAAATCTTTACATTCAATTATAAATTTTAATTTTTTAAAAAATCCTTTGATATTATTTTTTTCTAAAAAATCAGAGTAATTTTTTTCTAGATTATATATGTATTTTTGTCTTGCAACTTTTTTGTCTGATGTAAAAGTTTTCCATTGCCTTGGAGGAGAACACATCATTTCTAGGGGTGTCTCTTCCATTGAATCAAAATGAGTTAACCATAATAAATCTTGTATATTTTTTTCTGTAATTGGAATATCTTTTTCTTCAGTTATTAGAATATTTTTTTCATCAAAAATTTTAACATTATAAGTTATTCCATTGAAAATATTAAAAGATTCTTCTAAAAATGCTGGTCTAGTAGCATTTAAATCCCATTCTAACTCAATATTTTTTGTTAATATTTTATAATTCATAAATAAAAATTAATTTCCTGGGGTTCCTCCCCTACCACCCACAACATTTATACCTCCAGTTACGACAAACGATGCAGGAGCTTGTTGACTTAATGTAATTGAAGATGTTATTAAACTAGATTTTTCTTCATAAGGATTTACCGCTTGTACGCCAACATACCATGTTCCTATTCCAGTTGGAGTGAAGAAAAATGGTAGACTACCAGTAGAAGTAGGCAAAGCAAGAGTTTGATTTCTTAATGGAGAAAGTGGGGCATCAAATAAATCTTGATCTAAAACTTGACCAGCTATAAATGGATTATTAAACCTTCTATACATATTATAGAATGATACTACTCCAGAATTATTTGGAGGAGTAATAGTATATGCAATAGAATTAATTCCTCCTTGATTTGTAGTATACGCTGGAAATGCTCCATTGAGTCCATAATTTCCAGCAGTATCTCTATATAAAATACTTAAAGTTAAACTAGGATCATTAGGTTGAGGTATTTTGGTTGGAACAGATATTAGAGCTTCACCAGTAACAATATCTGTATATTTTTGATCCACATATTTAAGGGCGGTTATATTATATGATTCATCTGTTTTTTGATTAATATTCGTTATTCTATAAGACTCTAGATCATTCAAGTATCCTTCTAAATAGTATCCAGGATATAGTAAATTATTTGGATTATTTATCCCATATCTATTTGATATATTACCAGAATACAACGATGCATCATAATCAAACGTCCAAACTGTATTTTTCGGTAATGAATATCCACTAGATCTTAACGCTGTTGGAAATGAAAATGCAACATATCCAGTATATTGACCTGTTCCTTGAGATATATAATTTTTAGGATTATTAATACTAATATTTTGAATTTGAGATCTTCTAAAAAAATCAGAATTTAGTCCAGTTACTCCGCTAGATGTTTGACTATATCCAGTTATATATAAATTACCCAAGTATGTTCCATAATCTAAATTATAACTTGGCGTTAAAAATTTAATATCTAATGTATTAACCGACCCAGTTATTGCTAATAAAGTATTAGCATTATATGGTACATCTAAAATTGCATAACCAGTAGTAAGTTCTAAAGTCCTTCCTGCAAAATTTTGATATTTTTGATTTTGATCATAAATTTTTATTATATCACCTGGTCTTAAAAAAGCCCCATCTAAACCAACCTCAAAATCAACCGTTTCTGTTTCTAAATTTTCTGTTGTTAAAAACCATCTTCCCATTCTTTTTGCTTGGCTTCTTTTTGTAGCCCCGAATGCGCTAATTTCTACTTCTCTAATTCCATATTTTAATAAAGCTGATCTATCTTCTACGTATTCTACGGCTGGTAAATAATTATTATTTTCATCATTATATCTAACCAACGCAACAGATCTTCTAGCTTTCTTTGCACTGCTTGAATAATTAAATTCTCCGTTTTTAACATTACTATTATTAAATAAATAAATTGAATCCTTTGGCCGATCTTGATTTATAAATAATTGTCCAGCGGAATAATATAATATTCCATTAAATACAGAAGCCATGTCATCTAACATTTTTGATGCTTCTTGTTTAGATGAAATCAAAACATTACATGTAAATCTTGGTTCTAAACCTCCAAAACCATCAGGAACAAGTTGATCGCAATATTGAGATATTTCATATAATGTCCATTTATCAGTTAAATTCATGTCTATATATCTTCCTAATCCAAAACGATTACTAGTTATTAAATCATACAAACACCAAGCGGGATTATCTGTCCAAGCTAATTTAAATTGACCATTCCATGGTCCGCTATAGTTTTTAGTAATTGGATCATAATTAATCGGAACTTTAACTTTTAATAATTGCATTTTATATTTTCTATTTGGAATTTCTGCAAAATATTTTGCATTGAAATTATTATAAACCATTGCTGTATTTGGATAAGTGAATTTATTTGGATATACGAAAGTTATACTATCTACAGTAGTGCTATTGCTTCGTGCAGCTTGACTAAATTCTGAAGTAACTTTATTTAATTCAAATGCCCAACCGATTTGATCTGGCATTAGATCTATAAAATATCCATTTTCTGCAGTAGGTCGAAGATGAAAGGTATAATGAATTAGAGTAGGATTATTTTGTATCTTTCCTCTAACATAAAATGTATCTGAAGAAAATAATCTTGGATTAGTTGTTGGAACAGTTATATTTGGCACAGCTACTACTTCTTTTCTATCGGAAAAAACTCTCCACAATCTAACTCCAAATTGAATCTGATCAGGTGATACTGTTCCAGCGTAAGCGCCAGAAATAATGGCGCCAAATAAATTATTAACTATTACATTAATTCTAATAGATTCTACTTCTGTATTATAAATATAATATTTTTTAGTTGGAACTAAACCAGAAACTGTTCCACTATAAAAAAATGGTCCAAATAAAGTTTCTCCAATATTTTTTGTTACAGCTGTTTTTACTGGATATTTATTTCTATCTACAAGATATCCATCATAGTGATATCTATCTTCATAAAGATTTATTCTTGGAGAAGAAACTGTATGATCATTTGTTGCGCCATAATCATATCTAAAGTTAATAAATCTAAAATTTAAATATCCTTCTGTTGTAGCTAATGGAGTTTCATTCCAAAATACAGATCTTGCTTCTGGAGGTACAATAATTGTCGGATCAAGTTGAGAAGAAAACCCTATTCCACCCGTAACAAAAGGACTAAATGAAACGCTAGAATAGCCTATATCTCCAACATTTTTTCCACTAACACTATAAATATAACTACCAGTTACAAATCCTTGAATTGGTCCTTCTGAAATAATATCTATAATAGATGCATTTTGTATTGTATATACAGATATATTTTCCATTCCAGTCGAAAATAAATTATATTGCTCTCTATATGGTACTGAGTTTTGTATATCGTAAGCTGTTCTTAATTTAGGCGTATTTGGATTATATAATGCTAATTGATTGGCTCCACCTCTGCCAATTCCACCTTCATCTGGATGTCTAGTATCCCAGTGAAACCTAGTGGCGCCAGAATAATATATGTTAAAAGGATATACGAGAGTCCATGGTGTTCCAGTTTGTTGCCAAAACCAACCAGTTTGGTCTAATATCTGACTCCTCGACGCAATTATTCCACTCATGCCGTAAGTTAGAGTTGCTTGCCACATTGGTAGCCCCCACCAATCTATTCCACTAAATAGTAAGGTATGGTTACCACCTAAATGATTAGCAGCTAAACTATCTGGAAATTCTGGATTTCCCCAAATGAATCCCATGTTATTGACAAAATCAATTCCATGAAATCCTTCTGACCATTGATTGGGATTGCCTGGCATAAAATTATACTAGATAGCTACTTGATTGACTTATCAAGTGTAATTGTTCGTTAAAATAATTTTGAAATCCAAAATTATTATCTTGTAAAAATCTAACATCAGTTTCATTCCATATAACTGATCTTTTATTTGCAACGTAAGTATTTTCATAATAAACATTCGCAGCAATACTACCTACCATTAAAGTACCATATCCTACTGGAACAGGTCCACCCTCTCCAACTAAATTAACTGGTCCATTAAAAAGATAGGATTGTGGTCCACCTAATACGCCTTGACCATCTCCAATCGAACCTTGATTTGCTGTTGTTGCTTGTTGGGCTTGAAATGGAATCTTTGGCGGTGGTTTAGACAATAGTCTAGTAACTCCATCGGCAATTAAAGCTATGCCAGCAATAATTGCAGCTGGAGCTAAAGCTTTAGGTAGGGGGTTCCAACTTTGTCCAGCGGTAGCTCCTGCTGCTACAGAGCCTATTCCACCAATAACTTCAGCATAACCCCACCAATCGTCCCAACTTGCACCAACAATACTTGGTATTAAATCAATAGATTTTAATTGGTTTTTTTTATATACACAAAACATTTCTGATTCTGGTATTTTTAATGGATCATTTGGAATATCTAGTATTTTCTTATTCAAAACGATATGATATTCATAATTTTTATTATCAATAATCCATTTTCTTAATTTTCTAGTATTGGCTTCTATGGCTCTAAGAGCTTCATTGACGCTAGAGACTTCAAGATTCCATTCTTTTCCAATATCTTCACCTAATTTACCATGTAAAGTTATTTTAACCATATATTTATTTACATTTAAAATAATTAAATTGATCCTGTTTTATATTATATAAAACCATATCTAACATTAAATAATTTGCACAAGATTTATCTAATCCACTAAATTCATTATTATCAATAGTGTGGCTATGATAGATATATAATATATTGTAGTTATGTTTAATATTTAAAAAATCTCCTATAGAAATTTTAAAAAAATTATTTTTTTGTTTGGATATATTTTTAGTTTTAATGCATTTTATTTTTTTATTATCTTTTACTATAAAACCACAGCATTCATTAGGGAAATCTTCTAATGCATGTCTTTTAATGAAATTTTTAATTGTATTTTTCATTATTGAATTTGATCTAATCCAGGAAATCCTCCAAATGGAAGAAATCCATTTAAATATTCTCCAGTAACATCTTCTGGTAAACCATGAGCATAATTATTCCAAGGATCATGAACATCTGGTCTTCTTGGCCAAGAAGCTGGGCTTCCATCTGTTAAAGCGCTTCCAGTTGCATACCAAGATGGAACAACGAGTCTTCTAAAATCACCTCCTGGTCCAGCAGCTTGATATCCAGTAATTCTATATCTTCTATAAAAGCTCCAATAATCCCAACCTCCTCTTGACATTGGCCAAACTACTGGTCTAAAATATGGATTTTTTTGCCATCTTAATCTACATGCGTTTATAGTCTTGGAGCATGTATCTGCACCCCAAAATTTTCTATTTGGAGGATTATTGAAAACATCAGAAGTATGATTAGTTAAACATACAAAATAATATTTAATTCCATGATTTTCTAAAAAAACAAAATCTCCAGTTTGATAAAAAGCTCCAGTAACCCAATCTCCACTATCGCCAATTCTAAATTGTCCACTAAAATTTAATTCACTTAACGCGGTTCCTGCGTTAGAGGTAGTAGATATTAATCTCCAATTGGGCCAAATCCCTCTAGAGGGAAAAGTTATTTTATATGTTCCAGCTGGGCTTCCATTTAAATTCCATGTTAATGAATATCCACTAATATCAACAACTGGATTCCAAGATGAAGCTATACTGCTATAATATTGAATTTGATAATTATTATTAATCGCAGAAGTTGAAGTAAGTGAAACTTGAGTTACTTCTGCTTGTATTGGACCACTTACTTGTATTATTTGTTGAGCTGCATTTGAAGTAACTGCAGCAACCGCGGTATTTCCATCGTTTAAAGCAGCTGCGCATTGCGCAGATGTTCCAGCATTTAATGTATAATTTGTAAATGTCCAATCCGCCCAATTATTAGTTCCAGTATATTTAAAATAATTAAGTCCTGAAAATCTTTGTCTTGATTGAACTCCACTTAAAATTGTATTTAAAAATAACTCATCATTTTCAGTTGCAACTGGAGGAGCTTCTAGCGGAAGTGTTATTCTTCTATCTGGATTCGAGACGGTTCCGTAAACTCCACTATGAATTGGATCTATTCTTTTATTATATTCATATAAACATCCTTCTCCTCTATATTCAAATGGACATTTATTGGCCAAAAGAGTTCGTCCTGGTAAAGTTAAATTTTCTAAATCTAAAATTGATACCAGGTTATATTTAAGGGTATTTTTATTTTCTAATTCTTTTCTATCCACATAATAAATATCTCTAGGTAATTCTATTTCTGTTATGGATGGGTCATCTGAATATGGATTATAATTACCAGAAAAATTTAATGGATCTAAATATTTTAAAAAAGTCCTAATTCTTGTAAATTTTCCACCAATAATATCTCCTAATGATTGGACTTGCATTCTTATATATTTATAAAATGAATTGGTATTATTATCTGGCGAATAATTTGTTAAAGTAAGTTGTGGAGTTGGCAATGTTCCTACAGAAACATAATCGAAACCTTCAGCAACCATTGGGAATGGATAGTAATAATTATTTTGCCAATATATTTGGCCTTCATTAAATGAACCATTAGTTAAATTAAATAGATTAAAATTATTATGACATCTTAAAATACCATTTTGCATTGGCTGACCGCTAGTATTAATATATCTTATTTGTGGATATATATCACTTAAATCTAATTCATATAAATAAATTGGAGTCGTTGGAGTTATGCTGCTTAATTCTGTATTTAAAGAATTAGATCCACTTGTGATTCTATTAAAAACTTGAATCGCAGGAGATGATCTTGTTGGAAGTGGCATATTATACTGGAACCTCTTGTAATTTAATTTTTATTGTATAATTATTATAAGAATTATAATTTACTGTCCAGGATGGTGCTGTAAATCTTGTATTAAAATTTGTTTTACTGTAAATCGTTGGAACATTATAAACAAATGAAGTTTGTGCGTTCATTTGATTTAAAAAATGCAATATAGAGATTGCTTCTGGTTCTTTTCTGTTTTCAAAATTAGCGTCAAAACCTACTAAGTTTGTATTTATTCCATCTGGTACTCTTTGTTGGTAGCCATTACCAAATGTCATTATTTTTACTCTTGGCTCAAGAGATATTGATGTTTGATAAGATGGTTTCCAGAAGAAATTCGGGACTAAAGTATTATTAATACTTATATATCCATCCCATTCCACTTGAAGATTTGGTGTCGAAGTTGGATTATTTGCTGCTCCTATATTATTATTTATAATAGAGTAATAATATTTAGAGTTTGATCCAGAAACTATATTATATTTATTATAGTTAACTGTACTAGACCAGCCAGAAACTGTATCGTATATACTTGCCATAACCTTATACCTTTTAAATAATTACACTTGTTTTAATGGTGTAATTATATTAAATGGCTATCTTTTCTTCTAAACAAAATCAAAATATTTATTTAAATGGACAGTTTGTATCTGGAGTTCAGTCTTTAGGGGTATCTTATGATACCAATATAGCGCCTTCTTTAGCTTTAGGCGATACTGGATTTAATTATCTTGTTAATAATCAAAATAAATCTTCTATAAGTTTAGAGTACGTCCCATCAAATATTGATCCAATTCTTTCTTTTACTGGAGAAAATATAATAAGTGGAATGTTGGGATATGCTGATAAATATATAAATTTTAATAGTGGTTATTTAACTAGATATAATATTAAAACTTCTATTGATAATCCTGTAGTTTGCCGTGCGGATATAGATGTTTATGGTCAATTTGGAGAACAGACTGGAATAAGAAATAATAATTCAATTAATTATAATATAACTCCATATGATCTATGTTATACTGATATAACTTTTAACGAAGTCCTAACAAATAGATTGATTTCTTTTGAAATGAATATATCTACTAGCCGTATTCCTCAGTATGATGTAGGCCAATATTATCCAAGCGAAGTTCTTGTAGAATATCCTATAAGAATAGATTTTAATTTTGAATTAGATATTGATAATTATATTATGCCAAATATAAAATCATTTTTATTAAACGAAGATATAAGATCTATGCAAATAAATTTTAAAAATTATTCTACATTAAATAACGTATTATCTTTTAATTTTGATAATATAGTTAAAAACAATGAAAGTTTAAATATAAATGTTTCTGAAAACGGAAAAGCTTCTATTGCGTTTTCCACTTATATATTGAGTTAAACCTTCTTTATTCTTTCTATAAGTTCAAATATCTTTGCTTTGGGAATATCTGATATTGAGTTTAAATTTTCTGCATTATCAAATTTCTCTTTAATTAATTTTTTCTTTAATTGATCAAAATTAATGCTTTTATCTTTCATTACTTTTTCTAATAAAGCGTGAGGAGATGTTGGACTTTCATTTGTAGATGATGAGTCATCAAGTAGTTTAGCGTCTCCTAATTCTTCTTGACTTACAATATTAATTTTTAAAAAATTACGTACACATCGAACAAATGCTCTGTTTTCAGCAATTGCAGCTAAAAAGAATCTTGCAAAGCTTTTTGTATTATTTAATGTCGCATCAGCTAGAGATTCGAAAACAATTTCTTTTCCACCAGTTTCATAATTAGGAAGCCAAGTTATTCTACAACTTGTTGCGAAATAATTCTCAGAGGCTGCTACTACTTTATATTCTACACTTGTGTATCCACGAATTTGGGCAAGCTCTTTGATTCCACCCAAAAGAATAAGTAGATCTTTATCTTGAAGTTTAGAAACATCTGTTTCTTGTGTCTTTTGTCTATTTGGTACAAGATGTTCAGTCTTTACCATTTTACGCCAATTAATACTTCCATCATCATTAAAAATATAATTAAGACTCTTGTCTTCAATAAGACCGTATTTATTTCTTGTTATAAGATTTGGTGGTACCACTTGAATAAGCTCTTCGTTTTTTTGAGAAACAACTACTGTTTCAAACAATTCCGAACTGCCAATTGAAATCGTATTTTCTTCTGTTTTAATTTTAGGACTCATTTATAGATGATAACATCATTTAAAAATTTAGTCAATAGTAAAAATATAAAAACTTTCCAATTCTTTGTATAAATCCCCATCATTCTTAAAATCAAAAGATTCATTTACATTTGCTGAATAGCTTTGATTATTTTTATAACTTTGGAAAGATGGGTACATTTTACCTTTACTTAATAAGATTTTGGCTGATTTAAATCTTAAATTTTGCTTTTCAAAAGATTCTATAATTTTTTTATTATCTTCTAAATTTTTTATGTTTATATTACAAAAATCCATGAGATCTAATTTATATTTTTGCACTTCTTCTTCTTCTATAAATGATATTATAGAAAACTTTATACCATTATTTCTTAAATTTTTAATAAAATCTATATCAAAATTTGAATTTTTATCAAATATAAAAAATACAGATAAAATATTTTTCTTAAATTTTATTAATTGATTTATATTTATGGGTCTATTTGTTAGAATATTTGTTTTATATAAAGATAGAATATTGAATAAGTACTCTTCATTAAACACATAATCCATTCTTACGTTAGCGATATTTATATTGAATTGTGATAAATCTGGAATATGGTCTGGAATAATTTCCAATGCTCTTAAGTGATATGCGTTTCCAAAATATACAGATTTTTGGTTTACCTTTTCTTTTAAATCTAATTTATTTAAAACCGAATTAATTATTTCTTCTGGTTTAATGAAATTAATAGTCTTTGGGTTTTCGATTGCTGCGTAAGATGGTTTTTTATTTTTTAAATCAGAAAAAATTAAATCATAATCTTTAGGATTAGACCAGTATGGACCAGATTGATTTGGATACATATTGCAATATAGTGCTACTATTTTTTTATCAAAAGCAGATGCTAAATGCACTGGTAAACTGTCTACTCCTAAATGCAACATTGAATTCTGTATAATATAAGCTAAGTTATTGAAGTTAGTCTGTCCTTGCGTTGGGTAGCAAAGTGGTAGAGGCGCATCATCTTTGCCACCAATTTGTACGATATTTATATTATATTTATTTAATATGGGAGCTAAATTAAAAATTACTTCCTCCCAATAATCATATTCTCTAGAAGCAAATTTTCCCTTTGGATGTATAGTAATATATTTATCAAATGGTAATGGAAAAAACTCTTGATTAATATATGGTTTTGAAATTGGTACTCCGCAATTTAAAGCGTATTGTTCTAGAATATGCATATTATATATTAAAATTTTTAATATTAAAATCTATTTTATCTTTACCATTATGTAGATAGCTCAACATTCTTTGAGTACCAAAATGTGGAAGAAATGCCATTTCAAAGTAACCTTCATGATCACCAGCACCCTCAAGCCACATCAAATTATCCATTTGTTGAATATATGGTATTATTTTATGAATATATTCATTTCCATTTAAAATAGAGAAATATTCTTGTTTTGTTGCGAAGTATATATTATATTGTGGATAAGTATTTTTTAAAGAGGGTAGTAGGCTAGTTGCCATAAATACGTCTCCAGCACTCTCTGGCATTACTATTAGAATTCTTTTTCCTTTATCATTTGGATCTAGAATGTCTTCAAATGGAACTTGTTTACTTTTATTTAAATCATCAAAAGCTACTTTTCTAAAATAACTTTCGATATCAGATCTTTGCATACCTTTACTTATTTGATCCATCCAATGTTTAAATCCAGAATCATTTTCATCAATATTTTTTAAACATAAAATGTTATGATACAACGATAAAATCCATTCTTTATCGTCTTTAAAATTTTCTATAATTGCATTTGGATTTTTTTCTACTTGTGCAAAATTAAAATCATAGTTTATATTTGGTGCAGAATCTATAAAAGATTCAATTTGTCCACCAACGCTTTCTACTGAAAAGTTTTTAATAGTCCATTCTCTAGCTTTTTTGCCCATTTCAATTTTTTCAGACTTTGGCATTTTATATACTTTATTTAAATTTTTAGCTATTGAATGGGGATATGTAGACGCTTTTCTGAACTCTGTTCCATGCTCTCTATATTCTGACCACTCTAATGGTATGGATGCTGCTTCTTTCTCGCACATTTCTTCTCCACAAGAATAATCTGTAACAAGAGTGATTAATTCTGTTAATTTTGCTTCTTGAATTGGGATTTCTTGTCCACCGCTGGTAAATGGGTGACAATAAACATCCATTAGATTATATACTTCATTTAGTTGCTCTTCTGTGACTCCGATCGAAACATTTGTAGTTATTTGGCTTTTTTCTGCTCCACAAAATTTACAATTTAAATCTTGACCAGTGAAATTTTTAATTTCATACTCTCCACAATTCCTACAAATATAAGTTGTTAAAATTTCAGCTGGATTAACATTCAATTCTTGACATAATTTATGTATATTCCATCCTTCTCCCCAATGAGTATGGAGAAGTAAAAATGTATTATTGATTTGTGGATTTTCTTTTTTCCATAAAGCGTATCCCTCTAAAAGATTAGGGACACTTTTTCTAAGTTGATTTCTAAAAACAAATCCTATAATAAATGCATCTTGCGGTAAATTGTATTTATTTCTTATTTTTTTTCTATCAAAATCTGATAATCTGTAAAAATCTTTCGATTCCAAACATCCATGAATTGTTCTAACATGTTTATGTCCCATATTATTCAATGCTTTGGTAGCGAAATTACTCCAAATCCAATAATTTTTTACTTTTCCTGCGCAATTTATTGCTGAATCTAAAATTGGAAGTGAATCTAAAGTCGTCCATATTACTGAATTAATTTTATCAAACCAAGGTTTATCTATAGCAAAATCAACTCCCCAAATATCCTGCACGGCAATATAAACATCTGGTTTCTCTTGTTCTATTATTCTATCTAAATAATGCGCTCCATAGCTAGCCATTCGAGCCATATGTGGATCTCTATTTAATTGTTCAAGTTCTTGGGGATTATCTGGAAGCGAACCAAAACTTTTCCATGGAGTTCTTTTTAATTCTGGATGACTCCAAGTCATTCCACACGCATAGTGAACTAAATCATATTTATTTGAATTATATAAATACTTTAAGAGAGTTTTTGCACTTCTTCCGAAGCCAGTTTTGGCAAGGGAAAAATCAGTTTGTATTAAAACTTTTTTCTTTTTATTCACCAAAGATCGCCTTCTGCTTCTACATTTGATGTTGCGTCTGTAGATTCAGTTTTCCTATTCTTCAATCTTTTAATATTTTCTACTTCTTGTTGATGAAATGTTGAATGTAGTGCGAATTTTAAAAATTCTTTAATAAGTGAAGCTTCATTGAAATAAAATCCAATTAAATAAGATTGTTTATTTTCACTATTTTGCTTGTCCTCTTTATTGACTGAATAAGAATACCCTACTTGTTTATCATCTTTAATATATGGACAGAATTTAATTCTTGTAGTTTGTTTCTCAGAGGTATGATAAGCAGAAAATTCTACATTTCTTTCGATTGCGTCTAAAATCCCAGCCGCTTCGGTTAGAGAGAATTTAATTTTAACGCTTTTACTTGGGTTATTTTGATTCTCTGAAAATGAACCTATTTTCTTAGCATCGTTCCAAGAAGATTGTTTGATTAATGATCCCCATACAGAGGCATCTTTTGTATTTACTGTGAAGCTGCAAGCTGTTCCAGTATTCTTACTGTTTGGTTTATAGAATGAAATCATATAGCTTATATTATATCAAGTATAATTAAATGTCAATTATTTTTATCAATTTTTTTTAAATCATTTAATTTCATATATATTTGATGATCTTGAATTGCTATTAAATCTCCAAATATACAATCATCTCTTTTTGAGCCTTTTGCTATAACAATATTGCCTTCTTCAAAAGCTTTATTATTTAATAATTTATTATTTTCAATATTATCATTAAATATTAATACGCTAATTGATGATGTTTCATCTGATATCTTTAATCTCACGTATCTGGTTTTCTTTTCGTTTTTAGATACACCAGTATAAACTTCTTCAATTTGACCTACAAAGGCAACTTTGGCATTAATTTGCTCGTCAATAACATCGTTTATATACTTAAGATTTTCTCTTTTTTCAGTAAAAATATCTCTTAGATTCTTATTGTAAGTATATCCCAAAAGCTTCTTTTCATAATACCAATTTGCAAAACTTTCACTTTTACTATTTTGATTATATATTTGAAGATATGGTTCATATTTAGTCTTAATAGTATTTAATCTTGCATCTTTAATAACTACATTACCCTTCTCATCAGTAAACTTGTTGAGATGTTTAATGATTTTAATCAAATCATAATCAAATTTTTCAGCAAATGAAATAGAATATTTCTTTTCTTTAGCAGTTAAAATATTCCATAATTGAGCTTCTAATACGATTTTACTTCTAGACTGGTTAAAACCGCTTAATGCTCCAGCTTGAATTAACGATGACAGAACTCCAATATTAAGATTAGCTTCTTCTGCTGCTTGAAATATTTCAAATTTATTAGAATATTTATTTCTAAAACTATTAAGCTTTTCAATCGACTTATCGCTAATGCCCTTAATTGACAATAAACCAAATCTAATGTCTTTATCTTCTATTGAGAAATCCATCTGTGATTTAATAATATGAGGAGGAAGAAGTTTAATGTCAAATTCATGCATCTCTTTTTGAATCTTGGAAATTTCGCCAATTGGGTCTGGCTCATTTCTGCTCATCTTTAATAAAGACAAAAAGAATTGCTGTGGATAATTAAATTTTAAATAAATTGTAACTGCTGCTAAAGCTGCGTAAGCCAATGAATGACTCTTATTAAATGAGTAGTTCGCTGAATCTTCTAGAATTTTCCAAAGAATTTCTCCTACTTCTTTTGGAATTTTATTTTCTTTAATCTTAGATTCAATCTTTTTCTTCCATGCTTTAATTTCTTCGGTTTTCTTTTTACCTACAATTCTTCTTAAGATTTCTGCTTCGTCAAGAGTAAAGCCAATTTCATGAGCCATCTTCATTAACTGCTCTTGATATAGAGCTACTCCACCAGTTTCTTTTAGGATCTCATCGAAAAATGGATGAATACTCTCTGATTGTTGATAATTGGTATGAGCAGCATATTTGTCCACAAATTGTAGTGCTCCAGGTCTTGCTAAAGCTAACACTCCGCTAAGTTCTTCGAGATTTTTTGGTTTTACTTTTTGACAAACTCTGAAATTAGTTTCTGCTTCAATTTGAAATAATCCATGAGGTGATCTTAACTCTTGTAAATTTCTATAAATAGTTTCATGATTTAAATCGATATCTTCTACTTTAATTCCTATATTTTTACAAACATCATCAACTACAGAAACGCTTCTTAAGCCTAGAATGTCAAGTTTAATATTAAATATGCTAACCCAATTCATATCAAAACTAGAAACTGGTTCTTTATCAGAAGAAAATTCCGTGGGACATACTGTTTCTAAATCATAATAAGAAAGAAGAACTCCCGATGGATGAACTCCTTTGTTCTTGATTAAATCTCTTAATTTTAAAGCAATTTGAAATGTTTCTTTATTTTCATCGCACCAATCTTTAAATTTTTCTACTTCTTCATATGCAACATTGATATCCTTAACTTGACCATAAACTTTAGGAATTAATGAAGAAATATTAGTCATCTCTTCTTCACTTTTTTCACCTACAATCTTGCCGCATTCTTTAATAAGCAATTTACCACTTAGAGTATTTAATGTTAAAATTTTACTTGTTTTACCTTTAAATTTTGTTTCTAGATATTGAAGTACTTTTTGACGATTATAGTAACAAATATCAAGATCTACGTCGCACATTAAACTACCATCTAAGTATGTTATTCCTTCGATAACCTGCTTTTTAGCCCGAATCTTGGATATAAATCTTTCGAAATAAAGGTCATATTTTACTGGATCAATTCTAGTTACTCCAATAAGATATAAAATTAATGATCCTGCAGCCGAACCTCTACCTAATCCTACTGGAATATCGCTAGTCTTACAAAAATTGATAACATCCCAAACCAATAGAATATAATCAATAAATCCTAATTCTTTTAATGTATCTAGTTCATATTTAGCTCTATCAATATACTTTTTGTAATCTTTATTACTTTTATCTATGTTTAATTTTTTAAACCCATTTAATGCTAATGCTCTTAAAAAGTCATAATTGGAAACATCTTCACTAATATTTAAATGCCTCTTGAGAGATGAATCTATCGAAAACTCTGGAAGTCTGACTCCATGCAGTCCTAAATCTGTATTATCAAATTTATCTGAAAATATTTTATCGTCTAAATGTTTATTCATCTGAATCATCTTCTTGTTCTCTTTCTATATTATCTATTTCCTTATTAAATACATCTAATCCAGTTGCTAGTATCTTCATTGAAGTTTTATCTTTTAAAGAAAAGAAAACGTCAGCTTTACCTTGTTTCTTTCCTTTGGTTACAGTGATAAGAAGATAATCAATATTATTGTCTTCTAATTTTTGTGTCATATCATATACGTCGTCTAATGATGCCATATTATACCTCTATTTGCCATTTCAATTTATTCCATACTTTTAAATTTAAGTCAAGATCATTAATTGCATCATGAAGTTTTTCGTAGTCATGTTCAATTCCATTTTCTTTACCTAACGCAGTTAAAGAACTTTTGACTCCCTTTTTTCTTGTATGATAGATTTTGTATTGATATTCAATAAGATTTTCTTTTGGGTTGTATGGTATTCCATATTTGATACCTCTTGCGACTGTATTTGTGTCAATAAATTTATTAACAAGATGTTGTGAAGAACATCCCATGTATTTATAATACTCTTTAATAAGATAAATATCAAATCCAAGAGTATTGTGTCCAACTATATAGTCTGCATGATCTAGCCAATCCTTAATTGTTGCAAATATTTCTTTTGGGTCATATCCTTCTTTTTGAACTTTTTTATGATCGTATCTTGTAATTCTTGCTGCGTCTTGACTAATCTTCAAATCCGTTTGCCATTTCAAATAAAAATTCTTTTGATCTATTTTTTTATCACCTTGAACTTTCAACATAGCTATTTGCCATGGAATGTTATGACAGAAATTAAGACAAAGATTAAATGTCTCGCAGTCTATAAAGACTAAAGTTTTTTTCTGATCGTATCTTAAAAGATGTTCGTCCATATTAGAAATCAAAAGGATCTGGTTGTTGTCCTAAATTTTTAAGCCAATTAATATATTGATATTCATTATATTTCTCCCACTTATTTCCTTTAGAAAGATTGTATACTATATAATAACTTAAATTTTTTAAAAAAGCAACAATATATACATCTACATTAAGACAGTTCGCCACATGTGTTATCGTATATTTTTGAGTATCTCTTGTTTCAAATCTATTAATAATAGCTTTAAAGTAATTTGGTCCAGGAATTTTATCGTCATCTATACGAGTCATTTCTAAAACTGCGACTGGTTTCATTTGGCCATCAATAATTCTCCATTCAATCTGATCTACGTCTGTAGTATAGAGTTTATTTAATTTATATTTCCATAACCTATAATCTATTAATCTGTCTTCCCTATCGTCTCTTTGACGAGTCTTGCCACCGAAATTATTTACTTTTTTCTCAAGAGTTTTCATTTTTCCAACTTTCAAAGCAAAATTCATTGCTACTCATATGTTCTATTTCTGGTTTATTCAACACGCTTCTATTGTTAATGCATCTAAATGTAAGATATGTTTTAAAATCTTTCCTAGAATTGTAATAAATACTTTTAGTATTAAAAATCTCTAGTTTATTCTCTTTAGCAAATGATAGCATTTTATCTTTGATTATTAAATCAAAAGGTAAGTCATTATTTTCTATAAAGATAACTGGTTTTGTAAAATCAAATTGAGGCACGCAAATGCTATTTTTTAAAGTATTGTTGAATATAAAAGAATCGTAAAATGGGATAGCTAGAATTAAATCATCTGACCAATTTTGTTTTAAAATAGAGTAATCTAATCTAGGCTCGTAATAAAAACCATCTTTAGCAGCAGTGCTAAATAATTTTGTTAATGATTCGTATCCTTTTTTATTCTTAAAAAATAGGATTATTTTTGAATTTTTAGTTCTTGATTCGTCTGTTTTATCGTTCATTGATTCTGTGACTGAAATTCTTAATCCATAATTCAACTTAATATTGTTATTCTTGCAATTTGTATAAGCCTCAAGAAATGATGACATATTATCTTCTACTAGGAATATCTCTTTTAATTTATTTTGTTTAGCTATTTGAATAATAGAATCTGGATATTCATCTCTTTCAGACTTATCCTCTAGAGTAAGAATAGACCTTCCTAAAGAATAATGAGATTTAAACAAGGGTATCATTTTTACCAATATAACAAGAGTTTACAAATATATCAATCTAAAAATTCGTCTTTGGAGTTATCTTTAGAGGAACTGGTTTGAAATTTTGGACATCCTTCGTATTTTCGAGTTTCTATTTTAAATCCTTTAATATCTTTAAAATTATCTTCTAGACTAGTTTCTACTATTTCGCCTTTGTCGTTTACTTTAACATAATATGTATATGGATCTTTATATGGACACTTCCATCCTCCAACTTGGCACATCCATTTATTTTTTACGCTATCAACTGCAAAATTTGCTTTAGCTGAATTTTCATCAAATTTATTTACATAATCATTAATATGTTCTAAATAATGCTCAAATCCTTTTATTTGATCTTCATCAAAAGATAATTCTTGAATTGGTTGTTTAGGAAATCTTAAGAATAAGAACTTAACAATAGGTTTTAATTTTGGCCATAGCTTCTTGCTAGCAAGGCTATACATCATGGCTTGAATATTGGCTTCTAGGTCATCGCCCCTAAATTTATATTTAGAGCTTTTATAGTCGATTATATGCATTTCTTTTTTGATTTTAACAGGCTTATCTATGAAGCCGCGAATATGATATTTTGGTTCATCATTTTTAATATCAAATGAATACTCTGGTTTGACTATCTCTCCGCCCTCTCCAAAGAAATCATTTTTAAGACCAACTAAAATCATGTCGTTTAATAATTTATAGTTACTATCATCTAATTTAACTTTTTTAGCTAATTTTTTAACTAATTTATCTATGCCATTGTCTCCATCAATAGCGTTCTTTTTAATTATTCTTTTATAATTTTTAAGATGCCTTTTATTTAAAAGTAATTCAAAAATAGTGTGACATATAGTACCTCTTAATGCACCATCATTTTGAGATTGTGGTACTTTGGCGTGGTAATTAAGCCAATAAACCCAAGAACAAGTTTCTAGGGTTTTGATTCTAGAGGCTGATAGTACTTTTAAAGATTCTTTTTCCATTGAATTATTTCTTCTGTAGTCATCTCTCCGAAATCTTTTTTAAGAGGTAGTGATATTTTCAATTGTCTATCGTCAAAATATCTTTTTAATTTAGAGTAAATTTTCTCTGATGCAATATTTCCAGCGTTATTTTTACTTGAGTCATTATTTAAACTGATATATATTTTTTTAATATCAATTTTTAAAAGATAATTTAAAATTGGCAAACTCAAGCTTACTCCGAATGTAACAATAACATTTTTAATTCCAGCTTGCCAAAGGCTAAGTAAATCTCCAATGCTTTCTACAAGAATAACTTCTTTTTCATTTTCTATAATTTTTGAATTCAGAAATAAAGGATAAATAAATTCGCTCTTTTCTCCAAGGTGCTTCCATTTAATTTTAGATAAATTTGATATGTCTCTTCCAGAAAATCCAGCAATATTATTATTTAAATTAAAAATTGGAAATACATATCTATTTTTCATCTTACCCATTTTTGCAACTCCACCTTTAAACTGGACTATTATTTCTTTTTGTATATTTCTTTTAATCCAATAATCATGATTGTTTTCTAATTTGGATAGTAATTCTATATCAAATGTTTTGGTTGATTTTAATAAAGGTTTTTCTACTTCTTTCGGTTGATGAAATGCAAAATTTTTATTTTGTAACCATTCTTTAGCTTTGCTGGGATCTTCTAATTTAAGGGTCATTCCAACTAGTGAACTAAAATCTCCACTTATATTTTCTTTAAAATCAAACCAATGACCTGTATCTTTATAAATTTTTAATACAGTATCATTATCACTATCTCTATAAAGAGGTCTGGTTCTATATTCTTTACCACAATCTTTTAACTTATATCCTAGATCAGTTAAAATTTGATAAACATTTAATTGTTCCATTCTAAAGCCTCGCTTATTGTAGGGAATTCTTTAATAAAGATTTTTTTACATTTTTCAGCAATAAGTCTATGTTCTTTTTGGGTGTTTTGCTCAGTTCTTAATTGAATATAATGAACCCAGCTTCTTAATGATCCCTTCATATACATTGTTGTTTCCGTGCTTAATGGTAATACCATTCTTGCTACTTCTTTTGCCACTCCATTTTCAATCATTGTATCATAACAATGTTGAGATAAAGATAAGCTTTCTGCAATTAGTTCGCTTATTTTTTCATAAGCTGGACTATTTACGGATAATAGTTTTTCTCCTACTTGTCTATTTTTATCTCCTTGTAATCTAAGTTCAATGTCTTCATACTCCGTTACTAAACTATATCTTTGACTAAATTCTTGAAAGCTAAATGATCTATGTCTTAAAATTTGAGCAGCGATTCCACGACTAGTTTTGATTTCAACACACATATCTACTAGCTCAAATGGGCTCCAATGTTTATGTTGAATTAAAAATTTTAATAATTTTGGAGCAGTTTCACTATTCATTTGATTTGATGGATTGCTTACTCTGGCGCAATATGCAACTAAGTCCTCTGGATTTTTTAATCCTTTTATTTCTGGTTTTGTAATTGATATTAATTCTACGTTCATAATAATTCTCCATCATTTGCGTTAGTATCATTCAATTCATACTGCTCTCTTTGACGCTCTGCTACATCGAGAAGAGATCCTCTTTCTTCTATGTTAAAATTTTGAACATTATAATTTAAATAGTTTTGCGACCATACTTCTTTCCCAGTACAATCTAATCTTCTAACTAAATCTTGATGACCCGCTGCATCTTTTCCTTGAAATCTTGTTTTAGTTGGGATCAATTTATGAGTTCCAAATGTTTGGCCGTCTAGAGTAATCTCATCTAAAGTCTTTCTTCTAAAGATGGCCACGAATGAAGCGAACCATTGTAATCTGTCTGAAAGGGAAATTACAGAACTATCATCTACTACTTCTGAACCTTTTCTATTGAAACTTTCGCCAGTTCTATTTAACTGCATAGCGGTAATAATTGGACAATGAATTTCTTCGGAAATTCTTTTTAACTTATCGATCTTATCTCCAATTGCTTGATGCTCTGCCCAATTTTGACCTACTTTCTCTCCAGTTAATTTAATGTAATCATAAGCTATCATAGCTTGATTTCCTCTTCCAACCTTAGAAAGATACCATCTACGAATAATAGAGCATACTTGATCAATATTTTTATTTCCCACATGATAATGAAAGTATTCATATTTTTTAACTTTAGACCAAGCCTCTCTTACTTTCTTGGTCATTTCTTCGTTCTTTCTCCAATTACCAGTTTCAAGATACCAAACTGGTACTCCACTTAAAGATGCGACCATCCTCAATTGAATATCTACTGTTTGCATTTCAGTATCAAGAATAAGAGTTTTAGTTTTATTCTTTGGATTAATAGAGGTCTTGAAGCAAATGTCATTTAGCCATGTTGATTTACCTTGACCTGGCCTACTTGCAATTGCGTAAATATTTCCATTTTTTAAACCACCATACATTCTATTAAATTCAGAATACGGAGTTATAAGTCCAGTATCTTCTTTTGGACTATTACCAATTTCTTCTACAAGATCTTCAACGCCTTCGAAAATATTAATAGGAACATCATTCTCTGAATAGGAAGATATTTTTTTATTATATATTTGGTCTATTTTTCCTATGATCTCATCCAAATTATCATCTGCATTTTTTACTACATAATCTTTTAACTTATCTGCCGTTTGAGATATTTCTCTTCTTACTCTTAATTTTAATAATTCTTTGCACGCTTCCATTGTAGCTTGTTCGGTTATTTGGGAGAAACTTAAATTATCTATATAATCAAAAATATTAATATCATCTTTAAATGATATTCCCAAGTTCTTAATTCTTTCGGCAAGAAGAACTTTATCTACATTCTCACCTTTATGCTTAATGTTCTTGAATACGGAATATATTGTCGAATGAACATCATTAAAAAAATCATTTTCAGATAAGAAAATATCTATATCTGCAAATAAGTCTTGATGCTTCAATAAGCCACTTAATACGTGTCTTTCTACCTGTAAAGAATAAATCATCCTTTATATATGATACCTCAGTAAAAATTAAAAGTCAAGTGTTTTAAACTTAATCTTTATTTTCGTCAAAATTGTCGTCTTCTTCGTTTTTTCTTGCTATTAAATCTGTCGTCGCTTCTAAATTTAATTGATCTACACTTTGGCTCCATGTGTTAATGTAATATAATAAAGCCATAGCATTTATTTGATTATCAAATTTAGTGAATACTTGTGGGTCGCCTTTACTTGAAAAATTAAAAAGTATATATCCTCCAAAACTACATTCGTCAATTTGTTTTAATAATGAATCTGGTATTTTAAATTTTTTCTTATTTGTCACTATTAAATTTTACACTTAAATGATTAAAATTCCGCATTTTTCTTCTATATATTGTGGTGAAAGTTTTTTTAAATCAGCTTCATATAGCTCTAGGAATTTAAATTCATTCATTTCAAGCCATTTTTCTTTTTTGACATCTCTTTTTATACTCTGAAGATATTTTAATCTAGAATTATCATGAAAAAACTCATTGAAGGATTCATGTTGATTGCCTTGAATTTCAATTGCTATCTTTTTTGTTGCATTTAATATATCCACTTTAAGCATTGTTCCATAAACTGGAAACTCTTCGTAAACTATATGATTGTTCCAGTATGGATAAAAGAATTGCTTAAATTTAAATTGTAATTTACTACGACTTTTACCGTCCCAGTTTATTAAATTCTTTCTTACGTTTTTATTAACGAGCGTGCCGTTAATATTTAATAATCTCATGACGCAAGAGTTTTAATGAATTTATTATAAAAATAATCTACAAGCGGCTTGTTCTCTTCAAGATAAGCTCTTAGATTATCAATGCCTTGATGCTGTTTCTTGAGTTCAAGATTTTGCTGTTTAAGCTCTTCTATAATTTCATCAGAGAAAGTTACCCATGCGCCCTTGGCACTTGCGAATTCCCAAGAAAGAATTTGATCAATGACTTCATACTCCCTCCAAACAGAAGATCCATCCTTACGGCCATATTTAATTGGATATTGCACTTTTGAGTTAGTTGATTCATTAGTAGATTTCTTGATTGCAATTTTAACATTATGTCCAATAATTTTATTCTTAATTGGATCGTATCTATCGTTTGGTTTTTCAAGAATAAGATCTTTATTGAACTTGGGTTCAAATTCAAGAATCCAATTAGCAAAATGTAACAGTGCATTTCCACCAGTAGCAGTAGTTTGACGAATATCTTTATTTGCAGCGTAAGGGTCAAGCTTAATGTCAGATCTAACTTGACTAATAAAAATTGCGATATGGCCCCGCTTAGAAAGCGCGAGAGAAATTCTTTTCATTAACATTGAAGATATGACTGCTCCTCCTGCTACTTTCGTGGCTTCACTCATATTCTTTTGAGAGTCTCCTTTTGTCATCAAACCATCAACAGAATCAAGAATGAATATATATCTTTTATTCTCATCATTAGATTGAATAAGATCTTTCATTAATTCGGAAACAGTTTCAAAAATATTACATTCAAATACAAAACAAGTTCCATCCGTCCATTCTTTTGGATCGGTTACAAATTTAATTCCAGATCGTTCTTTTACTTCTTTACTCAATCTTCCTTCTGCTTTAAAAAGTAAAGCCCTAGAATTTTCTACTGATTTAAGAAAGTTCTTTGTTACCTCAAGTGCTTCTGAGGTTTTACCACCTTCATTCATTCCAATAAATCTATGCAATCCTGGGCATAAACCACCACCAGTGGCAATATCCAGATTTAAACTGCCAGTCGATACTTTATAATAAATCTCATCTTCAAAATTATAATGATCTTCTTTATTGTCTTTTAAAAATGATAATAACCTATCTGATGCACTAGGCCCAGATGATTCTACAGCTTCTTCTTTAGGTTTTCTTCCCATATCTTATAAATTCTAACAGAGTTTTAGGTTTTTGGCAAACTTTTTTATCTTCTGCTACTTTATTTTGTTTTAATTCTATCTTAGGAATATTTAAATTCATATTAAAACTTTCATATTCCTTTAATAAGAAAGCTTTTCCTTCTGACTTCAAGAACCAGGCTAAAGATGGCGGAGGACTTCCTAGTTCTTTAAGATTATCCCAAAACTCGAAAGATTTAAATTTATTAGTAAGTCTTTGGGCTATTTTAATTTCTCTTGGCCAATTTACATTTCCTTTAACGTATTTTTTAACTATTAATTGACAAAGTTTATGATTTGAAATTTTCAATATCGCATTCTACCATCTTTTTCACTAAATTGTCAAATGAAATTTTAGGTTTCCATCCAAGTTCTTCCCTTGCTTTATTTGAATTTCCTAATAATAATTCTACTTCTGCTGGCCTATAAAATTTAGGGTTAACTTGGAGTAATATTTTATTACCATCAGATATATACATTGTATGTTCATTTTCACCAATCCATTTGCCATTTATTCCTGCTACATTAAAAGCTTTCTCTACAAACTCTTTAATTGTATGAGTTTCATTAGAAGAGAATACATATTCTTCTGGTATTCCACTATAATTTGAATTATATTTATCTTGATTCAGCATCATCCAAACACCTTCAATAAAATCTTCTGCGTCGCTCCAATCTCTTTTTGCTTCCATATTGCCAAGTTCCATTGGTTTGAATTCTTGATTACTTTTTAAGGCATTATATATTCTTGCTATATTTTTAGTAATTTTTCTAGTTACGAATTCTTCTCCTCTTCTAATTCCTTCGTGATTAAATAACCATCCTTGAATTGCATAAAGATTATAAGAATCCCTATATACTTTGATCAATTGTCTAGAGGCAGCTTTGCTAGCTCCGTATGGACTCCTTGGCCTTAATGGATGTTTTTCGTCTTGTGGACTATACATTACGTTTCCGAATTCTTCGCTAGATCCAGCTTGATATAATCTGCAAGATGGTTTATAAAGTCTAATTGCTTCTAATATATCTAGAACGCTAGTGGAATTAGTCGCCCATGTTTGCTTTGCGAAATCCCAACTACTAGCTACAAAACTTTGGGCAGCAAAATTAATAAAATAATCTGGTTGAAGTTTTTCTACTGTTCTAGCGATTGCGTGTGAATCTGTTAAATCAAAATTAATTAAATGAAATCTATCTGATTGAATATGTCTAATATTTTCATGATTGTATACGCTAAGTCTTCTAACTCCTCCAAAAATTAATAAATCAGTATACTTTAAAAGGAAATCGGCCATATGACTTCCATCTTGTCCAGTTACTCCTGTTATTACCACAGTTTTTCTTCCCTTTATAAGTTTGCTTGCGTCTTCAATATTTAAGATATTTGCTGTATCTATTTTTTTACCATGATATGTTTCCATGAAATTCTTATTCATTTTTAAAAAAATTATTAATCTTTAGAAATTTATATAAATCTTCTTTTGATAGAACGCAATCTTTAGATGAATATTCTCCATTTGTAAAATTTACTTCGTTATATATATTTTTGTAATGCATTAAAAAGAAATCTTTTTCTTCTTTTATTCTTGGCATCTCTTCTTTGCAAGACATAATTTCGTGAATTTTTTCACTTATTCTTGGCTTGCCTATTTGATATTTTAAACCAAACTCTTCTTTGTAGATCTCAAAAACATCTTTAATTAAAAAGCTATCTATTTTAGGTATTAAATTAAAACCCGTATAATTTAAAGCGTTTTCTATAAGTTCAATCGCTTGGCTAATATGAATTTTAAATCTAGTCATTTCTTCTGAATATAAAGTAAGCGAGTAATTGTTTTTGAGTGCATCCCAAATTAATGGAATTAAGCTTCCAGTAGAATTTGTAACATTTCCATAAATAACGCTAGAAAGCTTAACGCTGCTTCTCTCTGCGTTTGTAATAAAACTTTCTCCTGCTACGAATTTCATTGATCCATAAAGAGTGGTTGCAGCTCTACTTTTATCTGAAGAAATAAAACAAGAAGATTCAAAATTATTATTTTCTGATATTAATCTGCTATTTAATGCGCCATGTATAATTGTTTGAATTGATTCTTCAATATTTTGATCCACGGCTTCTATTTGTTTTAGGCTTGCAGTAAAAATACCGATTTGGTGATCTTTTGAATATTTATTCATTAAATCTAAATTTCTTACGTCTCCTAACACAAAATTAACTTCTGGATATTTCTTTTTCAAGAAATAATGCTTTGCCTCATCTCTGCTGTAAATTGTTAAATAATTATCTTTATGCAGATGTTCTATTAAATTCTTGCCTAAAAATCCCGCACCGCCAGTTATAAATATTTTTTTATTTTTCATTTCTTAAGAAAGAATCATATTTCTTAGGGAATTTATCTGGAAAATATCTAGTATATCCTTCTGGATTATCTGATCCATTGATACCTCCACCTTCGATGTGAACTCCAATAACATAATCTATTATGTCAATAAATGCAGATTTTTCAAAAGAATTTCCTTTATATTTAAGACTTAAGTATTCGTCCCATAGCACCGATATTCCTCCAGTGATCATTCCGTCATTTATTACTGATTTATTATTTATTACCTTAGTAGCTTCTTGCATTATCGCCCAGAATCTAGATCTTTGATCTTCATTTAAATTATTAAAAAATCTTTTTTTATTAAATAAAAATGTTCCACAGGAATGAGTCCCATATTGTATAGTTATATTATAAGATTTAAGTTTTAATATTTTTGATGTATATAATGCTGGTCTATTTGAAACATCTTTACCGAATTGTTGTTTTGTAACGTTTCCAAACCAGGTAATACATTTTTCTTTTTCATAAAATTCTTTAAATGATGAACCACATACCGCAACTGAATCTTGTTCAATTTCCAATAATTCTATGCATTCCTCAAGATATCCTTTTCTCCATATATAATCTGTTTCAAGAAAAAATATATAATCAAAATTTTCATTTTTTAAAATATCAAAACATTTTTTATAATTAGCCGCATATCCTATATTTTCTTGATTTATATTTAAAGTTATATTTAGTTCTTTATTTTTTTCTTTAAAATTTTTTAAATAAGCTTGACACTCTTCATTAGAATGGTCATCAAATATATATATGTGATTGGGTTTTATATCCGTGTTACTTAAAGAAGTCCTTAAGGATTCTTTCAATATATCCAATCTATTGAAAGAAAAATAAATGAAAGCTATGTTCATATATTTAAAAAGTAAGTATCTGGATTCCCACCATCAAACTTTTCATTAGAATAAAATAATATAATGCATTCTTTCTCTTGTTCTAGCGATTCTATGGAATGAACATAAAAAGGTGGAATAATAAATGTTTTGGGGCTTTGGTCAATTATAAATTCAAATTTTTCATTCGTTTTTAGATTTAAAAATTTAAGTTTTGCTTTTCCATGTAGAAAACTAAACTTTTCAAATTTATGAAAATGAAAATGATTTCCTCTTATTTTTTGTGGCATAGTAGCCGAAACGAACATATGATCTTTTTCTGAAAAGTCTTGCTTATTATTGTATTCAAATAACCATCCTCTTTCATCTTCTTTTAATTCATGCTTAATTTCAAAATCATCTTTATTAATAAAAGAAAGATATGTCGTATATAGCCTGTTATATAAATCATCTTTATTTAAATTAAAATTTTTATTTTTAAATGCAGAATCTATTTCCATTAAAATACCATAAATATCTTGAATATTCTTTTTGTATGTAACGATATGTTTAGATACATCAATTAATTGGTCCTTAATTTCAAAAAGATCTGGACTGCATAAAAATTTAACTAAATCTTCAACATAAACTAATTTTACTTCTGCCTGATTTACGTTTGATTTATAGTTATTAACTAAATTGAAGCAAAACGTACTAACTGCAGAGTTGTAGTTTGGTTTAGAAAATGGACCAAAAATATTTGGAGTCACTAATATTTTAAAATTTGCCCCTAAATCTTTACATGCATTTCCTATGATCTCTTCTGCGTAAATTTTAGATTTTCCATATTCATTATCAACTTCTCTTTGTGATGAAGATATAAGTATTGTATTTACTGGCTTTTTAGTTTCTTTAAATTTTTTTGCAAATTGATCTATAATTTTAATATTCTTTTGAAGGATATCGTCCCCACGAATTATACAAGAATTAAAAATTATTAAATCTGCTTTTTGTATGAAATATTCTAAATGGTTCCAATCATCTCTCTTAAAATTTAAAACATTATACTTCAAGTGATATTTAAAATATGTTTCTAAATGAAATCCCATGAATCCATTTTTTCCAACTATTAATACGTTCATTATTCGAATTCCCCAATTTGCTTTCTAAACTCAAATGTAGACGTATTTGTTTTATGTCTAAAGTAGCCTTCTGTATTATATTGATTTAAATTTTCTAGTTTGCTAACTGTTCTAGCTACTCCATGATATACGGCTACATCTCCATCTAGAATAAATTTAAAATTTTTATTATTTTGTAGTAGTCTAAAAGCAAAATAATCATCTAGACAATGGCCTGGATACCAATTAAAATCCCATCCATCTGTATATCCATTGATGGAAATAAAATCTTTTGTTCTTAAAATTATTGGATGCTGTCTAGATAGAGTTGATGGCCTTTTATAAAAACCATTTTGATATTTATTGTTAAATATTTCGAATGTGTTTTGGTCTATTTCCCCTAGGTCATCAGATATAACATTCTTTTGATATAGAGGATCTTTGTTGCTTCTCTCTACTAGAAAAGCTGATGCGCTACATGGATAATTATTTTCTATTGTTTCTATTAGTTTCTTATCCCATCCTACTGGAAATATCATATCATCATTAATAATAGCTATATAATCTGTTGTTAAAAATGGCAATATAAAATCTACCGCTAATAATGCTCCAAGATTTCTAGGTATATTGATATATTCTATATCAAGATCTTGACAAACTTTTATTGATTCATCGTCTCTTTCTTGTATTATTGCTATAATTATTGTTGGGACTGTTTTGGCTTTTTTTAATGATGTCAAGCAATTTTTTAAAAGACTTGGAGATTTCCAAGTGCAAACTGGTATTGTTAAACTCATTTGAAAAAATTAATATCCTTGTCTTGATAAATATTATCTATAAAATATGGATGATTTTCCATTATTTTTGGATGGGGCAGATCAAAGTCTTTCATTTCTACTGGGATTGTATATATACCATTCTCCTCTTTATAGCCTTGATTATACAGGCTTTGATTTTCTGGATGTTCATTATCATAAAATTTCATTTTTAAATGAAATGATTGTGGGTTATTCTTTTTTACATAATTATAATGATAATATCTAATTTCACTGGGAAGCGTAACATAAGTATAGTTTGAACTATAAACGCAATGATTTGCTTCTATAAATTTTGCATTATCTTTTGGCCTAAAAACTCTAAAGTATTCTCCATCATAATATTTTTTAAAAGAATTACAAAAATTATATGAATTTAATCTAATCTCTTTAATAGAATTATGATCTTTATAAAATTTTAAATAATTCAATGTTTCTTCTATTTCTTGGGTGTGGTGGACTTCGTCTGCATCAAGTAAAAACAACCAATCTGCATTTTCTTGAATAGCTATATCCATTGGTATTTGACAATGGCTAAATTCATTGTCACCATTCGCTTGAATTAATTTATATTTTTTATCTAATTTTAAATATTTATTAATGATATCATAAGTTTTTTCATCTGATCTTTTGCTGGCTCCAGCTTTTTGTGCCGATTCCCATGAGCCCTCGACAATATAAAGATCTCCAGGAAAATCTAAAACGCTTTCTAATGTTTTATCTAAATATTCAAAATCATTAAATACCCTTAAAAAAGAAATTATTTTCATTTCCATTTCCACCTATTCTCTAGGTCTTCTCCAAATTGTAAAACTTGGCACCAATCTTTTCTAAACCAAGGATATTCGTCTGTTTTGTGTAGTTCTTGATGACTATAATGTTTTGTATAATTTTTACCATTTGGTTGCATGTGGTATTTTTTATAAGAAATCAAGTCTATATTTAAATCAATTAAATCTTGCATAAAAAAATCAAAATATTTTTTAATAAAATCAAATCCATGATGCCCTCCACCCATTTCATGATATCCTTCTGGATTATATTCAATTCCTCTTTTATTTAAATATTCTAAAATAACTTGTCTCTCTACAAATCCATTAATATTTTGTAAATTCCAATAAGCCTCAACGTGTTCAATTTCTCCAAATAAAAGTTGATCTAGTATAAATTTAGATTCTTTCCAATCGTCCCAGCATAAACCAGAAAGTTTTTTTTCATTATCTAATCTTAATTTAATTTTTTCAATAACATTTTCTATTTTAGGAAAAAGTAAATCTGTTCTTAGCTTAAATACATATTTTGGATTAAATTGTTTTATTGCTTCAATTGCGTTTAATGTAGATATTTTCTGCAAATTACAATTACCTCTGCCTCGTTCTTGTGGATATTCATTAATAATTGTTAATATATTTTTTCGTTTTAAATATCCAATTACATGATTTGGTGCGTCTTCCCATGTTGACCATATTACGTTATTGTACATCGCGTAATGATTAATAATTTTATAAATATCTGTGTCTGAAATACCACCAATTTTAAAATCTTTCTCATCCCAAAAAGATGATCCTTGCACAATAATCCATGTATCTTTTAGATCAATTTTCATATTTTGATAGTATGTTATCTTGATGACATCCTAGAATGTATTCATTGTTTGAATACCTACAAGTTTCAAAATTAAAATCAAAATACTCAATTTTTAATCCTAAAATTTGCACATACATAGACAATAACATTTCTGCATGAACTCCCATGGGAGATATCTCCCATACATTTCTTATGTTTGTGTATAAATTACTAATTTTATTCGCTACTTCAGAATTTGAATACCAAAATAAATCACATATACCAAAGTTCTGATTCGTGTTAGGAAAGTATATTGTATTCTCATTAATACTTTTTGGAATTATAAAATTTTCATGAAAATATATATCTGGTCTGGCTCTAACAACTAAATCATATTTAAAATTTTGATGATTCTCTTCTATAGATTTAAGTAAATTGCATTTAAGTATTTTATAATACATCGACATGACTCTATCTATGATATGAAATTTATTGGTTTCTAAAGTTGAATTTTTAAAATTGTTCTTATAGTCGTTATTAAATATTTCTATTTCATATTTTAATGGAGATAATTCTTTTATTAAGTCATATGGAGAAGATTGGTCTGGCCACATGTGATCTTGATCTTGATCCCATAAATATGTACTTATGAAAATATCAAAATTATTATTTTTAATTAATTTGTTATAAAAATTATTTTTAATTTTTTTGTAAGTTCTGGGCATACCAGATATGCATAATGCTGATTTCATATATTTACATTTAAAATATTATTTGCATTTAATGTCCTAATTTTAAATTCTGGTCTAAGAGTTAGGTACTGCCAATCAAAATTAAAATATTTTACATTAATATTATTCATATTAAGCCATACTTGAAGATGTTTCTCGTTTGATGGTTCAGGAGCTACCCTATCTGCCACAATCTCTAAATTATAATATAATTCACAAATTTTGTCCATTGTATTCGAATTAGCAATATAAACTATATCATTTATTTCCCCACAATGTCCAAATGGCATATAAACTGAATTATTGTCATTTTTAATTTGATTCAATAACTCTTCTGTTAGTACATCTTTAATAAATATGTCTGTACGCCATTTTATAACTATATCATATTTAAATTTTTTTTCAAATTCATATTGGCTTTTAAGTTCATTTGATTTCCATACTTTATAATAAAATGCAAAAAATCTCGCCCAATTATTCTTGTAGTGAACTTGAGGTTGATTAAAAATTTTTAAATATTTTTCGCTAGTAAATTTTTTTTCAATTTCATCATTATAAATTTCTTCATCATAAGCTGTTGGATTATATAGATTTATCATTTTTTTAAGATTTAAATTTTCTCCTTTACCTAGCTCTTCTTCTTTTACTTGATTATCCCAGCAACTTATAAAAGTATCAGCATTAAATTTATCTATAATATATTCTTTAATGAATGGAAAGGATACGTCGTATCTTCTTGTTAAACCGTGCAAGAGTAGCGCTATCTTCATAACAAAATATCTTTTATTCTATTTTTGATAGTTTCTTTTATTTCTATGTCTATTTCTTGTGGTAAATATTTTTTCTTAAATTCTTTAAATGAATCGTTTGAAAATATATAATGACAACAAATTTTAATTAAATCTTCTTTATTTTCTTTAGGATTAAAATCTGAACTTACCCATTTTTTCCATTTACCAGAATCAAAACACATTTGAAATAAAATATTTGTTGCGTCTTCATTTAGATATTTTAATATTACTGAAGATTCTATAATTCCAAACTCTGGGGCAATATTGATGCAGTCTAATCCTAGACTAAATTTTTCTTTTATAATTTCTGTTGATTGATAATCTCCATTATGCTCTTTTGATATTAAATTAAATTTTTTTGCTACTTTAAGCATTTTGAGTAGTTTATCTTTATCATATTCACCTGTATTTTTACCATCTTTTAATTTTGTACCGCATTGAATTACTAAGTATTTGATTTTATTAAATTGATTTTCTGTAACAAGAGATTTCACCTTATCCACAAAAATATCAAGTTCTTCTGGTGAAATTTCTCTAAGAGCTTGTTCTGTAGCAATTTCATAATAAATATTGGCATTTGCAAATTCGCAAAATTTTAAATATTCTGCTGTTTTAATCGCAGCTTTATCTAAATCTTTATATTTTAAAAATGGATCTAAATGAATAAAATCAAAATATTTTGCGTCAGTATGAAACGACATAAAAGTGTCTTCATTATCAGATTTTCCTTGTCCTTCTCCTCCGTGATCTCTAAAAATTTTTATTTTATTGGTTTTAGACTTAATATACTCTGAAAATGTTTTAGAATTAAAATCTCCTACATATCCTCCGTCATAGTCAATTTGCCTTCTAGATGGAATTAATCCAAGTTCAATATTGTTTTCAATGCAAAAATCAATTGTTGCATCTATTGTATTTACTGATACTGGTCCTAAAAATAATTTCATTTTATTCTTTTGTAAATTCTTACTCCACCCCAATATTTTTGATTATCATATTCATCTATTATTAATTCAAATCCTTTATCTTCAATATTAAAATCTTGAATTCCTTTTATAACATTAATATGCGTGTCTTCTTGATCACATTCTTCTGTTTTAGGTTGCTCTGTTCCTCCTTGAAATTTTGGAGAGGTGTCATGTAATCCCAAGTATCCTCCAATTTTAACTTTATTATGATAAGCTGTGAGATCTTTTAATACGTGCAGCCTACAATGACAAGCATCAATGAAAATAAAATGAAAATTATCATTTAAGGAATCTATTATAGATCTATCTGTAGATTTACCATCTACAAAATGCATGTCTATTCCATTAAAAAATCTAGGATCATAACCATGAAGTTTACTATCTAATCCATAGGCTTGAGTATTATTGCTTTTAATTGTTTCTAGATATAAATGCATTGATTTAAGAAAATGCCCATGCGCGGTTCCAACCTCTAGTATATTCCACTGGTCTTGAGTAAAAGAATCTGTCATTAATTTTAATGCTGTTGATACTGCTACCCAATCTCCAGGCGGATTTGCATCTAAATGATTAATTCTAGATGAGTTATCTATAATATTAAAATCTAGTTCTTTCGAGCAGTAGAAAGAATATTCTACATTATGTATTAAATTCATGAATTATTATATGAATCTGTTAAGTTAATGTATAAATTATATTTTCCAAAATAATACAAAAATAAGCTTAATGGATATTCATGCAGGGGCGACATATTTAACCAAATTAGGGAAGTTAAAATATTTATCTTTTTTTGATTTAAATTATTATTTTTTATGAATGTATTAAAAACCTTTTGGCAGTCGCATAGATTATTACTTCTTAAGATATCGCAAAATATTTTATTATCTTTATTTTTTATAAAGAATAAATTTTTATTAATAATATCGTGATTTAACACTAAACTATGATTTAATTTTGCTAAATCATAATATCTGTCGCCATATTCAATATTACCACCAAAGTCTTGTCTCCAGTCAATAAGTTTGAATTTATTTTTATTATAAATAATATTATCCAAAATAAAATCTCCATGAAATTTAAAAGCGTCATCATTGCATAAAGATTGAAAATCTATAGATTTTATTAGATCTAAAGTTTTTGGTATCTTAATTCCGTTGATTATTTCTTCATTATCCGAAATATTGTGTTTTATTAATGTTTTATTTACTCTTTCTATTGTTTTATCTTTGTAAAAAAGTTCGCATATTTTTTTAAATTCTATTCCTGCATGAACCTTTAACCAAAGATTGTCTTTAGCAAAAGATAATAATTTATTAAATTTTTGTGTATCTATTACTTTTGATAGAACATCTCCATTTGCTATCGAGTATTTATAAAAATTATTTTTATAGGCTAAAATTTCTGGACACGTATTGTTTAAATATTTTACTCTTAAAACTCTATTTTTGCAAATCTTTTCGTCATGAAAAAATTTTATAACAAACTTATCAAAAATAAAAATTGATTCATCTGATTTATCTAGAATTTCAAATTTATCTTTACATTTTTTCCTAGACTCATTGAGAGAATCAACATTTCCAATATCCAACCAAGAATCAAATTGTTTATAAGTAAAATCTTTATGCTTTAGCATTTCTTCTATCACATGACAATCTGATAGCGAATTGTCATTTTTTCTTTTATTTAGAATATCATCCAAAATTTTCCAAAAAAGTTTATAATCTTTGATTCCACATAAACCTATATAATCATAATCATAATTAATTTGACCTTTTTCATTAATTCTTACTATTTTATTTTTTTGAATATCAAAACTCCTGTATTGGGCAGAGTTTTTTTGCTTTGCTCCAGCGAGCCAATTTTGATTTAAATTAGGTATTTTCTCTGTAATGATTGTATCGCTTGCATTAAAAATAAATTTGCATTGTAAATATTTTTTAGCACAACTAATTGAATATAGTAGACTACTACCTTCTCCCTCGTATTTATCTACTCTAACAAATTCAAATTTTTTGCTAGGATAGGCTAGTGTTAAGAAATCTTTTACTTGATCGCCAAAATGACCTAATGTGACAACTATGGTTATATCGTCTGGATAACTTTCAACAATATATGATAAAGCTGGTTTTTTTCCAATCCTTACTAGGGATTTATTTGTAAATTTTGTTAAATCACCTAATCTGCTACCTATTCCACTTGTTGTTACTAGTACTTTATAGTCTGCCATAATCGTCTTGAACTCTGATAACGTCATCTAAATGATTCGTTGAGCATTCTAAATATAAAGCGTCGGTAATGCCTTCCATTCTATGAACCATTTTAGTTGGAACACAAAAATGATCTCCAGGATTTAATTCTATTATATTTAAATTATCTTTATCATTTCCATAATAGAACCTCAATTTTCCTTCTAAAACAATAAACGTCTCATGTTTAAAATCGTGATATTGTAAACTGCACTTCTTGTCTTTACGCATCAATAATCTTTTTACTACATAAAATTGATTTTGCTCCAATAGCTCTTCGTATCCCCATGGTTTTTCTGTTTTAGATATTAACATTTTTAATTCCTTCATTTCTTTTTAAATTAAACGCAATAGCAGTATCATCTTCTGACGATGCTTTCTTATCGTTTATTAAAATTCTTTTTCCATTTCCTACTCCCATTATTAGTAGATCATAAAAAATCCCAGCTTTTGATAATTGATTTTCTGTGTATTTTCTTACGCCTTCTCTCCTACCCGTTAATAATATTAGCCTATATCCTTTTCTATCCCATTCTTTTAATTTTTCTAAAGTGCCATCCAGTAAATTTAAATCATCAATATGTTGTTTGCATATGTCTCCTTTATGCTCAATTAAAGTTCCATCAATATCACAAATAATTGTATTGGGGCCCATATTACTCTTTCATTCTGGATGCCCAAACAGCTTTAGATAATTCTTCTTGCATGAAGGGTTTAAGATTATATTTTTGACATGCTCCAGTTATGTCTGATTCTTTTATTTCTTGACCATCCCATATTTTACCTTTGAAATTTGCTTCAAAATTTTCTACTGTATCTATATAATCATGAGCCAATATAATATCTCCACTTTTTAAAAATTCAGAAAATAAATTAAATTCTACTTTTTTATCTCCTCCATCACAAAATACAATAGATGTGCCTTCCATTTGAATAAGATTTTTAACATTTTTAATTGTTTCTTCTGCAAAAATATCAACTTGTATAAATTTTATATTTAAAGACTTTAAAATTTCTCTTCCATCTTTTGTAGCTCCATCTCTGCCAGACAAATTCCAATCTGTAAAATCATAAGTATATAACTCACAATTACTCGGTACAAGAGGATGCTTCTTTAAAAAAACTGTAAAACCCCCACAGCATGTTCCAAGTTCTATAATTCTAGATGGCAATTTATTAAGTTCTTTTAATCTATTGAAAAACTTATCAAATGCCTCAAACATATTAACTGATTGACCTGCATGTAAACCTTCTATAATTTGTGGTTGAAATCCCATATTACTCCTTTTGTTTAATTGAATTATATATTTTTTTATGTATTTTATCTATAATAAAATTAGCTTGAGCTTTTTGACTATAATTATTTTGCCAAAATGTATTATTTATATGAGAACTATCATCTAAACTAGATACGTTATTTAATAAGAAATTAATTTTATTCTCAAGTGCATCTAAATTATTCCAATTAATAGGAATAAATGGTGCATTTTTATAAATATCTAAATTTAATAAAAATTCATTAGCTATTGTGACACACCCATATTTTAATGCTTCAAAAAATCTATAAGCTTCTGGAACCATCCCTCCATCTAAACATAAAGATATTTTTGAATTTGATAAAGTTAAATAATATTCTATTACTGATTTATCTGAACCTATTACTATATTACGATCTGAAAATTTATTTTTTATAAAGTCTATGATGTGTTTTCTATTATATCTATTTTCATACTGACCTAAAAAACATAAATCAATCTTACGCTCGCTTATTAGTAAATTTGGCGTATGTATAATTGGATAATTTAATCCTAATGGCAATCCATATAATTTATTTGGTATATTTTCCTTAACATACTGCTTGAATGTTAAAAAAGGAATATTTATAAAATCTGGGATATCGTATGTTTCAAATGATGTAAATATTACAATATCATCTTTTTGTGGATTTACTTTGTATGGATCAGTTAAATATACTCTAAAATTATATTTTTTAACTAATTTATCTTCTGATATTATTTTTGCTACTTCTGAATAAAAATCCCATTCCCACCAGTTGGTATGATTTTCCGTATTTATTCTATTATAATAAACATTGCCAATTAACATATTAATTATTCTTTATTTAAAATCGGTCTTGAATATCCCATCCTATCATAATATTCCCAATCTATCTCTAATTCCATTTTATCTTGGTTCCACTTGTATGAACATGCTCCAAAATGCTTAAGATGATACTCAACCTTTTCTTTGCCATTTTCATTTAGCCATGTCATATGTTTTATATATGCTACTTCTTTTGGTATATCTGCATATATTAGTTGATTATTAGTTTTTCCATTTCTATATTTAATATCGTTATCCCAATAAAATGAATCTATACCATCATGAATTTTTGTTTTAAATATTCTAAATGGGCAAAATCCATCTAAATATGTTTTTCCGTCTAATATATAGTTTTTAAAATTAATTTTAAATGCCTCTAAATCATTTTCAGATATGTATTGAATTATCCTTGCTATGTCTTCTAATGAATAGAGTTCGTCTGAATCTACAATCATTATATAATCTACATTTTTATCAAGAAGATAAAATAAGGGCATATTTCTTGCTTCATTTTCTTTTATAAATTTAGGTTGATTAAAGCATATATCTATAAAATTTTCATTTGCTAAATTAATTAAATATTCTGTAGTCGCATCTTCTTTGATATCTTTATCTTCATACTCCTTAAATGGAACTGAAACGGCAGCTATAAAAATATTGTTTGAATACATTTTTTTATATAAAATCCATGGTATTATGCTTGTTGATGCATATTTAAAATTATTAAAACCTGCAAATATGATTCCAATTTTCATAGCAGTTTGAGGCTTTCTTTTGAAAGTTTATTAATTTCTTCTAAAATATTAAATTTTTTTGAATGTTCAAAAATATTTTTATAATTAAATTGAAAATCTAAATCTAAATCAAGTGTTTCTAACGAAAATTTGAAACCATTTATCTTATTTTCAATTAATTCATTTAGTGATCCATTGCCTGAACCATATACTGGTGTTCCTTTTGAAAAACTTTCTATAATTGTTCTTCCTAAAGCCTCTGGAAGTCTTGTAGGCATGAAAAAAGCTTTTGCATTAGAAAAGGCATCGTCATGCTCGTGGCCTCTATTTAATTTACCTTTATATATAAAATTAGAATTATTTTTAGTTTTATTTAAAAGATATTCTTCTAATTCTTTATTACCTGCGCCATATGCAATAAAATTTTTATCTTTATAAATTTCTGATAATTTTATAAAAACATCTAATCCTTTTGCGTTAAGTCCCCAATTTAATCCTGCACACCATAAAAAATAATCTTTTTTTGATTCATTGAGTTTAAATTCAGAGTCTGTTAAACCAGTATAACACATAAAGCTTTTTTCTTTTTCCCAATCTTCCTTAACCCAATTATTGTGCTGAAAATTAGAAATGAATCTGTATTTTACTTTGTCCAAATCTTTCATCCATCCATGTTGTTTTTCGCAACTATCTTGAAATGTACAGATAATTGGTTTTTTAAAACATAAAAGAGGATCTATACTCCAATTGCTTTGACTCCAAATAATGTCAAATTTTAAATTTTTTAAAACTTTGGCTACAGAATAGGCATAATATGAACTATTCTTATTGCTTAACGATGTTGGTTCTTCTTCTGTTTCATAAATTTCAAAAGGATATTCTTTTTTATTTTTTCTCTTTGGACAAACAACAAAGAAATCAACCTTATTGTCAAATAAACCTTGAGCTAGATTTTCAACGCAAGTTTCAATTCCTCCGTAATTTTCTAATGGGAATTGTTGAACATAATCATTTGCTATCAAGGCAATCTTCATATATCTAAATCGTGTTTATAATATCTTTCTGAGAAATCTTCTAAAGATTCATGTACTTTATGAGTTGGTTCAATTCCGCCAGATTCAATTTTCCAATGCTCTTTCCAAAAATTTTTATTCCTTAAGACTCTATCTTGTAAATTTAAATATCCATTATGGACTACAAATGGAACTATTTTAGATCTTAATGAATTAATATCATTGTCAAACATTTTAGATGATACTAAATTCCCATTTGAATCTATCAATTCACAGGTATCGCTTCTTGATGTGTCTACTGTTCCATTTTGATTTTTAGCAAAATTAACTGCTCCTCTAAAAAGATTGCCTTTATGTAAGTACCATTTATGACCGATTGAAAAATAATGATCTTTATTTTCATAAAGATTAATTGAAGGTATCATATAGCAATCATAAAGATCAAATCTTAATTGATATGCTAAATTAGTCCAAATATCTTTTTGCCATAATGGGATATATTCATCCATGTCTAATCCAATTTTAAATTCTTCTTTAGTTGCTTGCAGTGCTTCATTTTTAATTTTACCATCTAATAATGGGTCTTTATAAGAGAAGTTTGTTTCAATTAATTTTAAATTATTGAAATTCAATGATTTCAATACTTCAAGCGTATTATCCTCTGATTTGTTTACTGCTATAACTACTTCATCTGCAAAACCGCAAAAATTATTAATAGATTCAATATAATTGAAATTATTCTTGATAAGATTAAAAGCAGAACTATATATACTAAACATTTAATAATTATAACATGAAAAATAAAATTGACAAACAAAAAAATAATAGGTACTATACAATATATAGTATTAGTAAAATAATACAAAGTTTTGCTATTTTCTAAAAATAGTGAGTTTGAATTGATCCGAAACGTCGGGCAACGCTAACGAAGCTTGCGACCCGAGAAACCTTAAGAAATTAAGGGAGCGTAGGTGCAAGGGCTAACACGCGATGGATGATCCTACCGACATCCGATAAGTGTTAGGCGAGCCGAAAGGCTTATAGACTCAATTGGGAAAATGGATCAGTTAGCTCGAAATGCCCCTCTAATACAGGGAAAGCTTCGCTTTGCAAGAGCTCATTGGGAAAATAATTAATAAGAGATTAGAGATTCTGTACACATATCTAAAGTAAGTTCAATGTATTGTTAACAACAACAAAAATTTTCTTTTATAAATTTAAAAAATACTGTAAACTTATATTCACAGTAAGTATGAGTAAATATATAAATGTAAAGAAACGGAATGGGTCTACAGAAAAATTTGATATAGAGAAGATCAATCGAGTAATCAACTGGGCAATAGATGGTTACTCTGGAGTAAGTTTAACTGATATTGAGATTAATGCAAAAATAAATATTCATGACGGAGTATCGAGTAAAGAGATACATAATCTTTTAATTGAAAGTGCAGCTAATTTAATTTCTATCGAAAAACCAAATTATCAATTCGTAGCAGCTAGACTTTTAAGTTATCAGTTGAGAAAAGACGTATGGAAAGGTAAACATTCACCAAGATTGTCTGAATTCTTAAAAGAAAGCATTAAGAATAAAATTTATGATGATAGTATTTTAAAATATTATTCAGAAGATGAAATTAATAAAATCGGTGAGTTCATTGATCACGATAGAGATTTTATATTTACTTACGCTGGCATAAAGCAGCTTTGCGATAAATATTTAATTAAGGATAGAGTAAATGGAAGAATTTATGAAACACCACAGTTTGCATACATATTAATTGCTGCTTATTCTTTCGCTAAATATCCAGTAGATACAAGGCTTTCTTATATTAGAAAATTTTACGATGCAATTAGCAAGCATAAAATAAATCTACCAACCCCAGTTATGGCTGGCGTTAGGACTAATAGTAGAAATTACGCTAGTTGCTGTTTGATTGGAGTAGATGACACTAGAGAAAGTATTACAGCTAGTGCAACCGCAGTAAGCATGGCTACCGCTAATAGATGTGGTATTGGTATTGATGTCAGTAAAATTAGAGCTATTGGTTCACCAATTAAAAATGGTGAGGTTGTCCATACTGGTTTAATCCCATTTTTAAAAATCTATGAGAGCAGCGTAAAGGCTTGGCAACAGAATGGCTTAAGAGGTGGTAGCGCAACTTGCAATATTCAATGGTGGCATTATGAAATTGAAGATATTATTGTATTAAAAAATAATGCTGGAACAGATGATAACAGGGTTCGTAAGCTTGATTATACAGTTGGTATGAGTAAATTATTTTATGATAGAGTTTTAAAAGATGAAGACATTACTTTATTTAATACTTCAGAAGTACCAGAACTTTACGAAGCATGGGGAACAAAAGATTTCGATAAAGTATATAAAGAGTGTGAATCTAAAAAATTAAAATTTAAAAAGAAAGTGTCTGCACGTAAATTGTTTTCTCTTATAATTAAAGAGAGAGTAGAAACTGGCCGTATTTATATATTGAATGTTGATCACGCAAATAATCATGGCGCTTGGTTAGATAAAGTTACTATGAGTAATCTTTGTACAGAAGTAATTCATCCAACTATTCCATTAAATGATTATCATGATAAAAACGCAGAAATTGGAATGTGTATTCTTTCAGCAGTAAATATGCTAGAAATTAAAAACTGGCAAGATCTTGAAAAGACTTGCGATCTTATCGTTAGATTTCTTGATGAAATTATTGACCTTCAAGATTATTTTAATATTGCTTCTGAGAATTTTGCAAAAAAACGTAGAAGTCTTGGAGTTGGAATAACTAATTTAGCAGCATTTTTAGCGAAGAATGAATTAAAATATACTTCTGATAAATCATTATCAGTTATTGATGAATGGATGGAACATTTTCAGTATTATCTTTTAAAGAGTAGCGTTGAGTTAGCAAAAGAAAAAGGTAAATGCGAAAAATTTGATAAAACTAAGTATGCTAAAGGTATACTACCTATTGATACTTATAAAGATAAGGTAGATGAATTAGTTAAAAGAAAATTATCTCTTGATTGGGATAAGCTAAGAAAAGATATTAAAGAATTTGGTCTAAGAAATTCAACATTATCCTCTTGTATGCCTTGTGAAAGCAGTTCTGTAATTCAATGTTCAACAAATGGGGTAGAACCAATCAGAAGTCTTATAACTTATAAAACTAGTAAAATGGGCAAGCTTCCAGTCATGGTGCCAGGAATTGGCAAATATGATGATAATTATGAATTAGCTTATGATCTTAAAGACAACTCTGGTCTATTAAAAATTAACGCAGTTATTCAAAAATATATTGACATGGCAATATCAACTAATGTATACTATAATTATAGTCACTATGAAAATAATGTGTTACCAGACGCAAAAGTTATGAAAGAAGTAATGTACGCTTATAGTCTTGGATTAATTAGTTTATATTACAATAATACTGATGATGGAGATAAAGAACAGTCACTTAATCAAAAAGAAGATAGAGATTGCTCCAGTGGAGCGTGTAAATTGTAATCCATGAAGACCGTATTAAATTTTAAAAATATAGATACTACGAAACAACCATTATTTCTTGGAGAAGATCTTAATCTTCAAAGATATGACAGATTTAAGTATCCTATATTTTTTGAACTATTTAAAAAGCAAAATGAAAATTTCTGGTGGCCTCATGAAATTGCTCTTGGAAAAGATAGAAGTGATTATAAAAATTTGACAGATACTGAAAGATTCGTATTTGATAGTAATTTAAGATTTCAAACGCTTGGAGATAGTATGCTTTCTCGCAGCATTCATTCTTTAAAAGATTATGTAAGTAATCCAGAGCTTGAAATTTGCATGAATACTTGGGCTCAATTTGAAGGGATACATAGTTATTCTTATTCTTATCTATTAAATAATGTCTATCCAGATCCTACTAAATTTTTTGATAGTATAATGGAAGATAAAGAAATAACAAGCCGTGCCGAACTTATTAGGAATAATTTTGACAAGATTCTTGGAGATGGTGAAAAGAAAGATCCCAAACAAAAGATTTTTGATGCAATTCTTTCTATCAATGTTATGGAAGGACTTGTGTTTTATGTTTCTTTCGCTTGTTCTTTCTATTTTGGATATCGTGGAAAGATGGAAGGTAATTCTAAAATCATAAAATTCATTCAACGCGATGAAGCCCTTCATTTTGCAGTAAGTCAAAATTTACTTAAAATATTAAGAGACGAAGATAAAGAAGGTTTTACAAGTATAGTTAAGAAAAGTGAAGATAAAATTTACGCTTTCTATGAACAAGCCGCAAAGAATGAAAGTGAATGGTCCAAGTATCTCTTTAGTAATGGTAGCTTACTTGGATTAAATGCAGAGGTTCTAGACGGCTATTCTAAGTGGCTTTGCGATAGTAGACTAAGAAGCTTGGGTTACAAGAAAATATTTAACCAAAAAGACAACCCTATTGGTGGATGGCACGATAGCTATCTAGATAGTAGTAAAGTACAAGTAGCTCCTCAAGAGACAGAGATATCAAGTTATAAGATAGGCGCAAGGAAAACTGATATATCTGATGACGATTTCAATAATTTTAAACTATAATACGTATTAATAATGTGTAAATATATATGTGAATTTAGATATTCCTTTGATTTTTAATCTAGTTTTAGGTGCATTATCCTTCTTAGGTGGATGGTTATTTACTAGAGTTTTCTCTTTATTTGATAAACAAGAGACTTTAATGAAAGAAATTAATGATAAAACATTCAGCGATTTTATTACTTTAAGAAAAGAAATGGAGGTAGAAGGACGTAAACATCAACAAGAAATATCAGATTTAGCATTAAAAATTAGTACAACTTATGTTACTAAAGAGTCATTTGAAGTTTATTTCGATAGAATAGAAGCTAAATTAGACCGTAATTTTGATATAATTCAAAATCATTTAAATAGAAAATAAAATTAATTTTTTATTTTATTAAAATCTCCAAAATCCCCATAATTTACTAAAATTTCTTCTCCAGCCTGTATGTCTTTTACAGAAGACATATATATTTTTTCATCTTCTGAATTGTATATAATTTTAACGTTTTGAGCATCATCACTAAAACTATTATTTATAAAACTAGCGTCTCCTAAAAGCATCATATAAATATAATGGCTATATCCATCGGCGCATTTAAAATGTATTTTATTTAAATAATTATCGAAAGTAAGTACTTTATAATATTTAATGAATTGTTCTTCAATTTCAGAATATGATAAATTATTTTCTATACATTTTTCAGCATAATCTTTTGGTAGAACTGTAAATTTTAAATCTAAAAGATTTGTATCTTTTTTAATAAATTTTTTAGCAAAAAGTCCATTGCCATGTAATTTTGATTTTTTAACAAAAAATAGATCTGATGAATTTTCTTCGTTCATAATAATGTTGGTGGTGGCCTCTTCCCCTTTCTTTTTTTACTCCATTTATCTAGATATGCAGTTTTTAATTTATCTTCTCCAAATTTGTCTTTTCTTTTTTGGGATAATTCTTTACTTCTATCCCATAATTGACCAACATTATCTTTTTTATTACGAGTTTTTTCCGCAAATTCTTTAGAAGTACTAAAGGCATCTAATTTTGTATCAATACCAACTTGAGGCGCAGTGAATATTCTATTCCATTTTAAACCATTTTTATCAATATAAATATGTTCATCATTCACAGATTGAATAATTTCTATGACATCCTTTGTCTTAGGATTTTCATAAATATATACTGGCATATTATATATGAGAAATAATATTTTTGTAAAATACTTCTGAAGTAAATTTATCTTGTAAATCTAGACCAGATTTATTTAATCTATTAGATAACACTTTTTGGACTGCTAATTCACAAGCACTCATAAAATCATCTTCTGAAAAATCAAAAATTGAACCTTGATTATAGGGAGCACCTTTTTGGAAGAACATATTATCATACGCTTCAATTTTACCATTAGGTTCAACTAATATAGAATTTTCTTCATTAGCCCAATCTTTATAAGCATGAGCATTCAATATAATTCCATATTTACCTAAAGCTACAGAATGAAACTCTGGAAGACCCCAGCCTTCGCCACCACTCATTCCAATAATAATATCTCCACTATTTAAATAGTCATTATAGGCAGTATTCGTAGGCATATAATTAATAAAAGATATATTAAAATAGTTTTTACCTTCTAAAATAGAAGCAATTAAAGCTTGTTGTTGTTCTGGTTGAATAAATGGATTAGCTATAGCGCATTGAAGATAATACTTTTTATTGTTACCATATTTTTTAAGCCAATTTTGGATTATTTTTTTATGATGTTTTCTTTTTTCTAATTTGCCAACTAAATTAAAAACTATACGATCATCATTAAAGTATTTTTTATCTTTTTTAAAGAAATTATATTTATCAAACGCTAATGGTACAAAATGAAGATTTTTACAACCATGAGATTTGAATAAATCTATTGTATAATTTGAACTGAATATAACTTTATGGTTATTTTTTACAGTATTTATTTCAATTGGAGTGGGTGAATCTAGTTCATAAAAAGAGAACAGTATTTGTTTTTCAGAAAAACTATCTAATCCTCCATTTAAATGCCATAGTTTGAATATTGGATTTGATCTATTGTGAGTTGCTAGCGCAGAATTTACAGATTTTTGTAAAATTTCTAAATATTCTTGAGAAAAATTTGTTTGACTACCCAAGTCAACAGAATTACCAATTACAAATGTAATAAATTCTTTATTATCTTTAATAAGTTCTCTAATTAGAAGAGAACTAGTTTGACCAAAACTAACTGAATTTATTGGAACATTTAACGCTAAACTCATAGAATATCATCTTCTACTTCTTGCACGACAGGCTTACTTTTTTGTACGGTTTTAACTGGCGCATTGGTAGGAGTTGATACTGGGGTCTTATTTTCTAATGGTTTAGAAACATAAAGTCTATAATCTGGAGCTTTTTCATTTGTCTTTTTGCTATTAGCAAAAACTACTACATCAATTCTTTGACCATCGTGATCATTAATATATCCAGATAGGAAAGACATTCCAGCTTTGCTCTTCTTTTTCCATAGAGCGCCAAGTTCATTTTGATTCTTATTTGTATTTTGAGTTGTATTATTCATTTTTATATTGTATCCATTTTATTAGATTTTGTCAAAACAATTTTTACTATTAAACTTCACCTTAAGTAATGCAATAGCTTTATTATGTAAATTAATTGCAGTCTGAGTACTGATATCTAGCTTTTTACCTATTTTCTTCCAAGGCATATTTTTTTTATTATTGAAATACCTTAAATTGTAGATTTGAGATATTCTTTTATCTTGCAAAGAGTTTAGTATATCGAATATATATTCTTTAACTTCTTCTTTTTTTATTTCATTTTTTAAAGAGTTTTTATCTATATGATAAATCAAATCTTTTTCTTCCATAGCTATAGTTTTATTATTATCATTAAGTAAATTTAAGCATTGATATCTTACCTGATTATACAACCAAGTAGAGAATTTAGATTTTTTATCTGGATTAAAAGAAATAGCAGATTTATATACAATATAATCCTTCTCTTTTTTAACATCATCTATAAATATTCCAGAACAATTTAAAGCATTGGAGTATTTATTATATATATTATTACATAATGGCGAATGCCTATTAATTAGTTCTTTAAGGCAAAATTCATCATTATTGATTTTAATGCCCTTAATAAGTTCTTCGTCAGTTTTAGTTATTGTTATTGTGTTTTTCATATTTTTTTAATTTGTAAGTATTTTTCGTAAACATTCTTTAATTGTTTTTGCATTAAATCATACAAGAAATTAACATCTTGACAAGTTTCCCAAGATATAGATATATCTGCTACTGCTTTTAATTTATTGTCATTAGCTTTTTCCTCTACATTAGCTGGAGGAATCACAGAACCATCATCAAGTTTTCTTGATATATGTATTAATAATCCATTATGATTTTTAAGCCAAGAATATTCATCTTCTTTGTATTCGATATATCTCACATCAGTAATTATAGGTACAATGTCTTTTTCTATAAAATTTTTAATTTTAGACTCAAGGAGCGATGTCCAGTACTTGCCCTCAGTTTGAGCTCTTCTACATTTTCCATATGCAACCATTAATGGTCTTACTAGCTCTTTTTCTGTTGGATTACATTTAAATAAATCTATTTTAAATTTTTCTTTAGTGAAATCATTCAATTCATGTTTCAAATCATCTGCAAAAGCCAATCTTCCTGATTTTATATTTTTTTCTTCCAAATATTTTTTTAAAATAGAATAAAAAGTATCCTTACCAGATCTAGCGACCCCAGTTAACCCTATCATATTATTCACTACTCCCTTCTGAAAAAGTTTCTCCATCATAAGTTGGACCACTATATTTTGGAGAAACATATTTGTAATTACTGATTTGTTTTTGAATAGTGGTTTTTACTGAATTTAAATTTGGATCAATTACTTTAGCTTCAAATGGTTTGTTAAAAATACTTCCATTAGAAGTATTTGTTGAGCCACTATTATACTTATAAGTTCTATACATTTTATCTCCAACAATAATATAGGTTGGAAATGGTTTAGATATAACAGATCCTCTTGATGAATTCGTGTCTCCACTTGCATATCTATATTTGTAAGTTTCATAAACTTCAATTCCTCTATGAGTCTTGAGATAATTATACTCTTGAAAGGGTCTATTAAATATAGATCCATCAGATGAATTAGTGCTACCATCTCTATATCTATATGTTTCATATACTGCACCAGTTTGAGAAAATCCAATACTCATCGATGCAATTAATATGTATATGGTATATAATTTATTTTTCATATTTATTTATGTTAACTCCATAATATTTAAAAATTTCCAAAGCATTTTGATCTGGTTCATAATCTTCTAAATATATAATATTTTTAATTCCGTGAGCAATAATTGCAGTAGCGCAAGAAGAGCATGGAAGCAATGTACAAGCCAGAACATGTGGTTTATCGGTTCTTTTTATCAAACTCAAGGCATTGATTTCTGCATGAAGAATATACTTTCTTCTAGCGTCCCTATCATCCCAAAACCCTTCTTTAGCATTAAACTTTGATGGTAAACCATTATATCCAACAGATAAAACTCTGCCTTCTTCATTTAGAATACAGCAACCAACTTTTTTAAAAGGGTCTTCTGATCTCAAGGCCCAAACCTTTGCAGTAGCTAAGGCAATATTAGTGAAAGATGTTCTATTCATGATTTTTAATCCACCAAAATAAAGATATTGATAGTCCAGCCACCATGCAGAATAAGTTCTGGTAATCCATTTATAAATACTACTTTAAATATAAATCATTGTCAAATACAAACTTGACATTCTTTTCAAAATATAGTAATATATTTGATATGATAAATGAATTTAAAGAAGCATTAAGTTACGATGATATTTCACTTCTACCAAATTTCTCGGATATTACCTCAAGAAAAGAAGTAGATACTACAACTAAAATTTCAAGGAATAATTCTATTAAAATTCCAATTATACTATCTCCAATGGATACTGTTTCTTCTGTAAAATCATGTATTAAAATGAATAAAATTGGTGCAGCTGGAGTCCTTCATCGTTTTATGTCGATTGACGACCAAAGATCAAAATCAAAAACAATCAAAGATGAGAGCGGATTTTCTATAAATGCGATTGGATTAAAAGATGCGGAAGAAAGAATTAGAGCTACTAGCACATATACTGATATTTATTTTCTTGATACTGCGAATGGATTAGCAAAGAATGTAGAAGATTTTTTAAGGTGGTACAAGACGGCTAACTTTTCTCAAGACATCATAGTTGGAAATACCTTAACTAAAGAAAGCGTATATAGATTAGCTAATTTAAAAGCAGATGGCTTTAGGCATCTTATTGGTCCAGGTTCAATGTGCTTAACCCAAGTTAAAACTGGAATTGGTTGTCCAAGTTTGACTGGAAATTATTATGCTTGGAAAGCTATAAGAAATTGGGAATTATCTCAAGTAGATCTATTTAAACAAGATAAACCAAATCCAGAACATAGACCGAGTATTTTAGCTGATGGAGGCATTAGATATCCAAAAGATTTAGTTAAAGCTATTGCTAGCGGTTGCGATGCTGTTATTTGCGGAAGAATATTTGCTGGCCTAGAGGACGTTATGGATGATGAAGATATAATAGAAAAAAATGGAGTAAAATACGCCAAATATAGAGGTATGGCTAGTAAAGATGTAGTAGAAGATTATGAACTACACGATGGCACAAAGAAAAATCTTTTTGTAGAAGGAGACAATACTTTAATTCCATTAGCAAATAAATCACTAGAAGATGTTATTTATGATTTTACTAATGGTTTAAGAAGCGCAATGAGTTATCTTGGCTTTAGATCTCTAGAGGAGATGAGGGGTGGACTTTGGACAAATAAAATTGTAGCAGTTAGAACCACCGCCAACAGCATGTACGAAGGGTTTGCTCATGGAAAATAATTTTTTATCTATAATTTATTCATCTTTCTTTTCAACTTTTATATTTATCATATTGTATAATACAAATGTTATAGTAGAATATTGTAAATACTTACCTTTTTTTAAAGAAAAATTAAAGATAAAAGACTATTTAGATTATCAAAATCTTACTGGAGATACCACCTTATTATACATACAATACTTGGCTTCTACTTATAATAATTTTTTTATTAAACTTATAAGCTGTCCATTATGCTTTGGATTTTGGGTTAACTTAATAAGTTTATTGTATTTGTCTAATATTAAAGGAGTATTTATATCCTATACAATAAGTGTAATATTATATACAATATTTAAAAAGAATTATGATACAATTTAATTTCGTTACGTTTTTCGATGCAGCAGTACATTTTGATTTAGATTTTGTTAAAAAAGACACAACTTTTTTAAAATATTTTTACTTAATGATGCCTAAAAAAACATGCAATTGCCCAAACAAACCAAGAGTAAGATCTCTAGAAAACGAAAATCAAGCTTACGAAATATACTTAACTTTTAAAGATAGTTTAAATAAAGATTTTTTAAATGAATTTAAAAGTAAACTAGAGAATCAAGAGTTAGAATTTTTAGATAAAGAAAGTAAAGTTATATTTAAAGTATAGCCTTGGACTATTTAGTCCGTTATTGGCGGAAGCCATTCTGGTCCTTGTGGAATCAAATTAGTTCCATCACCAACTGGACTTAAAATTCCTGGATTAAAAATTCCACCATTATCAGTACTTCCTGGATCAGAAGATCCACAACCACCAGTTCCACCAGCCTCTGGAGTTCCATTTGGTCCTGGAGGCATTGGCGCTGGAGCTGGTCCAGGAGAAGGAAGCTGTGGGCTACTTCCACCTCCACCTCCGCCTCCGCCCCCACCCCCACCTCCACCTTGACTTCCACCGCTGTTACCACCCCATTGTTGAGCAGCCCATTGTCCAGCAGCCATTGCTGGAAGTATTCCAAAGGACAAAGAAAACATGCCCAATTTTATAGATTTTTTTTCAAAAATTTTATTATAATTAAGAAATTTTATTTTCATATTATGTATATCTTAAAGTTATATCATTTCTACTATTGTTACCTTTGTATATCATATAACCTCTTTTTATAGAGTCATCATACTTGACAGGTGCATAAATATATATTGGGGTAGATAATACACGATTAAAAGCCAATGGAGGTTTGAGTTGAGAAACAAGAATTGGATTATTAAATGCTCTATCAGCCCCTTGAACTACAGTAGCCATATTAGTCGAAGTTAAGCTAAAACTCTCAATAAAGTTTCTTGCGAATGTACTTGAAGTAAACAGAGTATTAAAATTATAAGCATCTAATCTTAAATCATTATAAACTCTTCCTTTGATAGCAGTATTATTAATATCTCCTCCAAAAAATGTAGTCTCATTATCTACTTTGAAATCTGCGTAGTTTGGTATAGCAACAGCATATTTAAGGAGTACTCCTGGAAATGCTGCGTTCCATCCACGATTTTCGATTACACTGGTGGGTTTTATTGATCCAACTTTTAAAAATCCATTATTTATTGCCATATAGTTATATTACACAAAAAAATCTGCCATATATAAAAATATATAATATATAATATATAATATATACTTGGACCCGAGAGGAATTGAACCTCTGTCTTTTAAAAATTTAAATTAAAATACTACAAGTTTAGTTCTTTTTGGTTTTAGCCTTATATAGATAAAGAACAAACATACTTGGCGTATTCTATCTTGAATATTATTACTTAAAGAACAGAAAAACTATTAAATAATAAACATCTAATTACGCAATATTCTAGTAGATGTATCGTAGATATCACGCTGTAGCTTAGGCTACAGAAGCGGTCGTCTCAACAAGAGAAACTCTTGCTGAAATATGACCTTTATATTTTGCTGTTTTGGCAGTTAATATAATTGAAACTTTTTAAGGAGTCCTCGATTCAACCTCCACTTGCATTCTAATTCCGATCTTTAAAATCGAAACCAGTACGGGCCCAATAAGAAAGAACTAATTAATATTTACACATTATAAAGCTTTTAATAATCTTTGGCAATCTTTTTTATAAACAAAATTAAACTTAATTCTTGAACCATTTATATCAGATATCAATTGAGGTATAGCAATACATGGATATTGCTCTGGTTTATCATAAATATTCTCATTAGAGATATTGTAATATTTAACACATTTACTTGCGTAGACTGACCATCTAGCTTTATTTTTTACTATTTCCATTTATATTATAATTATAATATACACTTTGACTTTTTTCAATACTTATATTATAATACTGATATGCAATCAAATTTAGATAAAGCGTTGCAGCTTTTAGATCAAATCATAGAGAAGAATCTGTATGATGATTATAAAAAACATGAAGGCAAAAAAGCAGGAGTAGATTGGAATGTTTTTCATCTAAATACATTGAAAGAGTTAATGATGGAAATTAAAAATGAGCGATAATATAGAAAACGAAATAAATAAAAAAGTAGAATGGGGAAATACCCCATATGGAAGAGCCACCGATTTTTCTCCAATAGTAAGAGTATTTCCTAAAATTAATAGAAATGCAACATGTCCATTCTCTAATAAGAAGTTTAAAAAATGTTGTGGTAGCAGTGGTCAAGATTATTGTAATAGAGCAAAAGATAATTTAGAAAAATATTTGAATGACTTAAAAAATAAAAATACTAGTGTAGAACAAATTAATAAAATAGCAGAAAATGATCAAAGCAGTTGATGTTATTTTTGGACTAGCTTGGGGCGACGAAGGCAAGGGCAAAATAAGTAATGCTATATCTAAAAATTATGATATTGTTTGTAGGTGGAATGGTGGTCCCAATGCAGGTCACACAGTTTATATTAATGATAAAAAATATAAAACTCATATTATTCCTTGTGGAGTTTTTCAAAATAAACTCAGCGTCATTGGGCCAAACTGCGTTATCAATATTGATAAATTTTTTGACGAAATAGAATATCTTAAGAAAGAAGGATTTGATACATCATTAATCAAAGTAAGTCCCAAAGCTCATATTATTACTGAAAGACATATTCAATATGATCTTAAGTTTTTAAAACCTAAACTTGGCACAACTGGCCAAGGCATCGCTCCTTGTTATTCAGATAAAGCTTTGAGAGTCGGCAAACTTGCAAAAGATTATCTCGACAAACGATACCTTTGGGATGGTAATCTTTACGGCAATATACTTTGCGAAGGTGCTCAAAGTTTTTGGTTAGATTTAAATTATGGAGATTATCCTTATGTTACTAGTAGTGAGACATTACCTTACTCGGCTTGTTCGTTAGGATTTTCTCCTAAAAAAATAAGAGATATTATTGGTGTTGCTAAAATTTATGACACTAAAAGTGGAGTCGATCCTCTTTTTCCAGATTCACTATGGCAAGATGAAAATCTCAATAAGATTATAGAACTTGGTAAAGAATTCGGGTCAACTACTGGCCGTAAAAGAATCGTTAATTGGTTGAGATTAAATCATTTGAAGCAAGCTATAAAAATTTCTGGCACAAATAAACTTATTATAAACAAATGCGATATTCTTCAAGAAATAAATATTTATAAGTTAATTTTAGATAATAATAAAGATGGGCCAAACTTTATTAAGTTTAATGATTTTGACAATATGAAAGAATACATAACAAATGAATTCAAGGAATATTGCGAAATTACTTTTTCTGGAAATAAATCTTTCATTTAATAGTGTAAACTATTAGTGAGCAATCAAAGTGAAGCGCTAGCTATTTGTTCTGAATTTGCAGAAGAATACGGAATTGATTCTAAAGATAACGACAAAATAATAGTTTACATGAAAAGCGAATATATTAATGAATTAAAAAATATGCTTGAAAATAAAAATTACAAATTAAAATCTTTTGAAGTATATGGTGATGAAGCCATAGTTTATTTTATTCCCAAAAAAAGAAAATAAGAGCCAGAAATCGGATTCGAACCGATGACCTACGGTTTACAAAACCGTTGCACTACCGCTGTGCTATTCTGGCTTGTTTTAATTATATTGACTTTCTTATAAAATTTATATAATATATAAATATGAGAATAGCATTATCATATATTTTATACCTTGTAGGCGATATTATAAGCAGAACACTAATGTTTTGGGGAGATGGATATGGATTTAAAATTTACAACAAAGTAATGCTATGGAGTGTTGATTTAGATACTAATGGAAAAATTTGGAAATATGTTAAACCCAAAAGGAAAAAGAAAAATGTTAAAAAAAATTCTAGATTTTATTGATGGAGTATTTGAGGAAGAAAAAGAGCAACCAGTATTAGGAACTCTTTATAAAATCAAAGGCGAAGTTTTGCCTTTTAGATATATCAGATTTACTAATGAAATATATTCAAATAAACCAGTATATCATTTCAAGCATCACCAATTAAAAGAATATAAATTTAATAATCTATCTAGAGTAGAAAGAAAAGCTAACAAAGAAGAAGTAAGAATATATAATTTAATAAAAGAACATGTGAATGAAGTTGCAGAGAACAATAATTAATTTTTTGCCTAGTAACTCAACGGTAGAGTGTTTCCCTGTTAAGGAAGTGGTTCTAGGTTCGAATCCTAGCTAGGCAGATGGAACGATGGCTGAGTGGTCTAAAGCAGAAGTTTACTAAACTTCCGATGGTTTACTCCATCCGTGGGTTCGAATCCTACTCGTTCCGAAAATATCATATTTGCTAATACAAAAATGCCAAATATATACTTGACGAAATCATTATATCTATATATAATATAATAATATGAATAAAATTAAAACATTAGCATTAATAGCACTATTTTCTGCCTCTCTAGGCTTGTCTGATACTGGCACTCAAAGTGAATCCTCTCCAGTAGCAGATGGTTTTTTAGCTTTTGGAGATCTTGTATTGGTTCGTCCAATCTCTAGCGCAGCAACCATTGGTGCATTTGGAATTTTTGCAGTAGTAGCTCCATTTACTGAAATGGCTGGATGCACAGAAGAAACTTATGAAGGTCTTGTAGAAAAACCTGGAAAGTTTTCTTTTGATCGTGATCTTGGTGATTTTAAAAAGTAATACTTGCTAACGAGATTAAGCTAAATATATTCCTATTTGTGAATAGGATTTAGCCAAATATCTATATTTGTGAACACAAAAAAGCCAAATATATGAATCAAAAAAGTCCAAATATGAATCAATCTCAGCCAAATAATGAAGCTGGAAAAGGTGACTCGCCAAGAAATTGTTTCTCTAATAGTTTTAAAGAAAACTTTGATAGTATAAATTGGTCAGATGAAAAAGATAAGTCGTTGATTAAAAAAGAATTAAAAAAACAAAATGGTTCATCTACATACATTTACAAATAATATATAGAGTATTGACAGATTTGACAAAGAGTAATATACTCTTACTATGAGAAAAGGAGTTTGTTGTATCGTATTGAGTCTAGTTGAACAAGATAATCCCATCAAGTTCAATACTATGACTTATGCTCGTTTTTCGTCTATGGATAGAAAGGAAGCCCTTTCTACTCTATCCTCTAGGATATTAAACAATATGACAACTACATATCAATACATAAAGTATTGTGCAGACCATAATCATACTTATAGGATTTCCTCTGATCTATTTCCTCTTATTACTTATGACAAAGCAAATGTAAAGCTAGAAGATTTACCAGACTATCATAAAATATTAGTATCATTTGATAGTATCAAGAACCTTATTCAATCTAAAAATGTTAGAGTATCTTGTCATCCTAGCGAATTTAATGTTCTTGCAAGTGATAACGAAAATGCAATTACTAAAACAATTAAAGAATTAAATCACTATGGTTGGTTTATGACACAAATCGGTTGTTCTCTTAACTATGATTCTCCTATGAATATGCACATACATAATTCAAAAGGAAATTTAAATTCTATTGTAAAAAAGTTTATGAGTAACTTTGAAAAACTATCAGAAGATGTTAAGTCTAGATTAGTTATTGAGAATGACGATAAAGATACTTGTTGGTCAGTTAAAAAACTTATGAAGTATTTTCATTCTGTTTCTAATATTCCTATTACTTTTGATTATCTTCACCACAAATGCCATCCAGATAATCTATCAGAGGAACAAGCATTTCATCTTGCACGAATTACTTGGGGCAATCATACTCCATTGTTCCATTACTCTGAAAGTATAGATGGACATAAAAATCCACGAAAACACGCCGACTATGCAAAAAACTTGCCAAATACCTATGGTTATGATAATATAGATGTTGATTTTGAATTAAAGATGAAAGAGCAATCTTTTGCAAACTTATGACGCACAAGTTGTATGAAATGTTCATAGTTATTCTTGGTGTAATTGCTAATATCGTGCTTATAATTAACGCAATACATCATTGGTAATTAACTTATGAAAAGAGGAAGAAAAAGAAGTCCATTCTCAAAACTTTTAAGCAATATTAAAAATTCTGGTGGTAGAGCAAGAGCTATGACGAAAAGTAGATTAGGGCAGAAAATTCCAGTAAGTGTTACGGCACAAGATTTAAAAGAAATATACGAAAATCAAAATGCTAGGTGCTTTTGGTTCAATGTGCCAATGGAGTTGGATTTGTTATACTCAAAGTGGCATCCACTCGCTCCTAGTGCAGATAGACTAGATGAAAGCCAAGGTTATCATAAGCAGAATATTGTTATATGCACAAGACTATCGAATCTTGGTAGGCAAAGATATAGTATAGATAAGTTTCACGAAATAGCAGAATACCTAAAAAAAGTATTTTAAAATGGAAAATAAATATTTAATAGTATCAGACATTCATCTCGGAGATAAAGATTGCAAGGGAGAAATCCTATTAAAAGTATTAAAACAAAACAAAGCAAAAACAATTATAATTGCTGGTGATCTTTTTGACCACCACAATCTTCATAGATTAAATAAAACTCATTGGAAAGTATTATCTAAATTACGAAAACTTTCTAAAAAATGCAAGATAATTTATTTAATTGGTAATCATTGTTTTCTCAAAGCAGAGTTTATGAGTATTCTCCTTGGGTTTAATTGCAAAGATGAACATATTATAGAATTAAAAGATACTAAAGTATTAGTAGTCCACGGAGATATTTTTGATATTTACTTTACAAAATATAAATGGATAACAAATTTTATTATTAATCTATATTATCTTTTTAGACATTATACTCCATTCGCAGAAAATTTCTTTAGATTATTTAAACATCATACAAATGATTTTGTTGAAAAAAGTTCAGATATTAAACAAAATGCTTTAAAATATATGAATATAAATGGATACGATAAAATAATCTGTGGTCATACTCATCTTCCAGAAGATGATGATAAATATATAAATACTGGTAGTTTTTGCGAAAAAGAATGTGCTTATGTTGTTATAGATAAAAAAGGCAATATAAGATTGACAAAAATTAAATAAAAGATAATATATAGTATATGGGAATGTTTAATTATATCAAAGTCGAGCAAGATTTACCTCTTAATGAGGAATTGAAAGCTCTTAATATTGACTTTAAGAAAGAAGAATATCAAACAAAAGAATTAGAGGATAATGCTATGATTACTTATATTATCCGTGATTATAGATTATTTGAATTAAAAGTAGATGGTCATTGGGAAGATAATCCATCTTATGTAAAAGGCGAGACTAAATTTAGTGAATTTTTTAATAAAAATAGATGGGTAGAAGATAGTAGAGAAGAAGTTTTTAGGGATGATTATACTGGAACATTCACTTTTGGAAATTATATTTATGGCGAAACAAAAGAAAGCTATGATCTTTTTCCAGACTGGAAATGCGTTGTAGTAAAAGGATTGCTTACAGAAATATCTTTAATTACTCCAATAGAAAAACACTCATCTAAAGACAGAATAGAATCCGATGAGAATTTTTTTAAAAAAATGGACGATCACAAATCAAAAATGAAGTGTCCAGTTTATAGTTTTTATTTTAAATATTATGTTAGAACTTTTGAAAAAATTGAATGGAAGCTCTATAATGTAATTAATCGTATTATAAGTTTCTTAAATTGGCTACAATGGAAAGGTATAAAAACCTTAATAAAGGTTTTAACGCCAAGATGAAAAAACCTCATATTTTAGAAGTCAAAGAGAAAGATGGATACCAATATATTGAATTACCAGATTCTTTAATTAAAAAGATGGGATGGAAAATCGGTGATACGATTGATTGGCAAGATAACAAAGATGGTTCTTGGAGTTTGATTAAAGTCGCAACTCCTTCTAAATCAAAAAAAAACAAAATTTGACAAGTTGGCTAGTCCAGTATAAACTGAGACTATGAAGTTACCTACAATTTATAAAAAGACAAAGACTGGCAAAGTCCAAGAGTGGACTATTGAAGTCAAAGGTAGTCAATACCGCACAATCTCTGGTCAAACCGATGGAGAAAAGATAACAAATAATTGGAGCGATTGCGAAATTAAAAATGCTGGCAAAGCAAATGCTACAACTCCAGAAGAACAATGCTTAAAAGAAGCAGAAGCTAAACGAAAGAAAAAGCTAGAATCTGGTTACTTTGAATCTATCAAAGATATTAACAAGGTTCAATACTTTGAGCCAATGCTTGCACAAAAGTATGAAGATCACGAAATTAGTTATCCAGTTTATAGCCAACCCAAACTCGATGGTATTCGTTGCATCGTGACCAAAGAAGGAATGTTCACTAGGAACGGCAAGAAGGTTGTTTCTGCTCCTCATATTCGCAGTAATCTTGATTTATTCTTTAAAGATTATCCTAATGCAATTCTTGATGGTGAATTATATTGCGATAAGTTTGCTAATGATTTTAATAAGATTTGTAGTTTGGTCAAAAGAACGAAGCCAGACGATAAAGAATTAGAGGAAAGTGCAGATAGTATTCAATATTGGGTTTATGATGCTCCTAGAATTGGTTTATTAAATGAGAAAGATTTATTCTATGAGAGATATGAATTAGTTTCTAATGCTCTTACTAAAAGAAAATATACTAGCATTGTTGTTGTGACTACTTTAAAAGTAAGCAAAGAAGAAGAATTAACTCAAGCCTACGAAATGTATATGGAACAAGGCTATGAAGGTCAAATGGTTAGACTAAATCGACCTTATGAAAATAAGCGTAGTAAATTTCTTCTTAAAAGAAAAGAGTTTATGGATGCTGAATTTATTATCAACGGAGTCAAAGAAGGCGAAGGCAATCGTAAAGGAACTGCTGGATATATGGAATTTACAAACGCACAAGGTAGATACTTTAAGAGTAATATCAAAGGTGACTTTGGTTATCTCAAAGAACTTTATAAGCAAAGAAATGAATTAGTGGGTAAGAAAGCTACCATAAAATTCTTCAATTACACGCCAGATGATGTGCCAAGATTTCCTTATGTTATAAATATTGATAGAGACAAATATGAATAATCACGATCACTTACTTGAAATAGTAATTAAGAAAGAAGAAGATTACGAACCTTTTGGCAAAGTAATTAGATGGGAAAACGAAAACGAAAATTATCCAGATTGTTCTATGGGTTGTAAGCATTATTTAAATTTGGAAAATGATCTTGGGAACGATTGGGGAGTATGCTGTAATAGCAAAAGTCATAGATGTGGACTCTTAACTTTTGAGCATCAAGGTTGCAAACATCACGAATAAAATGAAATACACACCAGAAAATATTCAATCTCTTGCTGATTGCCAAGTATTTGTATTTGGCTCAAACCTATTTGGTATTCACGCTGGAGGCACAGCTAAACTAGCATTAGATAAATTTAGTGCAAAATGGGGTCAAGGAGTTGGATTTCAAGGAAAGAGCTACGCTATTCCTACCAAAGATCATAACTTAAATGCCTTGCCGTTAAGATATATTAAATTTTATGTAAATGAATTTCTAGATGTAGCAAAGACTTATCCTCTAAAAGATTTCTTAGTAACCAAGATCGGTTGTGGTTTAGCTGGATATACTATTAAAGATATTGCTCCTATGTTTATTTCTTATCCTTCGAATGTTGTTGTGCCTCAAGAGTTTGCAGAATTTAACGCTTGACAAAGAAAATATTTTATAAAATCTGTTTGACTCTAAATTAAAATTCATTTATATTAAGAATATGAAATTAATCGAAAAACCAATCAATGTAGTCGAGTCCGATAGTTTTGAGTCCGTAAGTTTCGGAATCAAACAATCTGGACTTCCTTATATCTTTAACATCCTTCGCAATCAGTTGTATTCCAACAAGCCTCTCGCAGTATTGCGTGAGATTACTTGTAATGCACAAGACGCTAATATCGAAGCAAAGAGCAAGCGTCCTATTGAGATTAAACTTCCTACAAAGCTAGAGCCTACCTTAACTATCAGAGATTTTGGTAATGGCCTTTCTGCTGATGATATTAAGAATCTTTATTGCTACTATGGTGAATCTACCAAACGCAATAGTAATTCTGCTATTGGATATTATGGCATTGGAAAATTCGCACCATTCAGTTATGGTGATAACTTTGTTTTAATTTCTTATCACGATGGCAAGAAAACTACTTACAATGCTTTTATTGATGAAACTAAAATTGGCAAGATCGTTAAGCTCAAGGAAGAAAAATCTTCCGAGCCTACTGGCGTTTTGATTTCTGTTCCAATCAAAGAAGAAGATACAGAAACATTCTTGTCTACTGCTCAAGAATTGTTTAAGTATTTCAAGAACAAGCCAATTATCAAAGGTGCAAGAAAAGAAGATTTATCAGAAATCTATGATCGCACACCAGTATTTAAAGGTAATGGTTGGGCTTATTATAATAACTCTAGCTATGGTAAAGAATCTGTTGCTATTATGGGAGTTGGTTATCCTATCGAAACTAGCGATGTGCAATTCAAAGAAGATTCTGATGAGCAAAGTATTTGCTCTCAAGGATTTGAAGTCGAGTTTGAACTTGGCGAACTAGATATTACAGCAAGCCGTGAGAATCTAGAATATACTGAAAAGACTAGAAAAGCTATCAGAGAAAAGTTTCGCAAGATTAAGAAGGAGATGGCAGAGTGCATCTCTCAACAATTCAAAGATTCTACAAACATCTATGATGCCAAAGCTCTTTATAATGAAGTCTTTGGAACTTATGGCAGTTTGGGTTACATTGTTCGTAATGCTTTGAGCAACAAGGTTACTTGGAATAGCAAAACTATTACTGATAATCATATTGATTTCAATGATAAGATTGCGAAGATGATTGAGAATGGCAAATTGACTTCAAAGTTTTATCAGAAGTCTCGCAGAAGCACAAAATTAAATTCAGAGAATGAAGCTAAAAGGATTCTTTGTGAAAAGACGCATAAAATCCTAGTCAATGATACTGGTTCAGCTATGGGAGTAACTCATCGTCTTGCTACTCTTTGGAATGAATTAGGAGACAAGATTGATGGTGCTTATGTATTTACATTCGTAGATCAAGCAACGAAAGAT
>Ga0214921_10000440_pt1 | contig 77653 bp, 80 predicted proteins | sample LL1505_MetaG_FD_177992 | JGI IMG/M metagenome (GOLD analysis project Ga0214921, IMG submission 177992) | Freshwater microbial communities from Lake Lanier, Atlanta, Georgia, United States - LL-1505 | ecosystem: Environmental > Aquatic > Freshwater > Lake | place: USA: Georgia | collected... | reverse complement strand
ATTTGTAAAGCATTTCAAAAAAATCACTTTTAAGTCTCATAAGAATGGGTTGAGTTTCAGGATCCCCCATTCGACAATTGTATTCCAATGTTTTTACTTCACCTTTTTTGGTAATCATTAATCCTGCATAGAGAAATCCAGTAAAAGGAATGCCATCATTAGCCATGCCATGGATGGTTGGATAGATAATTTCTTTCATAACTTTAGAATAAATTTCATCAGTAACTATAGGTGCAGGTGAATATGCTCCCATGCCGCCGGTGTTAGGCCCCATGTCATGATCTAAAAGCCTTTTATGATCTTGGCTCGTGGCAAGTGGCAGAATTGTTTTACCATCACAGATCACCATAAAGCTAGCTTCTTCACCTTCAAGAAATTCTTCAATAACTACCTTGGCTCCAGCATCACCAAATCTATTGTCTACAAGCATAAAGTCGATTGCATCATGAGCTTCTTTTAACGTCATAGCAACGATGACACCTTTTCCTGACGCTAATCCATCTGCTTTAATTACAATAGGCGCGCCTTCCTCATCGATATAGCGATGAGCTTCATCAGGTATTTTAAATGTTTTATATTTTGCAGTAGGAATTTTGTGTCTATACATGAAATCTTTAGCAAAATCTTTAGAGCTTTCAAGTTGAGCAGCTTTTTGAGTGGGCCCAAAAATATTTAAATGCTTAGATCGAAATAAATCAACAATACCTTTAGAAAGAGGAAGTTCTGGGCCAATGACAGTCAGGTCAATTTTTTCTTCAATTGCGAAATCTGCAAGAAGATTAATATCAACCAGATCAATATTTTTGAATTTTGGATTGAGGTGAGTTCCACCATTACCTGGTGCAACAAAAACAGAATTTACTTTGTTACTTTGAGAAAGTTTCCATGCCATTGCATGCTCTCTGCCGCCACTTCCAATGACTAGAACTTTCATAAATTAATGCCTAAAGTGACGATATCCAGTAAATAACATGACGAGACCTAATTCGTCGGCAGCAGATATAACTTCTTCATCCCTAAGGCTTCCGCCAGGTTGAATAACGCATTTTGCTCCAGCCGCGGCCAGCACATCAATACCATCTCTAAAAGGAAAGAATGCGTCCGAAGCGACCACTGAATTTGTTAAATCAAGATTTGCATTTTGAGCTTTGATCGTTGCAATCTTGGTGCTGTCTACTCTGCTCATTTGGCCTGCACCGATTCCTAATGTTCGATTATTTTTACAAAATACAATCGCATTTGATTTGACATATTTAGCGACGCGCCATGCAAAAAGCATGTCGTCCATTTGTTCTTGATTAGGTTTAAGTTTAGAAACTATTTTGCAATGATTTATATCGATATTGAAATTATCGGGCGACTGAACGAGTAAACCACCACCAATTTTTTTTAATTCAAAAGCATTGAAGTTGTTATCCAATGTTACCTCTAGCAATCTAATGTTTGGCTTTGATTCAAATATTTTAAGTGACTCAGCTTCGTAAGATGGGGCGATTACAACTTCTACAAATTGCGTAATAATTTGAGATGCAGTATTTTTGTCTAGCGGTGTATTGCAAGCAATAATGCCTCCAAATGCAGAAGTTGAATCAGTTAGAAATGCTTTTTTATAAGCATCTAATAAGTCTTCAGAGGAGCCTACCCCGCATGGGTTGGCATGTTTTACGATTACGCAAGAAGGAAGCTTAAAGCTTTTAACACATTCCCATGCGGTATCTGCGTCATTTAAGTTGTTGTATGAAAGTTCTTTGCCCTGTAATTGCTTAAAGCTTGCCAATGATCCTTTGTTGGTTATTTCATCAACGTAAAACGATGCGCTTTGATGTGGGTTCTCGCCATAACGTAAGTCCATCTTTTTGTTAAATGCGAGGTTAAGTTTATTAGGGTAGGTTACATTTCTATTTGTATCTAGTCCATTAAGATAATTTGAAATGGCTGAATCATATTTCGCAGTATGTTCAAAAGCTTTTTTAGCCAAATTAAATCTACATTCCAGATTAAGTGCGCCATCATTTTGCTTTAATGCATCTTCAATCATTTTATAATCCGAAGCCTCAGTTACTACAGCTACACCATTATAATTTTTGGCTGAAGACCTAATCATTGCTGGACCGCCGATATCTATATTCTCAATAGCTTCAGATAGCTGACAGTTTTCTTTAGATATGGTTGCTTCGAATGGATATAAGTTCACCACCACCAAATCAATTAAAGGAATATTAAATTTATTCATCGTTTGTAGATGTTTTTCGTCATCTCTTTTTCCGAGAATTCCACCATGTATCTTTGGATGAAGTGTTTTTACTCTCCCATCTAACATTTCAGGGAAGCCCGTATAATCACTGACCTCGATGACAGGAATATTATTTTCAGCAAATAATTTTGCTGTGCCTCCAGTAGATAAAATTTCAACGTTGAATTTAATTAGCGTCTTAGCGAAATCGATAATGCCTTTTTTGTCTGATACGCTTATAAGGGCTCTTTTTATTTTAATCATAACTAGATATCAATTTTATGTTGTTTTAATTTTTTTCTGAGTGTATTTCTATTGAGACCAAGAATTTCTGCAGCCTTACTTTGGTTGCCTTTTGAAATGCCCATAATATAAGTTAATAGTGGCTTCTCTACTATACCAATGACCATATCGTAAACATTCGTTGGATGCTCGCCATCCAAGTCTTTGAAGTATTGATCTAAAGATTCGTTTACACAATCCGGGATATCTGTTTTCTTTTCCATTAAGCTACCAACATTTCTTCTTCATACTTTATATATGGGGATTCGATTGAAAGAAAATTAAAATAATCTTCGATTGTTTTAATTTGGGCATCGATTGTTTCAATTGTATTCATATGATGTCTGAAATTTGCAGAATTTTTTAATCCTTTTGTATACCAAGAGATATGTTTTCTTGCAATTTTTAATCCTGCGTTTTCACCATAAAAATCATAAAGCTCTTTTACATGAGCAATCGTTATATTTTTGATTTCATCAGTAGACGGGTTATCTAAATGCTTTCCTGTTTTGAGATAGTGATCAATTTCTCTAAAAATCCAAGGCTTACCTTGAGCAGCTCTTCCGATCATTACCCCATCTACACCGGTGTAATCTAAAACAAATTTAGCTTTTTCTGGTGAAGTGATATCACCATTCGCAATAACGGGAATTTTGACTGATTGTTTTACTTTGGCGATGGTCTCATATTCAGCATCACCCATGTACAAACAAGCTCTTGTTCTGCCATGAATAGCTAATGCTTTAATGCCGATGTCTTCGGCAATTTTTGCAATTTCTATTGCATTACGATTTTTGGTGTCCCAACCAGTTCTTATTTTTAATGTGACAGGAACATCTACAGATTTAACCACGGAAGATAATATTTTTTGTACAAGCGGTTCATCTTTGAGAAGTGCTGATCCTGCCATGACATTACATATTTTTTTCGCAGGACAGCCCATATTGATATCGATAATTTGAGCGCCATGATCCACATTAAATTGAGCTGCTTCAGCCATCATTTTTGGGTCAGCGCCAGCAATTTGAACTGAGATTGGATCTACCTCACCTTCGTGATTGGCGCGACGAAGTGTTTTTTCGCTGCCGTAAAGAAGAGAGTTTGATGTCACCATTTCACTTACAGCCATGCCAGCGCCAAACTTTTTACAAAGTTGACGGAAAGGACGGTCTGTGACTCCTGCCATGGGGGCGACTACGAGATTATTTTTAATGGAAATGGAGCCTATTTGCACTGTCTTTATATTTACTTAGGGAAAGTTGCCTATTTTATAGGCAAATGGCTTTTTATAAAAGTGAAGACTTCAAATTACTTATGCCATTCATAGCCCAAATTGGCTATTTTGTCTTGTATTTCCAATATAGCTTCATTAACTAATTTTGATGAACCTTTAACGCCAAGCTCGATAGTTTTTACCGGGTTTAATTTTGGCAGACTAAAAAGTTTAATTTCTGGATATTTTTTTACAATTTCATTCATCAAATCAATTAATTTACTTTCACTCACATCATTAATCCAAATCGAAGCTTCAGCGAAATCATTTTGATTTAATAATCCTTGATAGTGTGTATTAAGAATCCATTCAACCATCGGCCATGCCATTTCTGGAAACCCTGGCAAAAAATGATGATGATTAATTTTAAAGCCAGGTATTTTATTAATTTCATTTGGAATTAATAATGCGTCTTGGGGAATATCTGCCATTAAAACTCTTTTAGGATAAGCTCCGTAACCAAACTGTTCTTCAATAAGCTTCAAAGCTTCATCATTTCTCGTTAATTGAAGGCCAAAAGCTTCTGCTGCAGATTGTCTTGTGAAGTCATCCGGTGTAGCACCAATGCCACCAAAAGAGAAAATCACTGTATCTGGTTTTATGGATTCTTTAATAGACTGAATAATGTCTTTCGAATCATCTTGAATATATTTCACCCAAGACAATGAAAGCTCATATTTTTTTAATGTTTTTTGTAAAAATTCGAAATGTTTATCTTGTCTTTTGCCAGATAAGATTTCATCGCCAATAATTAAAGCGCCGAATTTCATTTTAATGTGCCGCATCCCAGTTCAGTCCAACACCAATATCGATGATAAGAGGAATATCTAGTTTTGCAACACCCTCCATTAGTCGAGGCAATTCTTTTTGTAATATTTCAATTTCATTTTGGGGTACTTCAAACACAAGCTCATCGTGTACTTGCATAATCATTTTTGTTTTTAAGTGTGCATTTTGAGACAGCCATTGATCAACGGCAATCATTGCTAATTTAATGAGGTCGGCTGCAGTGCCTTGCATAGGAGCATTAATCGCTGCTCTTTCTGCCGCAGCTCTTCTAATACCATTCGAACCATTAATTTCTGGAATCCATAATCGCCTTCCAAAAAGTGTCTCTACATAACCTTTATCTTTAGCAAATAATTTTGCATTTTCCATGTATTTTTTAACACCAGGATATCGGGCAAAATAAGTTTCTATGTAATTTGCAGCAGCGCTGCGTTCAATGCCTAGTGATTTCGATAAACCAAAAACACTCATTCCATAGATCAATCCAAAATTAATGACTTTGGCATAACGTCTTTGTTCATTAGAAACGCTATTCAGCTCACACCCAAATATTTCAGCTGCCGTAGATTTATGTATATCTTCATTATTCTTAAATGCATCAAGTAATCTTTTGTCTTGAGATAAGTGAGCCATAATTCTCAGTTCGATTTGTGAGTAGTCTGCAGATAAAATTGATGATCCTTTGATTGCAATAAATGCTTCTCTTATTTTTCTACCTTCTAATGTTCTGATAGGGATATTTTGCAAATTAGGATCTGAACTTGCAAGGCGTCCTGTAATTGCCACTGCTTGGTTGTAGCTGGTATGAATGCGTCCAGTGTTAGGATTAATCATTTTTGGTAATTTATCTGTGTAAGTTGATTTGAGTTTAGACAGACTGCGATGCTCAAGCAGAAGTTTAGGCAAAGGATAGTCAAGAGCTAATTCTTGCAAGACATCTTCGTCGGTAGAGGGCGCTCCTGAAGGTGTTTTTTTCAAAGACTTAATGCCTAATTTATTAAATAAAATATCTTGTAACTGTTTGGGTGATGCGAGGTTAAAAGGTTGCCCCGCTAATTGATAAGCCTCCTCTTCAAGTAGCAGAATTTTTTTCCCAATTTCATGGCTTTGTTCATTTAATTTTTTGTCATCTATAAGCACACCATTTCTTTCAATCTTCAGAAGCACTTCTGCCGTGGGCATTTCAATGCTTTCATAAATGAATTTTAGTGGCGCATCATTTTCAATTGCAGGATTGAAAAATTGATTTAATTGTAAAGTAATGTCGGCATCTTCAGATGAATAATGAGATGCCACATCAATATCGACCTCATTAAACCTAAGTTGATTCACACCTTTGCCAGCAACTTCCTCGTAACTCACACAAGTATGTCCGAGATGCCTTAAGCTTAGATTATCCATACCATGACTTTGATGACTTTCTGTCACATAGCTTTGTAGCATCGTATCGTGCTTAATTCCTTTAAGACATATACCGTGGTTTAAAAAAACATGTGCATCATACTTTATGTTTTGTCCAATTTTCTTGATCTTCTCATCTTCTAAAATGGGCTTCAGTAAATTTAATATAGCATTAAGCGATAACTGTTGAGGGGCTCCAGGATAATCATGTGCCAGAGGAATATAGGCTGCTTCTCCTGGAGTTACTGCCATAGATATACCTACAATTTTTGCTTGCATTGGGTCGAGTGAGTTTGTTTCCGTGTCGACACAAACATATTTTTTTTCTTTAATTTTTTCTAGCCATGCATGTAATAAAGTTTCTTCAAATATTGTGTCGTATTTAATTTTAGAAATAAAATGATTTGGTGATTCAATAGATGATTTCTCTCTATCATTTTTACTTGATGAAATTACCTGAGGGTTACCTTCTTTAATTTCATTAAGCCAATTCTTAAATTCGAACCTTTGGTATAAATTTTCTAACGCGGATGAGTCTTGTGTTTTAGCTTTTAAATTATCCCAATTTTTATCGATATCTAAATCACATCGAATCGTAATAAGATCTTTAGCTTTAGGAATCCAATCGAGTGCTTTTCTTAAATTTTCACCGACTACCCCTGTGAATTGAGAGGCATGCGTTACGATATTATCGAGCGTTTGATATTCATTAAGCCATTTCAAAGCAGTTTTAGGACCTACCTTTTCAACACCGGGCACGTTATCTGAGGTGTCTCCAATAAGCGTTAGATAATCAATAATTTGATTCGGCATTAACCCAAATTTATTTTTGACACCTTCGATATCAAGTTTTTCGTTCGTCATCGTATTAATTAAAGTGACATGATTATTTACAAGCTGAGCTAAATCCTTATCGCCTGTAGAAACGATAACATTAAATTGATGTTGGGTAGCTTCTTTGCATAATGTGCCAATTACATCATCAGCTTCAACTCCTTCTTGAATAATAATAGGCCAGCCCATCGCTGTAATTGCTTCATGAAGCGGTTGGATTTGAGCTCTTAAATCATCAGGCATCGCTGAGCGATTGGCTTTATACTCGGGGTAAAGATCATTCCTGAAAGTTTTTCCTTTTGCATCAAAAACGCAAGCGCTATAATCTGAAGGAAACTCTTTATGTAGTTTTCGGAGCATATTTAAAACACCGTAAATAGCCCCAGTAGGTTCTTGGCGACTGTTTCTTAGATCTGGCAATCCGTGAAATGCCCTGTAGAGATAAGAAGAGCCATCGACCAATAATAGTGTTTTCATTATTTAATTTTGAAAGTTTTTATGTCAGCAGATAAAAAGATACCTAAATTTAACGGCCCAGAATTGTTTGATGAAACTCATAATGAAAGCGAATCCTGGTATGCATTTGAAATTATGTCAGAATTTGTTGGCGCTACCGAGAAACTTAAAAAAATAACGCCTGCCGTCTCTGTGTTTGGCAGTGCTAGAGTCAGTGAAGATAATCCCTACTACAAACTCACCGTTGATATAGCAGAGGCCTTATCTAATGCCGGATTTAGCGTCATTTCTGGTGGCGGTCCGGGTCTTATGGAAGCCGTTAATAAAGGAGCTTCTCTAGGCAAAGGACCTAGTATTGGGCTTAATATCAACTTGCCTCAGGAACAAAAGCCGAATGAATACCAAGACATTTCAATTAATTTTAAATATTTCTTCATGCGAAAAGTCATGTTTATTAAGTATGCTTCAGCATACGTAGTTTTACCTGGTGGATTTGGAACCTTAGATGAATTGATGGAAGTGATTACTCTTATTCAAACGGGTAAATCAAGAAAAATCCCTATTATTTTAGTAGGTAAGGAGTTCTGGTCTGGTTTGCTAGTTTGGTTAAAAGACAAAATTGTAAAAGAGGGTATGGCGCAAGAAAAAGACTTAGATTTGATTCAAATTCTTGAGGAACCCAAAGAGATTGTGGATGCAATATTTAACCATTATGAATCTATTGGTTTTACGTTAACGCCGGCAGAACGAAAAGCTCAGCTTTATTTATAAATTGTCAAATAAACCATACCATCTATAGGTTTTTTGCTAGAATCTTGTCTATGAGAATACAAAATACAATCAAAGCTTTCTTCTTAGCAATTGCCCTCATGAGTTTAAATGCCGTAGCTGAAAAAAAGCTCGAGCCATTAGAGGAAGTGAAGCCACCACCAAAGAATTTTGAAAGTGATATTGTGGATGAGCCTCAAATTACTATCACTAAAAAAGGTGAGGATACTGTTGAGGAATACCGTATTAATGGTGAGCTATATATGATGAAAGTCACACCTCCTGCTGGAGGACCTTCATATTATTTGTTGAAGGAAGATCAAGACGGTGGTTGGTCAAAATATGACGGCCCAAGTCAGCCTCTCACTGTGCCTAAATGGGTAATATTTAGATTCTAAATTTTTTTTGAAAGGGCTTTTAGGCCCTTTTTTTTATGTCCGTCTATACATCAGTTAATATTGAAGAATTAAAAATCTGGTTTCAAGATTATGCTTTGGGCGATCTTACCGATTATCAAGGCATTAAATCTGGCATCACGAATACCAACTATTTTTTGATGACGGTGCATGATCGTTTTGTATTAACACTCTTCGAAAAAAACACGATAGAAGACCTACCTTATTTTGTAGATCTTATGGCCCATTTAGCAGAGCATTCGTTTTTATGTCCCAAGCCAATTTTCAAGAAAAATGGAACAGCCTTAAGTATTTTAAAAAATAAACCTGCTTTAATTGTGACATGTTTAAAAGGGAAAGAACTCACAAAGCCTGAAGTCAATCATTGCGCAGCTGTAGGTAAAAGCTTGGCAGAACTCCATGTGAAATCAGCCAATTTTGAGTCCCAACATCACAACACAAGAGATCTTAACTGGATCAAAAAAACCGCTGATTCTTTATTTAATTTATTATCTCAAGATGAGAGTCAATTACTAAAAGAAGAAATTCTTTACCAAGAAAAACAGGGATATAAACTCCCTAAATCTACGATTCATGGAGACTTATTCAGGGATAACGTGCTCTTTTTAAATGATGAGTTAACAGGCTTTATAGACTTCTATTATGCATGCACAGATTTTATTATTTTAGATGTGGCAATTGCTGTGAACGATTGGTGTGTGAATGATGATGGTTCTTTTGATAAGGCTAGATTGAATGCTTTCTTAGATGCCTACAAAAAGATAAGATCATTTAATGATGATGAAAATCAAGCTTGGAATAATATTTTGAGATTAGCGTCTCTTAGATTTTGGGTTTCCAGGCTTAATGATTTCTACCATGCAGAAGAGGGTGAACTTACATACACGAAGGACCCCAATCATTTTAAGAAAATATTAAAGCAACGTATTAGTGAATAAATTTTAAGGTTAATTAATATGAAAAAAATTACATTTCGAGATTCTATTCGTTGGAATAAAGAAAGTTTTGTGCTCTTTAAAAAAACACCGAATCAATCATTGATGCTGAGCCTAGCATATCTCTTAATTTTTATGCTTTTGCCTTCAATGCCCATAGTTCAAGTTTTTTCAATTGCATCTATTTTAATTTGGCCAATATTTTTAGTATTTGCAGTGAACTTTTATAAGATTCATGACAAGAATAAGGCTGAAAAATTTTTAGCAGTATATGAAAAAATTAAACCCAAATTAGCTACATTGTTAACACTTGGGCTGATCTGCTTAACTTATGCTGGCCTAGTCACGATGGTTTTAAATTCTGAAATGCAAGAATTTATTAAATTATCAGAAAACAATAATGAGTTAGTTAGCGTGATTAATAATTTTGTACCGATGATAGGAAAATTAATCCTACTGTTACTTCCATTGCTTATGGCGACATGGTTTTCACCTATGCTAATTGTTTATAACCATTATTCACTCTTTAAGTCGATTAAATCAAGTATCGCAGGATGCTTAATGTATATTGCCCCATTAGGCCTTTCATGGCTTATTTTTTCAACAACAGCGATATTATTTATGTTGTCTTGTGGATTGTTGATTGGGTCTCTAGCTTCGTTCTTTCCTTCGATCGGACCTTCATTGATGGGCGCAATTATTTTCTTTGCACTACTTGTAATTACATCTGTGATGTTTGCATTTCAATATATTAGTTACCGTGATATTTTTAAGTCAGCTAAAAGCTATTAGCGTTTAAAAAGTTTTGCGTATTCCATGGCAAGCCATTTTGTGCCTGCTTTATTAAATTTAATTTGAATTCTTAAGTCGTCCGAATTACCTTCATAACCTAGAACCGTTCCTTGGCCAAATTTTTCATGCATCACAGATTCACCAATTCGCCAAGTATGCTTCTGCTGACTAGGTTGCGAGTAATTCTCCTCAATTTGATCTACATTATTTTTAAAACTAATAGTATTAATGTTTTTAACAAGACTCTCAGGAATCTCTTCTAAAAATCTTGAAGGCATTCCATATCTTGTTTGACCGTGAAGCATTCTTGATAGCGCATAACTTAAATATAATTTTGAACGAGCTCTTGTTACAGCAACATACATAAGCCTTCTTTCCTCTTCAAGACCTTTGGATTCGAACAAACTTTGCTCATGAGGACATAAGCCTTCTTCAAGACCAGAAATAAATACTACGTCAAATTCTAAGCCTTTAGATGAGTGAATCGTCATGAGCTGGATAGCATCTGCACCTTCACTAGCTTGCATGTCACCACTTTCTAGAGAAGAATAATTTAAAAAATCTCCAAGTGGGTTTAAGGATTCATTATTGTCATTATTTAGAAAGGTTGCGGCAGCAGAAACTAATTCATTTAAGTTAGATACTCTGTCCAGACCATCTTTTTCATTGGTATAGTAATCTTTAAGTCCTGATTCATTGATAATAAGATCAATCATTTGAGGAAGAGTAAGCCCTTCAAAACCATTTTCAATATGTTTTATGAGATAGATAAAATAAGGCAGACCCTTTTTAATTGCAGACGCTTGATCTGATAATTTCTGTGCGGCATCCCATAAACTACAACCATCACGCCTAGAAATATCTTGAAGGCTTTCTAATGATCGACTTCCAATGCCACGCGTTGGAAAATTTACAATTCTCAAAAATGCACTGTCATCATTTTTATTTGCAATAAGTCTTAGATAAGCTATGGCGTGTTTAATTTCGGCACGTTCGAAGAAACGTAAACCACCATAGACGCGATAAGGTAGGTTAGATGAAAAAATATTATGCTCGAGAACACGAGACTGAGCATTGCTTCTATAAAGAATAGCAATATGATTAAGAGAGATGCCTTCTCTATGAAGCATTTTAATTTCATCTACTATAAATTTAGCTTCATCAATATCAGTATGGCCAGTATAGATTCTAATAGGGTCGCCTTCTCCGGCTGATGTCCATAAGTTCTTGCCTAATCGATTTTTATTGTGATCAATGATGGCATTTGCTGTATTAAGGATATTACTTTTGGACCTGTAGTTTTGTTCGAGCTTAATAATTTGTTTGACATGAAAATCTCTTTCCATATCTTTCATGTTCCCAACTCTTGCACCTCTAAAACTATAAATAGATTGATCATCATCTCCGACGGCAAATACAAAACTGCTATTGCCCGCAAGAAGTTTTAACCACTTATATTGAAGCTCGCTTGTGTCTTGAAATTCATCAATCAGAATATGTTTAAATCGATCTTGATAATGCTGACGTATCGCCACATTTTTTTCAAAAAGCTCATAGCATCTTAAAAGTAATTCACCAAAATCAACCAAGCCTTCTTTCTGACATTGCTTTTCATATTCAAGATATATTTCATTTAATTTTTTTGAATGTGTGTCATAAGTATCTACATGAGCAGCTCTCAGTCCTTCATCTTTACATCCATTAATATAGTGTTGCACTTGTTTTGGCACATAAGTTTCATCATCAACATTCATGGTTTTCATAGTTCTCTTGATGAGTGATAACTGGTCCTGACTATCTAGAATCTGAAATGTATCAGGCAAATCTGCATCTCTTGCGTGTGTTTTAAGAAATCGATTGCATAAACCATGGAATGTGCCTACCCACATACCTCGTGTATTAATGGGAAGCTGCATGGTGATTCTTTGTAGCATTTCTTTTGCAGCTTTATTGGTAAATGTCACAGCAATAAGTCCAAAGGGACTCACCACATTCGTTTGGATGAGCCATGAAATTCTGGAAGTTAGTACTTTGGTTTTGCCACTTCCCGCACCAGCTAAAATGAGTGCAGATTCATTTTGAAGTGTGACAGCTTCAATTTGTTTCTCATTTAAGTCTTTGAATTGATTTTGATTGGTTAGAGATGCATTCATGAGGTGTAATGCTATCCTAAATTATTGGAAGATAAAAAAAAGATTAAAAAAAAGACCTCCTAAGAGGTCTTTTTTTATTGATGCTTATAGTTACATCATGCCACCCATGCCACCCATGCCGCCCATGCCACCCATATCGCCTCCGCCCATTGCTGGAGCCTCATCTTTAGGGAGTTCAGCTACCATACAGTCAGTTGTTAACATGAGACCTGCGATAGATGCTGCATGTTGTAATGCAGAGCGAGTAACTTTAGTTGGATCTAAAACACCCATTTCAACCATATCGCCATAAGTTTCATTTGCAGCGTTAAAACCATAGTTACCTTTGCCAGCCACTACGTTGTTAACTACTACTGATGGTTCTACGCCAGCATTTGCAACGATTTGTCTTAAAGGCTCTTCAACAGCACGAAGTACGATTCGAATACCTGCTTCTTGGTCTGCATTTTCACCTTTGACTTTAGCAATCGCATCTCGAGCTCTAATTAAAGCAACGCCACCACCAGCTACGATACCTTCTTCAACAGCTGCTCTTGTTGCATGAAGAGCATCTTCAACACGCGCTTTCTTTTCTTTCATTTCAATTTCAGTCGTTGCACCTACTTTAATTACAGCAACCCCACCTGCGAGTTTTGCAACACGTTCTTGAAGTTTTTCTTTGTCGTAATCACTTGTCGCTTCTTCGATTTGTGTCTTGATTTGAGCAATACGTGACTTAATATTTTTTTCGTCACCCGTGCCATCGATGATGATGGTATTTTCTTTGCCCACTTCAATTCTTTTTGCTTGACCTAAATCTTCAATCTTAATTGTTTCTAATTTCAGACCTACTTCATCCGAAATTACTGTGCCACCGGTAAGAATTGCAATATCTTCAAGCATTGCTTTTCTTCTATCACCAAAACCAGGGGCTTTAACTGCAACAGTTTTTAAGATGCCACGAATGTTATTGACTACTAAAGTTGCAAGCGCTTCTCCTTCGATATCTTCAGCGATAATAAGGAGAGGGCGGCTTGATTTAGCTACTTGCTCAAGAGCTGGAAGAAGATCTCTAATGTTAGAGATTTTTTTGTCATGCAATAAAACATATGGATTTTCTAATAATGCAATTTGACGATCTGCATTATTAATAAAGTAAGGTGATAGATATCCACGATCGAATTGCATACCTTCTACAACGTCAAGCTCATTTGTTAAGCCTGATCCATCTTCTACAGTGATCACACCTTCTTTGCCTACTTTGTCCATTGCGTCTGCAATGATTTGTCCAATCGAGTGATCAGAGTTGGCAGAGATGGAGCCTACTTGAGCAATTTCCTTGCTTGTTGTACATGGTTTGCTTAATTTTTTAAGTTCAGCAACGCCGCCTTCAACAGCTTTGTCGATACCTCTTTTAAGATCCATAGGGTTCATACCCGCTGCGACTGATTTCATACCTTCGCGAATAATAGCTTGGGCTAATACAGTTGCAGTGGTTGTTCCGTCACCTGCGATATCAGAGGTTTTAGATGCAACTTCTTTAACCATTTGCGCGCCCATATTTTCAAACTTATCTTTAAGTTCGATTTCTTTTGCGACTGATACACCATCTTTAGTGATTGTAGGTGCGCCGAATGAACGCTCTAAAACAACATTTCTTCCTTTAGGGCCAAGTGTAACTTTCACTGCGTTAGCTAAAATATTTACACCGGTAATCATCTTTTGGCGAACGTCGTCACCAAATCTTACGTCTTTTGCTGCCATTTTTATTTCTCCAAAATATTTATGAATGAATGTTTAAGGCTTTATTCAACAATGCCCATGATGTCTTCTTCACGCATCACAAGTAACTCTTCGCCGTCAACTTTAACGGCTTGGCCAGCGTATTTTCCAAATAAAACTTTGTCGCCTACTTTGACGTCTAGTTTTTTAACACTGCCATCTTCGAGAATTTTTCCATTACCTACGGCTTGAACTGTGCCTTGGTCTGGTTTTTCTGTTGCGCTGTCAGGGATAACAATGCCTGATGCTGTTGTACGTTCTTCTTCAAGACGCTTTACAATTACGCGGTCATGTAAAGGGCGAATTTTCATTTCATATTCTCCTAATAGTGTATTCTTTGAAAATTAATCAAAATCGAAAACATGAGTGATTAGCACTCAATGTCATAGAGTGCTAATAATAGGGACGAAAGTCTAAAATTTCAAGTGTTATTTCGTTAAATATCTGAATTTAAACATTATTTTTATATGAGCTATTACATAGAAAAGCAAAATTATCGAAAACTAGGACAGTCGGATTTGCTTATTTCACCGATTACCCTGGGAACCATGACCTTTGGGGAACAAAATACGAAGTCCGAGGCATTTTTACAACTTGATTGGGCGGTATCACATGGTATTAATTTTATTGATACGGCTGAAATGTATCCCGTTCCTCCTAAAGAAAATACTTTTACGGCAACCGAAACAATCGTAGGTCATTGGTTAAAAAAACAAAAAAGGGAAGATATTGTTCTAGCAACTAAAGCTGCAGGTCCAAGAAGAGCGCTCAATTGGATTCGCAACGGACCTAAAGCTTTCGATGAAAAAAATTTACGTGAGGCAGTGGAGGGCTCTTTAAAAAGACTTCAAACAGATTATATCGATTTATATCAACTCCATTGGCCTGAAAGAAATGTACCAATGTTTGGTCAGTATAAATTTGATCCTAGTGCCGAAATGGAAGGCTCAAAATTAAAAGAGTGGGTGCCCATTCATGAACAACTAGAAGCATTAAGTAAACTTGTGCAAGAAGGTAAGATTAAATATATCGGCATATCTAATGAGCAATCTTGGGGTGTGATGGAATTTATTCGTATTGCAAGAGAAAAGAAATTACCTCTCATAGCTTCCATTCAGAATTGTTATAACCTCATCAATAGAGGGTTGGAGTTTGGTATGACAGAAATTTTATATCGAGAAAAGATTGGCTTCCTAGCCTACTCACCCTTGGCGTTCGGACATCTCACCGGAAAGTATTTAAAGGATATTGATGCAAGAGGTCGCGTGACTCTATTTAAAGGTTTTGCTCAAAGATATGATAAGCCTAACGTATTTCCTGCTGTTAAAGCATATGAAGCATTAGCGCTTAAACATGGCATGACCTTAACTGAGATGGCCTTAGCTTTTGCTTATCATCAGTGGTTTGTTACATCAACCATCATAGGCGCCACATCGCTAGATCAACTGAAAGAAAACATTGAAGCGTATAACATAAGTCTCTCTAAAGAGTTGCTAGGTGAAATTGAAATCATTCATCTCACCCACATGAACCCAGCGCCTTGACATATGAAGAATCAAAATTTCATCGATAGAAGCTTAAAAAGTTTGTGGAACCCATGTACACAAATGAAAATTCAACAGAGTCAATCTATTATCCCTATTAAGCGCGGAGAAGGTGTTTGGCTATTTGACTATGATGATAAAAAATATTTAGATGCAATTAGCTCTTGGTGGGTCAATTTATTCGGCCACAATCAAAGCGAAATTAAAAAATACATTACAGACCAACTCGATCTTGTTGAGCACGTCATGCTCGCAGGTTTAACTCATGAACCAGCCATAAAACTCTCTGAAAAATTAAGTCATCTCACAAATCTAGGCCATGCTTTTTACGGTAGCGACGGGTCTAATGCGATTGAAATTGCTATTAAGATGAGTGTGCATTATTGGAAAAATAAAGGCCAACCAAAGAAGAATAAAATAATTTATTTACAGAATAGCTACCATGGTGAAACGCTCGGCGCCTTGTCTGTGACAGATATTAAGCTTTTTCGTAAAAACTATGCTTCATTAATAAAAAAAAATAATCCTATCAAAACGCCGGATTGGCGATATGCAGATAAAGGAGAAACAGCAGAATCCTTCGCATTAAGATGTATTCAAGACTTGGAAAGATATTTTCAGGATAATCATCAATATATAGCCGCTTTTATATTAGAGCCCCTCGTGCAATGTGCAACTGGGATGGGAATGTACCACTCCATTTATTTAGCAAAAGCCAGAGATCTTTGTACGCAATATCATATTCATCTGATTGACGATGAGATTGCAGTGGGGTTCGGAAGAACGGGAAAGATGTTTGCATTTGAACATGCTGATATAAAGCCTGATTTTATTTGTCTTTCAAAAGGATTAACTGGCGGCTTCCTTCCCTTGTCAGCCGTGCTAACCACCGATAACGTTTATATGGCTTTTTACGAGGATAAGATAGAAAAAGGCTTTCTACACTCTCATAGCTACACTGGAAATCCACTCGCATGCAGTGCTGCGTTAGGCACAATAAATTATTTTGAAAATCATGATGTGATTAATCAAAATAGTAAAACTTCAGCTTATATTTCAGAGTGTATGAAGTCTCTATCAATATTACCAATTTCTAATTTAAGAAATATAGGAATGATATGGGCATTTGATCTTGATGGAGTTACAAAAAAGATAATTAAAAAAATAAGTTCAAAAGCTATTAATCGTGGTCTTTTAATAAGACCGATAGGCAGTACTATTTATTTCATGCCACCTTATGTTATCAATCATGATGAAATAAATTTTATGATTGATACTACTCTTGAAGTTATTCAGTCATCCATATAAATATGCGAATACTATTTCTTATATTTCTCTTATGGGTAAATCCGGTATTTGCAGATTCGGATATTGATGCAATCAATAAAATATTGAATCGCTCAGAACTTTCAAAAGGTAATTACTCGCTTTACATTAAAAATATCTCTAAACGAGAAAAAATTTTTAGTTATAACGAACAAAAAGCATTCAATCCAGCCTCAGTGATGAAGTTAGTTTCGACATACGCCGGACTTCAGCTTTTAGGTCCTCAGTATCAATGGAAGACGGAAGTACTTTATAAAGGCAATATAAAAAATAAACATCTATACGGCGATCTTATTATTAAAGGTTATGGCGATCCTACTCTTACTTATGCAGATTTTTCTGAAATTCTTGAAAAAGTTCAACAAAAAGGCATTAAGTATATTCACGGTAATATTATTATTGATGAAAGCTTTTTTGGTGAACTAAAAAATCAAGACCTTATTGACGATAAAAAATATCGTGCTTATAACGTAAATCCAAAATCTTTTGTAGTTAACGAAAATACAATCAATTTTAATTTTTCGATAAGTAATGAAAAAATTAATATACAAACCTTTCCTGAAATTCCAACATTAAAAGTCATTAACCATTTAAAACTTACAGACCAGGACTGCAATGAATGGAAGGATAATCTTGGTTACGAGGTAGAAACAAAATCTAATGTATCAGAAATTAGATTTAATGGTAGCTTCGATAAAGCATGCGAAAGTAAGGATATCAATTTATCAATATTAAGCGCAAATCGATTATCTAAAGATCTATTTGAAAAAATTTGGAAGATACATGGAGGAGTTATTGAGGGCGAGTTTAAAAATACATATCAAAATATTACTGACACACATAAGATCTATGAGCATCAATCAAAGCCTTTAAGTCTTGTTGTGAGAGATATAAATAAATATAGCCAAAATCTGATTGCCAGAAATTTATTGCTCACTATGCTCGCAGAAAATAATGGTAATCCAATCACTGAAAATGAGGCCGGAAGGTTTACGAAAGAGTTTTTAATGAAAGAAAAATTGAAACTGGACTCTCTTGAAATGGATAATGGCGCAGGGCTTTCAAGAAATGCAAAAATAAATGCAGGAGATTTAGGTTTCTTATTAGAAAAAGCATACAGTAACCTTTATATGCCTGAATTTATATCATCGCTTCCAAATATAGGTATTGATGGTACTTTGAAAAATAGAGGAAAAAAATTATCAGTCGCTAAGCATGCTTATTTAAAAACCGGTAGCATCCAAAGTGTTAGTGCTATCGCAGGATATATTTTTGATAAAAATAACGATGTAAAAGTTTTTGTATTTATGGTGAATGATCCTAAAGCAAATGAATCATCTAAAATACAAGATGATCTCATTGAATGGACCTATCTTAACTAAACTTAAGGAAATTTTAATATGCGATGTACGAACGTGTTTAAATTTATTTTAGTTTTTGGTGTTATTTTAATTAATATTGACTTAGCGTCTGCTGAGTCACAAATCTCACAAAAGGAAATTAAATTGGAAAAAAATATTACTACATTAGTTATTAAAGATACTGTTTTAGGCAATGGGCGACAAGCCGAAAAAGGCCTTACTGTGACAGTTCATTACTCAGGTTGGTTATATGATTCGAATCAGAAAGATGGCAAGGGAAAAAAATTTGATAGCTCACTAGATCGCAATGACCCTTTCGTATTCAATTTAGGCGGTGGTCAAGTGATTCGAGGTTGGGATGATGGGGTAGATGGCATGAAAATTCATGGCAAAAGAACGCTCATCATTCCCCCAGATATGGGCTATGGCTCTCGCGGCGCTGGTGGTGTTATTCCCCCAAATGCTACTTTAATTTTTGATGTTGAGTTACTCGGAGTTAAGTAATGAAAGCTAGAGTTAAATGGATTGAAAATGTATGTTTCATAGGTGAGTCTGAGTCCAATCATTCAGTGATTCTTGATGGTCCCGAAGAATTGGGCGGCAGAAAACTAGGGATGCGCCCTATGGAGATGTTACTTATCGGCATGGGTGGATGCACATCATTTGATGTGGTCACGATCCTTAAGAAATCAAGACAATCTATTAGTGATTGTTATGCTGAAATTGAAGCTGAAAGGTCTGAGACAATACCTAGAGTTTTTACTAAGATTCACATTCATTTTGTTCTAAAAGGTAAGGGCTTGGATAAAGATCAAGTTGAGCGCGCAATTAAATTATCAGCTGAAAAATATTGTTCAGCATCCATTATGCTTTCTAAGTCGGTGCAAATTACACACGATTTCGAAATTAAAGAAGACATCTAACTTCTCAATTAATTTTTAATGATTTTTAAATCAAGTGGCTCTTCATTTTCCATAACGGTAAGAAGACGATCAATATTTGGATGTTTGCCAGGATTTTTTTGAGCATCTTCAGTATGTTCTGAATATAAATCAAGGCCTTCAATTGCTGCATCAAGGGTAATAGCGCCAAAAATTTTCCAGAGATGTTGATAGACTTTTACGGAGCCTTGGCTTCCTGGTTTATTTTCGATAGTACCTATCAAAACATTATTTTTATAAATTTCGATACGATCAATGTGATCTGAATTTTCGAGCGTTAATAAAATGTCATTAAATTTTTGCATCGATTAAATTTTTGCCGAAAGTGTTGTCATTATTTTTGATGTTAAGGACATAGCTTTTTTGACCTGACGGGGCAATTCAGCACCACCTAGTTCTTTTGCCTTGATTGCATGTTGTTCTTCGTCATCTGCCATAACTTCTAATATTTTATTCGTCTTAAGATCTTTTTTAGAAATTTTCTTTAAATGACCTGTTAAATGTTGTGCTACTTGTCGTTCTGTTTCAGCTACGAATCCTAAGTTATATCTTTCACCTAAGGCGCTCGCAAAAGAGCCTATTAAAAAAGAGCCTGTATACCATAAAGGATTGAGAAGGCTTGTTTTACCTCCTAATTCGTGGATTCTAGAATTACACCAATCAAGGTGATCGATTTCTTCTTTGGATGCTTTCTTTAAAGACTCGGCTCCTTTACCATGTGAATTGAAAAGAAGTTGCCCGCTATATAAAGCTTGAGCGCAAACTTCACCTGTATGATTAACGCGCATCAATTCTATCGTACGTTTTTTTTCGTCCGGGGTTAATTCAGTTTCTTTAATGTGAAGGTCAGGTCTCGGTCTTGAGCCTTTAGGTTTAGTAAATAAAACCTTTAGTCCCTTATCAAACTCAACGATAAGATCATCAATCATTTATTTTGAATAATCTGAAGGCCTTTGAGAATATTCATTGCTTCTTGGAATTGCTTATCCGCTTTACTTCCTGGCTCAATTGGGCCTGAGGGAGCATCAGAGGTCTTCTTTTTGTCCTCTTCAGATTTTTTAACTGGCGAAGTTACAGGCTTACTATCTTTGTCTTTGGGAGCGACGTTCGTATCAGCATCTTTTGGATTTGAAAGATGATTTGTGAGATCCGCTTCTTTGGTCATAAATGAAGGATCACTTCCATCATCAACAATGATATCAGGCACAATACCTTTAGCCTGAATTGATCTCCCTTTTGGGGTGAAGTATCTTGCTGTTGTCATCTTAATTGCAGTGCCGTTATTCATAGGCAGAATACTTTGTACAGACCCTTTACCAAAACTTTGCATGCCGACAATCAGGGCTCTCTTATGATCTTGGAGGGCGCCTGCCACAATTTCAGATGCAGATGCAGATCCGTTGTTTACTAAAACTGCCATAGGCGTTGATCTAATATCTTCCGGAAAATCTTTAAGGTAATCATCTTTGCCGCCACCTTTAAGATAATTTTCAGGGGTTGCAGTAAGATGCATTTTTGAGTCTTGTGCACGACCTTCTGTATAAACAACCAAATCTCCCTTAGGCAAGAAAGCAGCAGAAACGCCAACTGCAGCATTTAATAAACCACCTGGATTATTTCTAAGATCAAGCAATATACCTTTTAAAGGAGCTTTATTTTGTTGACGAAGATTTTTCAAGAGTTTTGCTAAGTCTTCACCTGTATGCTCTTGGAATTGAGCGATACGAACATAAGCGTAATTAGTCTCAGTAAGCTTTCCTTTAACACTTTGTGATTTGATAATAGCGCGTACTAGATTAAAAGTTAAAGGTTTGGTTTCACCTTTTCTTAATACGGTAAGTAAAATGCTAGTTCCTGGTTTGCCACGCATTTTTTTAACGGAGTCATTCAGTGATAAACCTTTTGTAGATGATTCATCTAATTTCATAATTAGGTCACCACTCTTTAATCCTGCTTTATAAGCTGGGCTATCTTCAATGGGAGAGATAACTTTAACAAAACCATCTTCCATGCCGACTTCAATTCCAAGTCCGCCAAACTCACCTTGAGTTGCTTGATTTAAATCTTTAAAGTCTTCGATATTTAGAAAAGAAGAATGAGGATCAAGGCCGGTAAGCATGCCATTAAGTGCTTCGTTGATAAGCTTTTTGTCTTCAACTGGCTCTACATAATCAGATTTAATCTTGCCAAAAACTTCAGCAAAAGTTCTTAGTTCATCAATTGGGAGATTGTTTTTATCAGCTTTATCCGCAAAGACGGGTAAATTCAAACTGATCAGAACACCGATAATAGCGCCACAGGCTATGAGGGTAAATTTTTCGAATTTTGAGCGCATGAATGACTTTCGTAATAAGCTGTTAAGCATGAATTAATTAATAATAAAGCATTCTGTCTTTTTGTTTGGCTTATATCAATAGCCTTTAATAAAAATATTTTAAGAATAACTTTGAACTATGGGAACTAAATCTAAAACACATCAAATCGAAATTCAATTTTGTACCCAATGTGGCTGGCTTCCGCGGGCTTCATGGATGATGCAGGAAATACTGACGACTTTTCAGGATGAAATTATATCTGTTACCTTAACCCCTAAATCGGGCGGTGTTTTTGAAATTTTCTTAGATAAAGAAAAGATCTATTCCAGATCAGATTTTGGAGGATTTCTTGATATCAAGGATATTAAAAAGTTGATAAGAGATAACATTAGCCCAAAGAAAAATCTCGGACATAGCGAGCTTTAAAGCGTTTCTTCTGCGTCAACTCTTGTTGCGCCATTAAATCTTTTAAGCCAGTAGTTTTTTGTAAGGCTTTCAACACGAATAGTTTTGCCTGTTCTTGGTGCATGAATAAATTCATTATTTCCAACATAGATACCGACATGAGAGAACTTAGATTTTCGTGTATTAAAGAATACAAGATCACCTGGCTGCAAGTCTTCAAATTTAATTGTTTCACCCATCTTACTGAGGGACCTGGCGCTTGGCGGAAGGCTAAGATTTAATGCCTGTTCAAAGACATATTTTACAAATTGACTGCAATCAAAACCGGTTTCTGGTCTTGAGCCCCCCAATTTATATTTAATACCAGTGAGCTCATAAGCTTTATCAATAATGAGGGCAATATCGCTTTTCCATTGCTGATTAGCTGCTGGTGGTAATTCCGATTGTGAAGCTGTGTCTGAAGCACTTAAATTCAATGAATCAGCTTCCGCCCAAGACGGGCTAGAAAATGTGATCGCTACAAAGATGAGTAAAGCTTTGAAATTCATAGTTTGAAAATGAGTAAATTTCTGAGATTTTATCATTTATAGAGGGTTTGTGAAATCGGAGTTTCATCTGCATGAGATAATCACATGATCATGAATGAAATATTTATCAAAGAATTTTTTAGTGAAAAAGGTGATCTTTCTAAAAACATTGATGGCTATCGAGTGAGACAAGAGCAGATCGATATCTCGATCTTAATTGACGAAGCGATTACACATAAAAAAAAATTAATTGTCGAAGCAGGAACAGGCATTGGTAAAACTTTTGCATATCTTGTCCCAGCATTTCTTTCTGGCGGCAAAATTATTATTTCTACAGCAACTAAAAATTTACAGGATCAATTATTCACTAAAGATATTCCTATGATTAGGGACGCATTAAAAGTACCTGTGAGTTTGGCTATGCTCAAAGGTAGATCAAATTATTTATGCCATTTGCGATTAGAAAACGCCATGATTGAAGGCGCTTTTATGACCAAAGAAGATGTCACCCATTTACATCTCGTAAACCAACATGCAAAGCATAGTGTTGATGGTGACAGAGCTGAATTAGATACTATTCCAGAAAGCTCCTCTATATGGCCGCAAGTAACCTCTACTAAAGAAAATTGTTTGGGTCAGGATTGTAGTTTTTATAAAGAATGTTTTGTCATGAGCGCCCGAAAAAAAGCATTAGCTGCGGATGTTACCATCGTCAATCACCATTTATTCTTTGCCGATCTTAATATGAAGGAGGAAGGTATATCTGAACTTCTTCCAAAAGCCACAACAGTTATTTTTGATGAAGCACATCAGATACCTGATATTGCTTCTATTTTTTTTGGAAAAAATATTTCAAACAGTAAGATTAGCGAGATAGTTCAAGATGGTTTTCAGCTTTATTTAAAACATATGAAAGATGTTTCAGATTTTGAACCTATTTTAAATGACTTAGAAAAAGCAAATAAAGATTTTAGACTTGTATTTCCAAGAGAATCTAATCGATATCCCTATCAAAAGATTTTCTCTTTTAGTCGATTCGAATCCAGTTACCTAGAGCTGGTTGAAAAACTCAAAAAAATAATTGAATTATTAGCCCTTCATAAAGACCGGGATTCGGAGATCGAAAAGTATTTTGATAACGCGAATGAAATACTAAAGAGTTTTGATGATTGGCTTGAGGATAAAGATAACAATTCAATTAAATGGATCGAAGTTTATTCGCAGTCCCTACAACTTAACAATACGCCGTTATCAATTGCTGATATGTTTGCAAGACATATTAATAATGAATCAACCTCATGGGTCTTTACATCCGCAACACTCGCTGTAAAAAATAATTTTGATCATTTCAAAAACCAACTCGGCCTGATAGATGCAGATTCGGTTTCTAAAGAGAGTCCATTTAATTACGCTGAAAAAGCTTTACTCTTCGTTCCCAAAATAATGCCGGATGCCAATCATGAGAATTTTAACTTTGCGGTTGTGAATCAGATCTATCCTTTTATTAAAGCAAGCAAAGGCAGAGCATTTATTTTATGTACGACATTAAAATCTATGCGAGAAATATTTACACTCCTTCAAGATAAGATTGAAACAGATCAATTAGATCATCCAATCTATCTTCAAGGCGATGGATCAAGAAATCATCTTTTAAATAAATTTAGAGAACACGGCCACGCTATTCTTATCGGCTCGTTAAGTTTTTGGGAGGGCGTAGACGTGAAGGGTGACGCTTTGTCATTGGTGGTAATAGATAAATTACCATTTTTTTCGCCGGAGGATCCCGTCCTGGCTGCAAGAATTGATAAAATTAACCAAAGCGGCAAGAATGCTTTCATGGAATATCAATTACCTAATGCAGTCATTACTTTAAAACAGGGCGCTGGTCGATTAATACGTGACGAGTTTGATAAAGGAGTTCTAGTGATATGCGATACGAGAATTATTGATAAACCGTATGGAAAAAGGATGTGGCAGAGTTTGCCCCCTTTCGCTCGAACGCGAGATGATTTAGAAGTCATCCAATTTCTAGAAAAAATTTAATTTATGAAAATTTTGTCCTTAGATACCTCTTCTGAATATATGTCTTTAGGCTTAAAGATTGATGAAGACTTTTATTCGATCAATATCAATACTGGACAGACTCATTCAGAAATAGCCTTACCTGAAATAAAAAAATTATTAGAAGGGCATCAATTAACGATAAAAGATCTTGATGCTGTTGCATTTGGCAGAGGGCCAGGATCATTTACAGGCATAAGAATCGCGTGTGGTATCGCATACGGACTAGGTTATGGCGCGTCAATTCCAGTTATTGGCGTGAACAATCTTTTAGCGCTCGCCGAGAGTTCGGGTAAAAATAAAGTGATAAGTGCCATTGATGCCAGAATGGGTGAAATATATTTAAGTGCTTATACAAAGGAGAGCAAAATATTTTCAAAGCCAATCATTGAAGGGGTTTATAAGCCAGATGAATTACCTCAACTTAAAGAATCCGGCTGGACTTTGATTGGCAATGCAATCGAAACATATAAGAAAGAAATGAAAGATCATTTTGACCAACAAATAAATAATCTCGTAGACGGGCCCTATGAGGTAGTCGAATCTATTTCAAGATTGGCAATACCTTTTATTAAAAATAAAGTATTTGAGTTGATTCATGCTGAGCCTGTTTACTTAAGAAATAAAGTGGCGTTTACTACCGAAGAGCGAAAAGCATTGAATGCAATTTAGTGAATTTAAAGAGAATGATTTAAGCGCGATCGGATTGATTGAAAATGAAGTTCATGCTTATCCTTGGACACAAGGTAATTTTTTAGATTCGATAAAATCAAATCATACATGTTTGATGATGAAGCTTAATGAAGAAATTATAGGGTACACCGTCATGATGTTTGTGTTAGATGAATGCCATCTTCTTAATATAAGTATAAAAAAAAGTATGCAAAAAAAAGGCTATGGATCACATTTGCTTAATGAAGTGATACGTCAGGCAAATTTAGCTCATGCAAAAACAATTTATCTTGAAGTTAGAGCCTCTAATCAAACTGCTATTCATTTGTATTACAAACATGGGTTTAATGAAATGAGTATCAGAAAAGATTATTATCGTGCTAAAGAAGGGCGGGAAGACGCCTTATTAATGGGGCTTGTGATTTGATGGACGCTGATTATAAAAAAAGAATCTTAAAAGAGCTTGAATTATTTCCTCTTTGGAAATTAAAAGACAGGCATAGCAATGAGCTTTTTCCAAAGGAAGATACAAACCCTATAGAGGTTGATTTATTTTTTGGATTCAAAATAGATTATAAGGAAGGATCTTTATTACTTTTGAGCCAAAAATTTTTGCTAGGAACTGAAGAGGCTGCCCAAGACTTATTTTTAAACATTGCAAAATTTATTTCAACGTCGATAGGTGAACATACATTCCAGAAAAATCATTTATTAAAGCTTACCAAAGATCAGATTGGTGGCTTATTTTTAAATACTACCCCAATGCATGTATTAGCTTTTGGATTCAATAATCATTTTTTTGAGGAATACAAAACAATTGATTTGATGAATAATGTCTCTATGAACATTAAGCATACGCTTGATATAAATCATTTGCTTAAAAACCCAAAAGATAAGAAATTAGTTTGGGAAAACATTTTAGATTTAATGAAAGCTTTTTAAATTAAGAAAGAATATAAATGCTCGCATCAAAATTTTACATCTCAACCTTGAAGGAAGCGCCGTCAGAAGCAGAGCTTATTAGTCATAAGCTCATGATTCGCGCAGGCTTTATTAAGCGCCTCGGTTCAGGCCTTTATTCTTGGATGCCGCTTGGCTTAAAAGTTTTAAGAAAAATTGAAGCGATTGTGAGAAATGAAATGAATCAAGCTGGCGCGGTAGAGTTATTAATGCCAGCTATACAACCAGCTGAGCTATGGGAAGAGACCGGTCGATGGGCTCTCTTTGGACCACAGATGCTAAAGATCAAAGATCGCCATGATCGAAATTTCTGTTTTGGTCCGACGCACGAAGAAGTCATCACGGATATCGCAAGGAAAGAAATTAATAGTTACAAGCAGTTACCCATTAACTTTTATCAGATACAGATGAAATTTAGGGATGAGATTAGACCGCGTTTTGGTGTGATGCGTGCTCGCGAGTTTTTAATGAAGGATGCTTATTCTTTCCATGCATCAAGAGCTTCATTACAAAAAACATATGAAACAATGTATCAGGCCTATACCAATATTTTTAATAAGATAGGTCTTCAGTTTAGGGCCGTGAAAGCAGATACTGGTGCTATCGGAGGCGATGGGTCGCATGAGTTTCATGTTTTAGCTGACTCTGGCGAGGATGCGATTGCATATAGCTCAGTGTCTGACTACGCGGCTAATATTGAATTAGCAGAAGCGATTCTTCAGGATGACAAAAGACCAGATGCAAAAGAGCCGATGGTCAAATTTGACACACCAAAACAGACGACTTGTGAAGATGTGGCTAATTTGATTGGCGCCCCCATTCAAAAGACGGTGAAAACTATAGCCCTTATCAATCAAACCAATGAAGCAAATGAATTTTTCTTGGTCCTTCTTCGAGGGGACCATGAGCTTAACGAAGTGAAATTATCCAAGGTAAAAGACTTTGAGAATTTCCGTTTTGCAACGGACGAGGAAGTAAAAGAGCATTTAAAATGCCCCCCAGGATTTATTGGCCCTGTCGGAGTTAAATCTTCCATAAAAATTCTGGCAGATAAGTCCGTCGGCATTCTATCTGATTTTATCTGTGGTGCAAATGAACCCAAATTTCATCTAAAGGGTGTGAATTTTGTGCGAGACTTTCCAGAGCCGATACTTTTTGCAGACTTAAGAAAAGTGGTCGAGGGCGATATGAGTCCAGACAAGCAAGGGACTCTTCAGATATGCAGGGGTATTGAAGTGGGTCATATTTTCCAATTGGGCAATAAGTACTCTAAGGCAATGAAAGCTGAATACTTAGATGAGAATGGCCAGAGTCAAATTCTAGAAATGGGGTGTTATGGCATTGGGGTCTCGCGCATTGTAGCTGCCGCTATTGAGCAGTCGCACGATGATAAAGGGATTATTTTTCCGATTAATATTGCGCCTTTTGAAGTGGCGATTGCACCTATAGGTTATGACAAAAGCGCTGAAGTTAAAGCTTCGGCACATAAAATTTATAATGCACTTAAAGCAATGGGTGTCGACGTCTTGCTTGATGATCGAGGTGAGCGTCCAGGCTTTATGTTTGCTGAGATGGAATTAATAGGTATACCTTATAGAATTGTCATTGGAGATCGCAGTTTAAAAGAAGGTAAAGTTGAGTTCCAAGGTCGATTGGATCAACAATCTAAATTAATTGATGAAAATCAAATAGTTACAGAAATTAAATCTTTATTAATTTCCTGATTATTCTATCCTTTTTAATTTAACTACATGATTTAATTGAGTTATTTTTGTCAGGCATTTATTACAAAATAATTACAATTATGAGGTGTATTTATTAAAAAAAAGGGGTAATATTCGGCAAGTAGTTAGCGATCGATGACCTGGAAGACTAGGGCCAATTGATAACTAAGTGCTCAAGTACTATAGCTCTTTGATGTGTATATAAAGTCAACTAACTTAGGAGATATTATGTCGAAATCATTAGCAGTAGCAATTAGTGTTGGTATTTTAGCAGCCGTATGGAATGCTCTCAGTGGCGACTATCTTGGTGGTATTATTGCAACTAGTATTCCAGTGGGATTTATAGCATGGGCTTGTTCAAGCCTTGCTGGCAAGTCAGATGCAATGCAAAAAACAGTTATCGGTATGACTTTTGGTGCAATCATTGCTTCCGTAGCAGTAATTATTGGAGGATTTGATTTGCCAGTGATTGGTGCAAGTGATGAAGTAGGAGTTGGTTTAGCTGCTCTCATTCTTGTATTAGTCTCAGGCAAAGTAAGTCAAGTCTCAAATGTCGGAATAAATGTTTTAGGTTTTGCGTCAGCTTTTACTCTATCACTTAATGCAACTAGTATCGCTGCAATGGATTTATCTAATCCAGTAGCTATTGTTTTAGTTTCGAGTATCTTGGGCGTAGTTGCTGGTAATTTAGCAGGAAGACTTGCAGCTGCAATTAAATAATTGCTTTACATGGCTCTAAAAAAAACGCACCTCAAGAGGTGCGTTTTTATTTGTAATTACTAGAAATTTTAAATCCGTAATAGGTTCCGAATTCACCTTCAGATTCGTCATATATAAAGAATAAGTTATTTGTGAAGCCAAGGCCATTGTAATGATTTTGTGCCCTTAATTTTATACTTTTTGGTAAAGCAGATTTGCCAACATAACCACCTTTGGCATTAAAGATTAATATCGCTTTATGGTCGACATCAAGAATGGCCAACTCTTCTCCATCAATGCCTGTTGAAGCAATAAAATTATCACTCAAATCATCAAATGCGACGCTCGCTGACTTGAGATCCAAATAAATTTCTCCCAATTTGTTGCCTTCACTCGCGTCAATAATGATGACCTTGTTACTTCTTTTTTGTTTGGCAAAGTAACGATTCGTTTTAGAGTCAAATGAAGGCATTGTAGCTGAGTCGCCAAAGGCAGGATTGAAGTTACCCACTTCTTTTGATGTACCTTTTAAATTGCCTTGAGCATCAAGGTCTAAAGAGAATATACCCGTATTAGGAGCAAAACCAGCTTCACTGGAAACGTTGTAAGTAATGGTTGTTAGTTGATAAGTTAATTCATTATAAAAAATAGAGCGATTATCGAATCCTGCCTGTGTTGAAGACAAGTATTTTCCAGATTGGTCATAAGTATGAATAAGTGATTTGGAAATAGGCGCTTCAGTTTCTGAGCCTAGGGGGGCTAAACCACCATCGGCGATGTAATATTTTTTTTGTCCCGGAATGAAAGCTACGGTCATGGGACGTGTCGTAGGTTTTTTAGCAAGTGTAATTTTAATTTCGGATTGTGCTTCAGGAAGCACTTCTGCAAAAATGGAATAATTAAATATTAAAAAACTTAACGCTATAATAATTTTCATAGATTTATCTCTAAAAAGGTCAGTTGTTAATTTAAGGTCGCTCAATAAACATAGCATCGCCGTAGCTATAGAAGCGATATTCATTCTCAATAGCATGCTGGTATAGTTTCTTCATGATATCACTTCCACTAAACGCACATACCAGGATAAATAAAGTGCTTTTTGGTAAATGGAAATTAGTGAGTAATGCATCCACAATTCTAAATTTATAACCCGGCTTAATAAATATAGAGGTTTCTTTAAATCCAGGTTGAATAATTTCCTCAGAAAATTTACTTTCAAGTGCTCTTAAAACGGTTGTGCCGATTGCAATAATCCTCCCATTCTTCGACTTAGCTTCATGAATCATTTGAATAGTTTTAGAAGGTACATTAAAAGATTCGCTATGCATTTGATGCTGATCGATATCATCTTCTCTGACGGGTTGAAAAGTTCCAGCACCTACATGAAGTGTTAGAAAAGAATACTGAATTTTCCTATCATTCAAAGCTTGAAAGATTTCATCCGTAAAGTGGAGTCCAGCTGTCGGCGCTGCAACGGCACCCGACTCTTTTGCATAAATAGTTTGGTATCTATTTTCATCAGATTTATCCGCATTTCTTTCAATGTAAGACGGCAAGGGTATATGCCCATATTTTTCTAGTATGTCGTAAATAGATACATTTGAAATAAATTCAATATAAAAAAGATCTTTTTCTTTTGTTAAAACCTTAACCGAGACATCTTTATTAATCTCAAAGATAGTACCATCAAATATTTTTTTTGATGTTTTTAAGTGTGCGAGTGCATGGTGATCATCCAAGATTCGTTCAATCATGATTTCAACTTTTCCACCTGTTATTTTTTTTCCAAATAATCGAGCCTTAATAACTCTTGTATCATTGAAAATCAGAAGATCATTGCTATTTAGAAGATCAACAAATTCTGTAAATTTTTTATCACTAAATAACTTTGTATTTTTATTTAAAACAAGAAGTCTACTTGCATCTCTTTTTTGAAGCGGGACTTGGGCAATCAGATGCTCGGGAAGGTCAAAATCAAATTCTTCAAGTAGCATAAGTAATATTTAAGATCTTAAAATTTTAAATGGAAACTTTATTAGAACTGAATGTTTTAGTTATTTAATAAGCCTTAAAATAACATTAACTAAAATTGCAAGTGTTAAAAGAAAAAGAATGGCTACTACAAAACCAATAATTAGAAAATATTTTATTCCATGTTTTTCAACAAAAGCATCATCCTGAGAAAATTGCCGGTTATTTTGTATACCGAAAAAAGCAGATAGGATACTTTTAATGATCTTTAACATAATTTTTTTTAATTTTTAATATCTATAATTTTAATATGCTTACTATATATAATTTGATTATAACTATAATATTTAGATTAAAATTTTATAAAAGCCGGGATGGCGGAATTGGTAGACGCACGGGACTCAAAATCCCGCGCTAGTAATAGCGTGCGAGTTCGATTCTCGCTCCCGGCACCATATTTAGAAAATTATTGGAATTTTGTTCCTCTAATCACGTCCATTGAAATCATGATTCAAGTCAAAAAATTAAAAAAAGGTACTTTGTGCGAATTTATTCTTCGCCCTAACCCTTCTATGCCATGGAGAGTAATTAAAAAAATATATTTTTTTTTCTTTATTTTTATATTCTTAATTTCTTCAATACTTTGCTATTTTGGATTATATCTGGCCATTCCTTTTTATGGGGTTGAGATTCTCCTGCTGGGGTATGCTCTGTATCTCACTTGTCTTAAAAGTACTTTTTATCAAATCATCAGGATTAGTTCCCACATAATTGAGATTAAAACTGTTCAAGGAAAAAAAACTTTTAGTGAAGAGTTCAATCGAGACTGGTGTAAATTTAGACTCGTAACATCATATTTTAATCGTCCTAGTTTTATTGTAATAAGCTCTAAAGGGAAAAATACTCATGTTGGAGATTTTTTATGCGAAAGCGAACGTTTAGAATTATTTAAAAAAATTTCATAAATATAATTTTTCGTATTGATTTTAAAAAATCCTACTGTTAACATGCTTTACATTAAATTGTAGTTAATTTAAAACGCCTGACTTTTAAACTTAAAGGATTATTAAATGTATTTGAATAAAAGTATGACTAGATTTTTAACTAACATCTTAGTTATATTCTCATTACTATTCATGTTAAGTCCCAATATACTAAATGCTGCCTGGGGGCTAAATATGACTCAAGGAGTCACTCCTATTAGTCAAGATGTTTATAACATGCACATGACCTCATTATATGTCGTTACTGTTATTGGTATCTTAGTTTTTAGTGTGATGTTTTGGTCTATATTCCATCATAGAAAGTCAAAAGGTATCAAACCAGCAAAATTTTCTCATAGCACAACTGTTGAGATCGTTTGGACTCTTATCCCTTTTGCAATCATCGTTGCTCTGGCAATACCGGCAACTAAGTTATTAGCAAGAATGGATGATACTTCTAAATCTGAAGTCACTATCAAAGCTACAGGTTACCAATGGAAGTGGAAATACGATTACATAGATGAGGATATAACCATATACAGTAATTTGGCAGCTGATAGTGTGGATGCGAGCCAAAAAAATTCGGGAATTGATCCAAAGACTGCTGATAATTATCTACGTAACACTGATACCGCTCTCGTTCTTCCTGTTGGTAAAAAAATTAGAATTATGACAACTGCGAGCGACGTGATACATGCTTGGTGGGTTCCTGATTTAGGTTGGAAAAGAGATGCAATCCCAGGATTTATTAATGATAACTGGACAGTAATAAACAAAGAGGGTGTTTATCGCGGACAATGCGCTGAAATCTGTGGTAAGGGTCATGGATATATGCCTATTGTAGTTAAAGCTGTTCCTGAAAAAGAATATACAGCTTGGGTTCAAGAAACAAAGCTAGCTTTAAAATCTAAAAAAGAAAGTGGCGATAAAGAGCTTTCAATGGATGAGTTAAAGTCCAAAGGCGAAACAGTTTATAAAGCCAATTGCTTGGCTTGTCATCAAGCAAATGGACAAGGCATTAAAGGAGTTTTTCCAGCTCTCGATGGAAGTCCAATAGCAACTGTCAAATCTCGTATTACGGAGCACATTCGTCAGGTTATTTACGGTAAAAACAATATGCCTGCTTTTGGAGAACAATTGTCTGATACAGATATTGCTGCAGTTGTTACATACGAAAGAAATACTTGGGGTAATAAAACAGGCGATATTATTCAGCCTAAAGATGTTGCAGAAAGTAGAAAGAAATAATTTTAAATTTTTAATTTAGGAAAACTTTAAGAATGAGCACAATAGCACACGCCGATCATAACCATCACGATCACAAGCCAACAGGTATAAAACGTTGGATATTTTCAACGAACCATAAAGATATAGGTACGATGTACTTAGTTTTTTCATTGATCATGTTTTTTATCGGTGGCTCAATGGCGATGGTTATTCGTGCAGAATTATTTCAACCAGGACTTCAGTTTGTAGACCCACAATTTTATAATTCAATGGTTACTGTGCATGCTCTAGTAATGATTTTCGGAGCTGTTATGCCGGCTGGAGTTGGTCTTGCTAATTGGATGATACCAATTATGATTGGTGCTCCAGATATGGCTCTTCCTCGCATGAATAACATGAGTTTTTGGATTATGCCCTTCGCATTTGCACTTCTTTTAAGCACTTTATTCATGGATGGTGGAGGCCCTGCAGGGGGTTGGACAATGTACCCGCCCCTTGTGTTACAAACTGGAAAAGCTTTTCCATTCTTAATTTTCGCAGTTCATTTTCTAGGAATATCATCAATTATGGGCGCAATTAATATTATTGCTACTGTATTTAATATGAGGGCGCCGGGTATGACCTTAATGAGAATGCCCTTATTTGTTTGGACATGGGTTATAACAGCCTTTTTACTTATTGCATCTTTGCCAGTTTTGGCTGGTGCCGTGACAATGTTATTAACAGATAAATATTTTGGTACAAGCTTTTTTAACGCTGCCGGTGGTGGTGATCCTGTGCTATTTCAACATATTTTCTGGTTCTTTGGACATCCAGAGGTATATATTCTTGCTCTTCCTGCATTCGGAATAATTTCTCAAATTATCCCAACTTTTGCCCGAAAACCACTTTTTGGGTATGCATCTATGGTTTATGCAACAGCTTCAATTGCTATACTCTCTTTCTTTGTATGGGCCCATCACATGTTTACCGTGGGACTTCCTATCAATGGTGAATTATTTTTCATGTATGCAACCATGTTAATAGCCGTTCCCACAGGCGTTAAAGTTTTTAATTGGGTAGCTACAATGTGGAAAGGTGCTATGACCTTTGAAGCACCTATGCTTTTTGCTTTAGCTTTTGTGGTTTTATTTACAATCGGAGGATTCTCTGGCCTTATGCTCGGTATAACTCCTGTTGACTTTCAATATCACGATACTTACTTTGTTGTGGCTCATTTTCACTACGTTTTATTAACAGGCGCAGTGTTTGCACTTATGGCCTCAGCTTATTACTGGCTCCCTAAATGGACTGGTAATATGTATGATGAAAAATTAGCTAAAGTACATTTTTGGGCTTCAGCTATTTCAGCAAACGTTCTCTTCTTCCCTCAGCACTTTTTAGGTTTAGCTGGTATGCCAAGAAGAATCCCAGACTACAGTGTTCAGTTTGCTGATTTTAATATGATTTCAAGTCTTGGCGGTTTTGCTTATGGAATCTCACAACTTTTATTTGTTTACATAGTTGTCAAATGTGCTTTAGGTGGAAAAAAAGCTTCTGGTCAAGTATGGGAAGGTGCAAGAGGATTAGAATGGACACTAAGTTCTCCACCTCCTTACCATTCATTCACTAAACCACCAAAAGTGACCAAGGAATTAATGGAATATTAATGTCAAAAAAGAAATTTGGTAATAGTGATTCTGAATTAAAAAAAAGAAATCAGCGTTTGGCAATAATTCTTAGTTTTATTGCGATATCTTTTTATGTAGGATTTATTTTAAGCAATATTAAATGATTAAAGTTCGAAGCATTAAACGAACTTCTATCCTTTTATTCTTGCTTACATTATTAATGTTTGGCTTTGGTTATGCTCTTGTGCCTCTGTATGACGTTTTTTGTGAGGTTACCGGCCTTAATGGTAAAACTGGTCGTATTTACAACGAGGAAGCAAAGCAACTAATTAGTGATAATCAAAGGCTTGTGACTATTAACTTTGATTCAAATATAAATGGCAATTTAGCTTGGAAATTAAAAGCTGACCAAAAGTTTTTAAAAGTTAATCCAGGTAAATTTTATTCAGTTACTTATACTGTAGAGAACATGTTCAATGAAGAAATTGTGGGCCAGGCAATACCAAGTGTTTCACCGCAAATTGCTTCTTTATATTTAAAAAAGTCAGAATGTTTTTGCTTTAGGAATCAAGTTTTAAAACCAGGCGAGAAAAAAAAACTTACAGTTCGCTTTGAAGTAGATAAAGATTTACCTAAAGATGTCGAATCACTGACTCTTTCATACACTTTTTTTAGAGCTTTGAAAGATAATAAAAAAGTAAGTTAACAAGTAGTTTTGATTAATTATTTATAGATATTGAGGAAATATATATGGCAAGTAAAGATATTTATTTTGTTCCTGAATCAAGTAAGTGGCCAATTGTAGCTTCTTTAGTTTTATTTATTGCCTTTATTGGCGGCGCGATGATGCTGAATCAATCCCCAAATGGTAAATATGTTTTACTATTAGGAATTCTTGGAATCATTTATATGTTCTTTGGTTGGTTCTCTAATGTTATAAGTGAAAGCATAGCTGGCTACTATAACAAACAAGTTGATGTGAGCTTTAGAATGGGTATGGGCTGGTTTATCTTATCTGAAGTGATGTTTTTTGCGGCTTTTTTTGGTGCTCTTTTTTATGCTAGAGTTTTATCAGTACCCTGGCTTGGTGGAGAAGGTCATGGCGTTGTAACTCACGAATTTTTATGGCCTGCTTTTAAAGCTTCCTGGCCCATGGCTGTTATGCCCAATCCCGCCAACTTTACCCAATATAAAGAAACTGTTCCAGCATTTGGAGTCCCTGCTCTTAATACATTAATACTACTAACAAGCGGAGTTACAGTCACTCTTGCTCACTGGGCTTTAAAAAAAGGACAAAGACAACAACTTTGCATATGGCTTGCAGCCACTGTTGCATTGGGCGCTGTATTTGTTTACCTTCAAGCCGGAGAATATCACCATGCATATTCCGAATTAAGTTTAAAGCTTAGCTCGGGTATTTATGGCTCAACATTTTATATGCTTACAGGATTCCATGGGTTTCATGTAACAATGGGAGCCGTAATGTTGGCAGTTATTTTGTTTAGATCTATAAAGGGGCATTTTACTAAAAGTGATCACTTTGCTTTTGAAGCAGTGGCATGGTATTGGCATTTTGTAGATGTAGTCTGGCTCGGGTTATTTATATTTGTTTATTGGTTATAAATCCCCAGAATTAATAAATAAAGCGCTATAAAAATTAGCGCTTTTTTATTTTAGATGCCATGAGGATGAATTAAGCCTGAATAAAATCCATAGAAGAGTAAAAAAAATAAAACTATAGAAAGTCCTACTCTGAGAGATAAGGAAGTAACCATTTTGTTAGATTTTTTTTTATCTTTGATTAGAAAGAAAAGGCCGCCCGAAAGCGATAGAAGTATAAATAACAGAATTGCTATTACAAGAATCTTAAATAATAATTCACCACTCATAAAATAACCTTACCTTAAATTTAATTTTGAAATTTTCAATCCATAACATAAGTTTTAATTATAAGTTATTACCTACTCTGATATTTATTATATTTTTTACTCTTTTTATTAAATTAGGTTTTTGGCAGTTGGATCGCGCCGATCAAAAAAAGATAATTAATATGGCATTCGTCGAAAGACAACATCAGCCGCCAATAGAGTTAAATAAAGAAACCATCCAAATGCCAATAAAAGATATTATTTGGCATCATGTTACTTTGAGTGGAGAGTTTTTAAATGAAAAGAATATTATCCTAGATAATCAAATTCGCAAAGAAAAAGCAGGTTTTCTCATTTATACTCCTTTTAAAATTTTAGATTCTAATGGAATTATCTTAATTAACAGGGGCTGGCATCCTCTAACTAATTCAAGAAAAGATATTCCTGATATACCTCCTATTAAAGAGATGCAAATAATTGAAGGTGAAGTGAGTCAAATGCCTTCCTCTGGTATTTCACTTGGAAAAGTTTTAACTGAAAAATTAAATGAGTCATCTTTTAGGATTCAGAAGATGGATTATGATATTTTACAATCCTTAATAAGCAAAGATTTAATGAGTTATGAAGTTAAACTCAAAAAACCAATTTTTGATAAGACTTATATTTTAGATTCCGGTATGCCAGTTCCTGATAGCGACAAAAACTATGGCTATGCATTTCAGTGGTTTGCGATGGCATTTACTCTTTTCATTATTTTTATAAGATTAGGTGCACGAAAAAAATCATGATAAGTAATATTCTTAAATCACGGTTAAAACTAATCAGTATTATGTTGTTGTTTTTTATGCCTGTAGTTTATGCATGGTATTTAGTTTTTTTTACAGACTTTAAAATAGATTCAAAGGGAGTGGAGCATGGGCTTTTAATTCGCCCAATTATTCAGATTGGTAATTGTGAATTACTTGAGCCAATAAGTAGCGAAATTTATCAATTGACTGGTAAATGGACATTAGTTTCTTTTGTAGAAAATAAATGTGATAAGACATGTGAATTCCAATTATATGAATTAAGACAAATCTGGCTTGCATTAGGTAAAGATGCTAACAAAATTCAAAGGCTGGCTATAGTTCAAGGTAATGACTTAATTTCATCTGAACAAATTAAATTAAGCCAAGGTCAGCTTTTATTAAAAGATAATAGCGATTTGAATAGACTATATAACCTATTTAAATCCTACCCAGACTTTAATAATGAGTCTATCTATTTGATAGATCCTTACGGTAATTTGATGATGCAATATAAAAAAGGAACGAACCCATCTGGAATAATTAAAGATTTAGAGCGCTTAATAAGAATTTCGAAGTAATTAGGAATCTAGACGCTTTTTCAAAAGAGCATTCAATTTATTAAAATCTAGCTCCCCTATAACTTTATCAATGATTTTTCCATTTTTATCAATAAGTATTGAAGTCGGAGTAAGGCGAATGTCCCCAAATGATCGTGCAATTTGGCCATCAACATCCAATACAACAGGGAAAGGTATTTTATTCTTGTGAGTAAAATTTAAGACTTGATTTGGCGGGTCATAACTCATTGATACAGCAATAATTTGTAAGCCTTGCCCCTTTAATTGATTGTATATATTAGTAAGACCTGGCATTTCCTTGATGCAGCCTGGACAGTCAGTTGCCCAAAAATTGATGATTGTGAAATTGTTTTTATCTTGATAAAGCTTAATTGCTTCACCAGTAATTGAAGTAACTGCAATTTCAGGAACTTTTTTATTTGTAGCTAATGACAAAAAAAATAAAACTACAAGAGTTAATAAAACTAGTAATAGCCAGAGAGATCTTTTTGTCATATTAAAGTGAATGTTATAATTCTTTCATAGTAATTGAATTACATCATATGAGTCTAATCGATTTTAAAACAAATTTATAGAAATTTAATTATGCAGCTTTTTAAAAAAATTACTTTATTTACAACAATTATGGCTTTTTGTTTAATTGTTTTGGGCGCTTATGTAAGGCTATCAGATGCTGGTTTAGGGTGCCCAGATTGGCCAGGATGTTTTGGAACGCTAACTGTTCCCGAGAGCCAAATGGCTATTGAAAAAGCTCAGCATACTTTTCCTGATCAAATTATAGAAAATGGCAAAGCTTGGAAGGAAATGGCTCATAGATATGTAGCGGGTATTTTAGGGCTTCTGATTCTAACAATTACGGTATTAGCTCATAAAAATAAAAAATCTTTAAAAGTAAATATCCTTGTTCCGAACAGCCTACTGGCCCTTGTTTTTTTTCAAGCCATATTAGGAATGCTTACAGTTACACTTTTACTAAAACCTATTATTGTAAGTGCTCATTTAATAGGTGGCATGACAACTTTAGCTATACTCACTTATATAAGTTATGAACATTTCAACAAAAATTCAAAATTGACTTTAAAGAAGGACATAATTTTTTATATGACAAGATTTAGTCTCATATTAATTTTTATACAAATATTTTTAGGGGGTTGGACTAGCACTAATTATGCTGGCTTGGCTTGCACAGACTTTCCAACCTGCCATGGTGAATGGATCCCTAATATGGACTTTAAGAATGGATTTAATATATTTAGAAATTTAGGTCAAACTTTTGAAGGGGCGCCAATTAGTCTTGATGCACTTCAGGCAATCCAGTGGATACATAGAATAGGGGCTGTGACTGTGATTATTTATTTTAGCTATTTGTCATTTACATTAATGAAATACAAACAATTGAGATTTGAGTCAATGCTGCTATTAGCTTTGCTAGCGGCTCAATTTGTTATAGGAATTGCTAATTTGATGCTTCATCTCCCAATGGTCTTGGCTGTTAGTCATAATCTAATAGCAGCTTTATTAGTCATCATAATGACAGTAATAAATACAAAAATTAAAAAACAACATGCTTAGTAGCATCCCTAGAAAAAATATTTTTAATCTTAAAACTAACTTAAAGAATTTTTTAGTTCTCTGTAAGTTACGAGTTAATTCTCTTATTGTTTTTACTGCCGTGATTGGAATGTTTTTAGCTACTCCAGGAATGGTCTCATTTAATCTGCTATTAAGTTCTATTTTTGGTATTGGTTTTGTTGCCTGTGCAGCAGCAGCTTTTAATTGCTTAATTGAGCAAAAAATAGATGCCATAATGGCAAGAACAAAAGGGAGGCCTATAGGAAAAGGACAATTATCATCTAAACAAACTATAGTCTATGCAACTATTTTGGGTGGTGTTGGTTTAGTTATTCTGTATTATTTTGTGAATGCATTAACAATGTGGCTTACTCTCGCAACTTTCTTTTCTTATTCTGTTATTTACACAATTTTTCTTAAGCCTGCTACGCCAATGAATATTGTGATTGGCGGAGCTTCTGGTGCTATGCCTCCAATTTTAGGATGGGCAGCTGTTAATAATACTGTTGGGCCAGAGGCTTTAGTATTGTTTTTAATTATTTTCTGCTGGACCCCACCTCACTTTTGGGCACTAGCGCTTTATCGTAGAAATGATTATGCAAAAGTTGGTATACCAATGTTGCCTGTCACACATGGTGAGTCTTTTACATTGCTTCAAATAGTTCTCTATACAATTATTTTGATTATCGTAACTATGTCGCCATTCAGCCTTGGTATGAGCGGACTTATTTATTTAATTTGCGCCACAATTCTTAATGCTTTCTTTTTGTACTATGTAATTATGCTATATAAAAATTACTCAGATAGATTGTCTATGAAAACATTTAGGTACTCTATAATTTATTTAAGCCTAATTTTTTCTGCGATGTTAATTGATCATTATTTTAAATTTACTCTTTATTAAGATTATAAAAGGATAATTAAATGAAATTAGAAAAAGAACAAAATGTGTTATTTGAATTAATGGCAATTATTTTTGGAGCAATTCTAGGGGGCATTTTTTTTATTTTATTCTTAACCTATGATTTTAAGAGTGATACTAACTCTAATGTTATGGTAGAAAGTAAAGTTAAAGAAAATATTCAGCCAGTGGCGCAGGTAGAGTTAGCTAAGCCTATTCAAGAAGGATTAGCTTCGGGGGGAAAATCAGGAGAAGAAGTTTACAAAGCCGTTTGTTTAATGTGCCATCAAGCTGGTATGTTAAATGCTCCAAAACTTGGTGATGTGCAAGCTTGGGCTCCAAGAATAGCTCAAGGCTATGAAGTGCTTGTTCAGCATGCCATTAAAGGAATTCGCTCTATGCCAGCAAAAGGAGGCAATGCATCTTTATCTGACAATGAAGTTGCTAGTGCGGTCTTATATATGTCGAATTCATCAGGGGCTAACTTTAAAAAATAATTATTCATGGCAATTTACGCAATTGGTGATATTCAAGGTTGTTACTATTCTTTTCTAGACCTACTAAAAAAAATTAAATTTAAACGCGGCAGAGATAAGCTTTGGCTCGTTGGTGATTTAATTAATCGTGGTAAGGGATCATTAGAAATTTTAAGATGGTGCTATAAAAATAAATCCTCAGTAACTGCTGTATTAGGTAATCATGATCTTCATGCATTAGCTATCAAATATAAAGTCATTGAGTCAGACGATGAAGATACTTTGTCTCCCCTTCTTAAAGCAAAAGATTCGGATTTACTTTTTAAATGGTTAAGATCTCTACCTTTAGCACATTATGAAAAAAAACACTTAATGGTTCATGCAGGTGTAATGCCTCAATGGACTATTAAGAATACCCTCAAATTCTCAAAAGAAGTAAGCATGCAACTCCGTAGTAAAAAATGTATGGAATTTTTATCTTCCATGTATGGTAATAAGCCAGATAAATGGTCGAGCACTTTAAATAAAAATGATAAAGCTAGAATCGTTATTAATGCGTTAACAAGACTAAGGGCTTTGAATTCAGACGGAGCTATTGATTTTACTTACAAGGGGGAGCTAAAAAACATGCCCAAAAAATTAAAAGCTTGGTTTGATTTCCCTAAACGAAAAACTAAGGACAATCCGATTATTTTCGGCCATTGGTCAGCCCTTGGTCTTGTGACAAGAGGAGATGTTTTTGCAATTGATACAGGATGTGTTTGGGGAAGAACTTTAACAGCCTTAAGACTTGATGACAAATCAGTATTCTCAGTAAAAACCAACTCAAAAGATATTTAGCTAGCTATTCTCTTCAACTAACTTTTTTGTATAAATTGTTTCGATATCATCTTTGGTTGGACGATGATTTTGTCCGCCTTTATTTTGAATTTTAATAGACCCCATCACGGATGCTAAACGACCTATTGATTGCCAATCCCATTTTTTAGAAATTCCATAAAGCAAGCCTGCGCGATAAGCATCGCCACATCCAGTAGGGTCAACAGGCGCTTCAACTTTAATAGGATCGATCTTATATGTTTTGTTGTTAGCATAAATGATCGAACCTTCAGCACCCATCGTGACAATTAATGCCTCTACTTTTTTAGAAATTTCTTCTATAGAGAGAGAGGTTTTCTCAGACAAAAGAGTAGCTTCGTAATCATTCACTGCAATATAAGTAGCATTATCAATAAACTCTAAAAGCTCTTCGCGATTAAACATTGGCAAACCTTGTCCTGGATCGAACATAAAGGGGATATTAAGCGCCTTACATTCTTTAGCATGATTCATCATGCCATCTTTGCCATCTGGAGCAATAATTGCCAAGCATACATCTTTAGTTTTTTTAATTTTGTTTTGATGAGATTCCACCATAGCGCCTGGATGAAAAGCAGTGATTTGATTGTCACTCAAGTCAGTTGTGATGAACGCCTGGGCTGTATAGAGAGTTTTGATTTCCTTAATATACTGAGTATTAATATCATTTTGATTAAGCCAGTCAAGATAATTTGAAAAATCGTTACCTACTGTTGCCATGACAATAGGATTTTCATCAAGAAGTTTAAGATTGTAGGCAATATTTCCTGCAGTACCTCCAAATTCTCTTCTAAGTTCTGGAACGTAAAAAGCCACACTTAATTTATGGATACTTTCAGGCAAGATATGATTTTTAAATTGGTCTTTGAATACCATGATGGTATCGAAAGCCAATGAGCCACAGATTAATATGCTCATGCTGGTTTAAATTCGACTAGGTAAATTATGGCAATAAGAGCTAATACAGGTACTTCATTGAACCATCGAAAATATATATGAGTATGCTTATTTTTATTATTTTTAAAATCAGTAAGATGTTTAAAACATAAGTAATGATAAATGAGCAATAATATGACGAGACCCACTTTAATTTCAAGCCATTGCTCAGTAAAACCGGAGAAATTCCAAAGCCATCCTCCAAAAAGTATAGTTAGGAAAGCCCCAGGCGTCATGATGCCAAAAAAAAGCTTTCTTTCCATAACAATGAATCTTTCATGACTAATTTTATCTTTACTCATCGCGTGATAAACAAAGAGTCTTGGTAAATAAAAAAGCCCAGCAAACCAGGTCACCATAAATACAATATGTAAGGTTTTTATCCAGAGCATTTGGCTAATTTTGAGAAATTAATCTGAACTTTATTGACGTCATTGGGTTCATAAAATAATTAAGAAAAAGGTTCTTTAAACCGAGTAAATTGAGACCTTATTTTAACTGAATTTTTTACCTAAAGTTCAATAAACCTATGGGTTATAACGTTGTTAGCAATTCTGCTACATGTTATGCTCATGGTTATATTAAATATATTTACATGAACGCCCCAACACTCAAATCTATTTTTAAAACGCAACCATTTCCAATCAATCGATTGCGTGAAATACCGTATAACTATACTTCGTTTTCAGACCGAGAAATCGTCATTCGATTCTTAGGTGAAAATATCTGGAACATCTTAAATGAATTAAGAGACGAAAGAAAAACAGGCCGATCCGCGCGAATGCTTTTCGAAGTGCTAGGTGATTTGTGGGTGGTTAATAGAAATCCTTATCTCCAAGACGATCTCCTAGAGAACCCAAAGCGACTTAAAGCATTGGTAGATGCCATGTATCACCGTATACATTCAATTGAAGAACGGAGCTCCGGAAATGCGAAAGTTATGGAGCTCGCTGATGCAGCTAATAAAGCTGTTAAGACTTTTGAAAGCGATTTTAGATTGGTTAAAAAACTTAGAAGAAAGATTTTTTCTAAATTAAAAAAATTTACCAAAAAAGATAATATTCAATTTGATGGTTTAGCAAGAGTATCTCATGTGACTGATGCAACAGATTGGAGAGTTGAATATCCATTTGTTGTGATAAATCCAGATCGCGAAGAAGAGGTAGCATATATTGTAAAAGCATGTATTGATCTTGAATTAACAATTATCCCAAGAGGAGGTGGAACAGGTTATACCGGTGGCGCTATACCACTAACTCCATTTTCGGCAGTTATTAATACTGAAAAGCTTGATGATATAAGTAACGTCGAATACCAAAATTTACCTGGTGTCAGCGAACGAGTACCCGTAGTCAAATGTGGTGCTGGTGTTGTGACGAGGCGTGCGATGGAAATGGCAACAGATAACGGACTTGAATTTGCTTGCGATCCAACATCTGCAGATGCAAGTTGCATTGGCGGAAATATTGCTGTGAATGCTGGCGGTAAGAAAGCAGTACTCTGGGGAACAGCTTTAGATAATTTAGCTTCTTGGAAAATGGTTGATCCTGATGGTAATTGGATTGAGATTGAGAGACTAGATCACAATCTTGGCAAAATCCACGATGTTGATTTAGTGCGTTTTAAAATTAGTCGTTTTAAACAGAATGGTAATGACTTGATTAATGAGCCAGAGATTTTAGAAATCCCAGGTAGCAGTTTTAGAAAGATTGGGTTAGGTAAAGATGTTACTGATAAATTTTTGAGCGGTCTTCCAGGCGTTCAAAAAGAAGGATGTGACGGACTTATCACATCGGGTACTTTTATCCTTCATAAAATGCCTAAATACATAAGAACTGTATGTTTAGAATTTTTTGGAAATGTGTCCCATGCGGTTCCTGCAATTGTTGAAATCAAAGATTATTTAGATCAATCCGATAGCACGCTCTTAGCTGGTCTAGAGCATATGGATGAGCGTTATATTAAAGCAGTTGGGTATAGCACTAAAGCTGCAAGACAAGAACGTCCTCGCATGGTCTTAATTGCTGATATTGCAAGTGATGATGAGGACGCTGTAGGGTTATCTGCTTCTCAAATTGTGCAGATTGCCAATTCGAGAGATGGTGAAGGTTTTATAGCGGTATCCCCAGATGCACGAAAACGTTTCTGGCTTGATCGTGCAAGAACAGCTGCTATTGCAAAACATACTAATGCATTCAAGATTAATGAAGATGTTGTTATTCCGCTTCCTAAGCTTGGCGAATATTCTGATGGTATTGAAAGAATTAATATCGAACTTTCAATTAAAAACAAATTAAAACTTTTAGATGACTTAGAAACTTTTATTGAGCACGATAAGTTTACCTATGAAGAAGAAGGTTTGAACTCAGACCCAGAGCTTAATCAAGTTAAGCAAAAAATGAGTATAGATTTAATTCATGGATTGAGAGAAAAATGGGGCCAAATACTCGACAATTTGGATAGCCCACTTTCAACGCTTCTTGAAAGACATGATGACATTGAATACAAGTATGAAAATATTTTTAGAGCACTTCAGTCTTATGAGTTACGAATTTCATGGAAGAAAGAACTCAAAGAGCCGCTCCATGAAATTTTTAGCGGAAGAGAATATCAAAGCTTCTTGCTTAAGTTAGATCAAATACATAAAAACACTTTGAAGGGCAGAGTGTTTATAGCGCTTCATATGCATGCCGGAGATGGTAATGTTCATACTAATATCCCAGTGAACTCAGACGACTACCAAATGATGCAAGAGGCACATGAAGCGGTAGCAAGAGTAATGGCTTTAGCGAAAAGTCTTAATGGCGTAATTTCTGGTGAGCATGGCATCGGTATTACCAAAATGGAATTTTTAGACGAAAGCACAATTGAAGCATTTGAGAAATATAAAAATAAAGTAGATCCTTTTGGACATTTTAATAAAGGCAAACTGCTACCAGGATCTGGACTGGAAAATGCTTATACGCCAAGTTTTGGACTACTAGAACAAGAATCGATCATTATGGAACAGTCCGCTATTGGAGAAATAGCAGATTCTATTAGTGACTGTTTGCGTTGTGGAAAGTGCAAGCCAGTATGTACAACACATGTTCCTCGTTCCAATTTGCTTTATAGCCCAAGAAATAAAATTTTAGCAACCTCACTTCTTATCGAAGCATTTCTATATGAAGAGCAAACAAGGCGAGGTATTTCTATTAAACATTTTGATGAGTTCAATGATGTTGCTGATCATTGCACGGTCTGTCATAAATGCTTAAATCCTTGTCCTGTAGACATTGATTTTGGTGATGTTTCAATTGCGATGAGAAACTTTTTAAGAGAGCAAGGTAAGCGTCATTTTAGTCCAGGTACTGCATTGGCTATGAGTTACTTAAATATGAAGGATCCTGTCACCATTAAAATCATGAGAACTTTGATGGTTGATTTTGGCTACAAAGCTCAAAGAGCTGGATACAATTTATTGAAAAAAATGGGGAGTATTAATTTCTTTAAAAAAAATCCACCTTCAACAATTGGCAAGGCTCCAATCAAGTCTCAGATTATTCATTTCTTAAATAGGCCTATGCCTAAAAATATGCCCACTAGGACCTCAAGAGCCCTCCTTGGCATTGAGGATGACAAAGTGGTTCCTGTGATTCGAAATCTACAAAAAATTAGTGAAGATTCAGACGCAGTGTTTTATTTCCCTGGATGTGGATCTGAGAGACTTTTCTCTCAAGTAGGATTAGCGACTCAAGCGATGTTATATGAAGTTGGTGCTATTACTGTTCTGCCGCCAGGTTATTTATGCTGCGGCTACCCACAAACATCATCTGGCAATCATGATAAAGGCCAAAAAATAACTTCAGATAATCGCGTTCAGTTTCATAGAGTAGCAAACACACTTAACTATTTAGATATTAAAACAGTCATTGTGTCTTGCGGTACTTGCATGGACCAATTACAAAAATATGAATTTGAAAAAATATTTCCTGGTTGCAGATTATTAGATATTCATGAATATCTTATGGAAAAAGGTGTAAGAATGGAAGGTGTATCAGGTACAAGATATATGTACCATGATCCTTGTCATAGCCCAATGAAAACATATGCACCTACTAAAGTTACTAATGCATTGATGAATACAAGTGTACCTTTAAATGATCGCTGCTGTGGCGAATCCGGAACCTTTGCTGTCGGCAGGCCAGATATTGCAACGCAAGTAAAAAAGAGAAAGCAAGAAGAAATTGAAAAAGGTATTCAGAAAATGGGTATTGATCAACCAGGATCATTAGGGGAAGTTAAGATTCTTACTTCTTGCCCCTCTTGCTTACAGGGATTGGCTCGTTATGGCGAAGATACAAATACAACAGCTGATTACATAGTAGTTGAATTGGCGAAGAACTTATTAGGCACTAATTGGATGCAAAACTACGTAGAGAGCTCAACCAAAGGTGGGATTGAAAAAATACTTTTATAGCTTCTAAATCGGAATTAATAGACCGGTAGCTACATTTTGAATAATTCTTGTAATACTTCGCTCCATTTTTTCTGAAAGCGTAAAAGCAAGAAAATCTGTTCTGCCAATAATTTTTCCAAACTCTCGTTCAAAAGATAAGTTATTTTCTTTTTCGGTTAACTCGTTCGCAAGCAAGAAAGGTTTGCCAGTGCTATTTTTAGCATTAGATAGTTTCCAAACAGCCGTTTCAATGTTACGAGATGCATTGTATAAAAGCTGAGGATCAACTGAGTCAAATAAATAAAATTCTTTTTTGCCCCCATGAGCTTTTATGAGCATTGTGTAGATACCTACAATAAAAGGGAGTACGCGATCACCTTTATATTCTTCATTGAAGGCAAGATAGATCGCATCAGTGCCTTGAACATTATTAATCGCTTCAAAATTCCAGTTATGATTGCCATTGAATACCCAATTGACCATTTTTTCCGCATCATCTGAAGTACTTTTCTTTAACTCTGAGGGATTTCTTTTATAGAGTTTAATCATGAGCATTCTTAAGCTTTGGATGTTCTCTCTAATTTCATGGTCAGCCATACGATCAAAATCAGTTTTTCCAAGTTGGTTACCAGATTGTCTATCTGGCTCCACTATTTCTTTAGCGTACGAATTTTGTATTAAGAAGTAAATTGATAATAGCAAGCAAAAAAAGATGCAATAAAATTTATTCTTTTTCATTTAATTTTTTAAGGACAATCTTTCTTGAGGGAAGGTTATTTTAAATTGACTGCCTTTACCTATTTGACTGGTAATTTCTATTTGAGCTTGATGTCGAATACAGACATGCTTAACAATAGATAATCCTAATCCAGTGCCACCCGAATTTCTACTTCGATCAGCATCTATTCTAAAAAATCGCTCAGTAAGCCTTGGGATTAATTTTTCATCAATACCTATACCTGAATCTTGCACTTCAAAAAAAGGTTTTTGATCTTTAATATCCCATATTACATGAATACTGCCGCCCTCTTTGGTATAGCGTATAGCATTGCTTACAAGGTTCAGAAAGGCGCTATAAATTTCTTTTTCATAACCCAATAAAGTAATATTTTTATTGATAGACATATTAATTTTATGTAATTTTCCAGATACCAAATCAGAATCCTTTTTTAACTTTTTGAAGAGTTCAACCATATCTATTTCTTTTCTCTCTGCAGGTGCTGCGTTAGATTCTATGGATGAAAGTTGAAGTAGATCTTCAACTAATTTTTTCATTCGATCTGACTGCTCAAGCATCATTTGGAGATAAGGACGCGTTTTTGTATTAAATTCATTTTTCATATCAGAAAGTGTTTCTAAAAATCCAACAATGACAGTCAAAGGTGTTTTTAACTCATGTGAAACGTTTGCGATAAAATCGCGTTTAATAGAATCATTTTTTTCAATTTGTGTAATGTCTCGACAGATAAGAAGTTTTTGACTAACACCAAAGGGAACTAGAAGTATTTCGAATGATCTGCCTGTATTTCGCCAAGAAATTAATTTAAGCGTACCCTCGTATTTGTTGTCATTGAGGTATTCAGTAAAGCTCGTTTCACGTAATAAGTAATTAATAGGTTGATTGATATCCTTGGCTAGATGAATATCAAGCATTTTTTCAGAAGGTTTATTGCACCATTCAATTTCATTATTTTGATTTAATGCAATGATGCCGTCAGGAATGGCTTCTGCCGCTGTCATAAATCTACCCAGAGTCGTCGTAAGCTCAGATTTACTCTTTTTTTGTTTTCTATATTCTCGATAGAGTGTCGCAAAAATCTCTTCCCAAATGCCTGACCCATTAGGAATGGTTGATAAATTTGGACTTTTAAGCCATTTGTTTAGACGATAAATCCAATAGACATGAGAAAGCAAATAAACAAAGATACATGAGATGAAAAAAAATAAAGCAACTTCTAAGCTTTTAAACCCCCAAAATATAAGAGATAAAAAAGATACAAATAATAAAACCCAAAAAGTATTCCAACGGATATCTTGCAATGTTTTTTCTCGTTAAAAACGTACGAGTATTATAGCGAGTAATACTTGAAAGTGATCTAGGTAAATTCTATTTTGTAGAGAGTCTATAGCCTGAGCCACGGACAGTTTGGATTAAATTTTCATGCTGAGATTGTGCGAGAATATTTCTTAGTCTTCTAATATGAACATCTACTGTTCGATCCTCAATGAAAATTTGACTTCCCCAAACTTTATCTAGTAGCTGACTTCTTGAGTAAACTCTCTCAGGGTTGCTCATAAAAAAATGGAGGAGTCTAAATTCTGTTGGACCCATTTCCAATGGTTTATTATTTCCAGTCACCCGGTGGGATACAGGATCCAATTCTAAACCATTAATTTTTAAAAGATCTTCAGTAAGCTCGGGAGCCTTTCTTCTGAGAACAGCTTTGATTCGAGCATTGAGTTCACGAGGACTAAAAGGCTTAGTAATATAGTCGTCAGCACCAACTTCCAAGCCTTTGACTTTATCTAGCTCATCACTTCTCGCTGTTAACATAATAATAGGGATTGCTTTTGTTAAAGCATTGCTGCGTAATTTTTTTGCAAAGTCTATACCTGACATGCCGGGCAACATCCAATCGAGCAAAATGATATCGGGAAGTGCTTCGCTAATCAGTTTTTCTGCATGCTCGGCACTTATTGCTCTTAATGGGTTATAGCCGGCTTGAGAAATATTGAGGGCTAAAAGCTCAAGAATAGGACTTTCATCCTCAACGATCAATATATTTGCTTTCATAGTTTCTTAATATTAATAGATTAGTTATGATCGTATGACATTAATATGACATTTTAATGACATTATCTAATTCATAAAGAATTGGGTAATTTTTTTAAGATTAATTTAAGATTGAATTATTGATTTCCGGAGAATGTGTATGTCCAACTTTTTTTCAAAAGAATATATCACCGCTAAAGCTTCCTATAATCGTTGGTTGGTTCCACCTGCTGCATTAGCCATTCACCTTTCAATTGGTATGGCCTATGGATTCAGTGTTTTTTGGAAGCCTCTGGGAAATGTATTGACAGGCGGCGATGGAAAACCTTTGGCTGCATGCTCTGCTGGAGCAGCAACTTTTGCAGATAAGCTTCATGGAACACTTCGAGCTTTAACTGCTACCGACTGTAACTGGACTCAATTTGATTTAGGATGGATGTATACCTTATTTTTTGTTCTTTTAGGTTGTTCCGCAGCACTCTGGGGAAGCTGGTTAGAGCGATCCGGTCCTAGGAAAGCGGGACTTGTATCTACTTTATGCTGGTGTGGCGGGTTATTACTTTCTGCATTTGGTATTTACACACATCAACTATGGATGATGTGGCTTGGAAGCGGCGTGATTGGAGGTATAGGTTTAGGCTTAGGATATATTTCCCCTGTCTCAACGCTCATTAAATGGTTCCCAGATAAAAGAGGTATGGCAACGGGCATGGCGATTATGGGTTTTGGGGGAGGCGCTATGATTGGTTCTCCGCTTGCCACTATGTTGATGACAAAATTCTCTACAGAAATTAACGGCATTACTCAGCCTGGAATTTGGCAAACATTTGTTGTTTTAGCTATTATTTATAGCCTCTTTATGATTTCGGGTTCTTTAGGTTATCGCGTACCGCCATCAGGATGGAAGCCAGCAGGATGGAATCCACCCAAGAACAAAAGTAACAATATGATTTCGGTTAATCATGTCCATTTAAATAAGGCACATAAAACGCCACAGTTTTGGTTTTTATGGATAGTGCTTTGTATGAACGTATCAGCAGGCATTGGTATTATTGGGGCAGCAGCACCTATGCTTCAAGAGACGTTTGGCGGCGCTTTAATTGGCCATGCAGATCTGGGCTTTGCAGATCTTAAAAAAGATGAGTCTTTGTTAGCGCTTGCAGCAGCTGTAGGTGCTGGATTTGTGGGATTAATTTCTTTATTTAATATTTTTGGCCGTTTTTTCTGGGCTAGCATTTCAGATAAGTTAGGAAGAAAACTGACTTATATCGCATTTTTTACCCTTGGTATTTTGATGTATGTCACTGCTTCTTATATGGCAGGATCAAAATCTTTAGCGCTCTTTGCTGCATGTTTTTGTATTATTGCCTCCATGTATGGCGGAGGATTTGCAACGATACCAGCTTATTTAGCCGATATGTTTGGCACTCAATTTGTGGGTGCAATCCATGGAAGAATCTTAACGGCTTGGTCAACAGCTGGAATCTTAGGCCCAGTAATTGTTAATTATATGCATGATATGAGAGTTGAAGCACAAGTTCCTTTTTCAGAAATATATGCACCTATCTTTTATATATTGGCAATGATGCTTGCTGTTGGATTTATTGCGAATCTTATGGTGAGACCTGTTGATAAAAAATTCTTTATGACTGACAAAGAGTTATTAATTGAAAAAAAATTAGCACATGAGAAATTCATTTCAGCAAAAGAGGTGATTGGAAAAGCTGAAAAAACACCTTTGATCACTTTGCTTGCCTGGTCAGCCGTTGGTATACCTATCTCTTACGGGATTTGGAGCACCATACAAAAGGCTTGGATATTATTCCATTAATTAATATAAAAACTAAAGATGGTTCTCATATAAGTTAAAATTACTTTTTGTTTAAAAAGTAATTTAGAAGGGCTTTGTGAATTGAGAGAGATTGTAAAAAAATCAAATGGAGAGTTATTTTCCATTGGTATTGTGATGTCAGAATTTAACTCGCATGTTGGTGAAGCTTTGCTTAAGGCCTGTCATCATGAGCTTCTTAAGCTTGGTGTAAAAGATGATCGCATTGTATTGGCAAAAGTCCCTGGCGCCTTAGAAAGTCCTTTAGCTCTTAAAAAGATGGCGCAATCAAAAAAATTTGATGCGCTAATTGCTTTGGGCGCTGTCATAAGAGGAGAAACTTTTCATTTTGAAGTGGTAGCAAATCACTCAGCAAAATCAATTATGGATGTTCAATTGGAATTTAGCATACCAATTGTTAATGCAATACTAACTACCGAGAACGATGAGCAAGCTATGGAGCGGACTTCGGTTAAAGGTGCTGAGGCTGCCCAGGTTGCTATACAAATGATTCATTTATTAAAGTCAGTCTAATGTTAGAAACACAGCCGATTAAAAAGAAAAAAAAGCTAGTAAATAATAGGCGTAAATCTAGAGAGCTTGTGATGAAGAGTATTTATCGTGGCATCTTAAATCAGTTTGATGTTAATCAAATTAAAAAAGATATTAAAGATGATCCAGACTACCTAAAGGCCGACGAAGTCTTTTATCAGAATCTTTTTGATGGGGTCATGAGTAATATGGATCAATTAAATAGTGAAATTTCAAACTTCATTGATCGGCCTATTGAAAAACTAAGCCCTATAGAGCATTCAATCTTATGTATTTCAATTTATGAGCTTATTTATGACACGACTATTCCATATAAAGTGGCCATTAATGAAGGCGTTGAGTTAGCTAAAACCTTTGGTGGAATCGAAGGCTATAAATATATTAACGGCGTATTGGATAAAGTAGCAGAAAAAAGAAGGCCCTTAGAGTTTTCTAAAAATTAAACTCGGTGTGTTTCGATGCCATGAGCATTTAGAATCAAATAACTTCCTTGTTCATACCAATCACCTAAAACAATACGTTGTATTTGATGGCCGTCAAGATTGATTGAATGTTGATTTGGTCTATGTGTATGCCCATGAATTAAAAAATCCGGATACTTAAATTGGATGAGAATTCGATTTACTTCATCAAGATTTACATCCATTATTTCTAAAGATTTCTTTTTTTTATTTAATTCACTTTCTTTTCTAAATTCATTTGCAATAGAGACTCGTTCAGAAAGAGATTTTTTTAGAAATTCATCCTTCCATGATTCACTTCTAATTTTATCTCTAAACGATTGATATTCAATATCATCTGTGCAGAGAGTATCTCCATGACATAGGAGTATTTTCTTTCCAAAAATTTCGACAAGTATCGGATCATTTAATAAAACAGCACCTGTCTTTTTTTCGAAGGCTGATCCTATGAGAAAATCTCTGTTGCCATGCATTAAAAAAACTTGAATATGTCGATCCGTTAATTTTTTGAGAGCTTCAATTACATTTTCGTGTTGGTTTGAATCATCGCCTATCCAATATTCAAAAAGATCCCCAAGTATGTAAAGCGCATCGACTTTATTAGTAACTTTATTTAAAAAGCTTACAAAAGCATCAGTGATACTTGGGCGGCTTTCGCACAAGTGAATATCTGATAAAAATATAGTTTGATTAGGCAATATTAATCAATAGTGACATTGAGAATCGTCACATTTTCACGAGGGACATCTTGATGGCCGCCTGAGTTACCTGTTGCAACTTTTTGAATTTTATCTACAACATCAGTACCTGCGGTAACCTTTCCAAAAACACAATACCCCCAGCCGTCTTGTCCTGGGTAATTTAAGAAATCATTATTATTTACATTAATGAAGAATTGGCTTGTGGCTGAATCAGGAATGGAAGTTCTTGCCATGGCAATAGTATATTTATTATTCTTAAGACCGTTATTAGCTTCATTTTTTATGGGATTTTCAGTGGACTTTTGTTTCATTGAGCCGTCAAACCCACCTCCTTGAATCATGAAGCCGTCAATTACTCTATGGAAAATTGTGCCATTGTAATAACCACTTTTCGCGTAACTTAAGAAGTTTTCGACGGTAATGGGAGCTTTGTCAGCATCAAGTTCTAAAACAATATTACCTAAACTGGTTGAGAGTGTAATCACTTAGATTCCTTTATTAAAATATTAATTGATATGTTTTGCATTAATGATTATGACAGGCCTAATAGGCACATCCGAAAAGCCCCTTGAGTTAGCTGTAGGTAATTGGCCAATTTTATAAACCACATTCATGCCTTCGATGATTTTTCCAAAAACACAATAACCGATAGCGCTTGGTTCAGGACTTGTGTAGTTTAAAAAATTATTGTCGATAAGATTGATAAAAAATTGAGCCGTTGCAGAGTTAGGGTCATTTGTTCTCGCCATTGCAACCGTTCCCGCGCTATTTATCAATCCATTATTGGATTCATTAGCAATCGGAGGCTGGGTCTTTTTTTCTGACATGTCTCTTGTAAATCCACCACCTTGAATCATAAAGTTACTAATGACTCTATGAAACACAGTTTCTTTATAAAACCCGTTATCGACATAGTATAAAAAATTACTGACTGTTTTTGGCGCCTTATCAGGGTAAAGTTCAATTTTAAAGTTTCCCTGATTGGTTTCAAATTCAACAATTGGATTGGCCGCATAAGACAAAGGTGAAAAGAAGAAAAAAACAAAAAATAACTTAATTAAATTAAGCGCCGCCTTCATACATTATTCTCCATTCATTATTTTCATTGATCCAATACTGTCTTTTATTCATTTTATTCATAATTGTAGGACTTTTATAATCTTGTATAAAATCTACTAAAACTATTTCATTTTCTGTATTTGGGTAATCAAAGAATGAAATTTCGGATAGCCTGACAGAAACCTTAGCTTTTTGAGACTGTATCAACTTTTTTCTCTCTGCCCATGTGTCGAAGTTATCTTTCTCGCTGAAAAAATTTTTTGAATAAAACTTGAGGTAATTGTCAGTATCTTGGTCTTCCCAATTTTTTCTCCAAGTCTCTATAGCATTAACAAGGGAAAGTTTTTTTTCAGTCAAATTTTTATTGGCATACTCTAAATCTTTTAACGAACGAAAAGAAATGATAACTGGGATTTTATTAGTATCTAAAAAAGAGGATAGCTTCATTAAATCAGGATTGCTTAATACAATACATCCATCGCTTGCGAGCGGCGCTCTGTTGTAGGTTGTTTTGGGGGTCCCATGAAGCCAGATGCCCGAGCCATTTCGTTTATTTTTTCTATCAATCTCATTTGGATAACTTAAAGGATAGGCTGCATCCCCATAAAAATCTGATAATGATTCTTTGATCTTTTTGCCTGTAAAGTAGACGCCTACCGGTGTTTTCTTGTCACCTTCATATTGTTTGCCAAATCCATTCTTACCTATAGATACATAATAATCATCTTTATAAGTAAGTTTTCCATTAATATTTTCATATAAATAAAGTCGGGAATTAACTGCATCAACATAAAAAAGATATTTATCCTTTTCATTTAGTTGGGCAAAAATTTTAGGTTCGTTTTGAAGGTTAAGACTATTAAGATATCTTTCAATTCTTACTTTTGCTTCATTTTTAAAATTTTCAATCTCTTCTTTTTTTTCACTTTTATGTTCATCTCCAATACCACTAATTTGCTTTGCATGTGCTAAAAGCAAATCGCCTTGAATAAGATAGGCTAATTTAAAATTAGGTGTTTGTTTGATAAGGGTATCTATCGTTTCGAGTGCTATATCTAATCTTCCTTCAGAAATTTCTACTAAAGATTTAACAAGCATTTTCTCAGGCGATTCATATCTTAATTCAGCGGTATTGAAATTTTTGCTTGATAGAAATACCTCTTCACTTAAAGATTGAGGAATATAAAAAAGCGCAAAGATTAAAAAAAAGAAGAATTCTTTTTTGGGGGAATTGTTGATGAAGGTTTCCATCAATTACTGTTTGCCAGAATACTCTTGCTCAATAAGCCATGCAGAACCATCTTTTCTTAAGATGAGAGTTTTGCTTGAGATTTGACTTAATTTATTCGACGTATATTTCTGTTTAAAAGTTACTTGAGCAAAACTATCGCCCTTTCTTGATATTTTTGCTTCAGATACTTCCACAGTAATTATATCTTTACCTAAAATTCTATTTTTTCTTGAATCTTGCCAGTCAGAGAAGCTTTCCCCGTTTGGCGTTTTGAAGTTAGGAGAATATTTAGCTAAATAGCCATTAATATTTTTTGATGACCAAGCTTCAGCCCAATCAGTAATGAAGTTATTAATTTCTGATTCACCAATATTAGAAACATTATTTTTAACCACAGGCGCTTCTTGAGGTAAATTCTTTGGCGGTTGAGTATTCGGAGTGACCGAAGTAGTTGATGAAGCGGTATTTGCCGGTGTCGCTTGGGCTATTAACGGCTTCTTATTGACATCATTATTAGTGGCTACTTGAGCTGGGGTCGAAATAGGCGTGGCTGGCGGTTTAATATCATTTGCATTGAAGAGTTTTTTAATAAGAGATAATTTTGTTTTAGCTTGTACATTTGTTTTGTCAATTTCCAAGGCTTTGTTGTAGGCGACTGTAGCGCGTTTCGTATAAAGATCACCTAAGTTAACATGCGCGGTTGCATAGCTAGGATGAGTTTTGATAGCTGATTCAAGTGCCTTTTGCGCTTTATCATAGTCACCTAATTCAGCGTAAAGTACCGCTAAGTTATTAAATGGTTCAGGCAAACTTGGATGTTTTTCAGTGAGATAAGTAAATGCTTGTATAGCTTCGTTATATTTTCCGAGCTCGGCATTAACAACCCCTTTAATAAAAATGACCTGAGGATCATTCGGGTTTGTTTTAAGATATTGATCGATTTGTTGAGCCGCTTTTTCTTTTTCGCCCTTTTCAATCAATTGCATGATTGATTTAAAATCGTCAGCCGCATAAATTTCATTTGCGATAAAAAATGTAGATAGAGATAAAAGGATAAACAGTAAAAAACCTTTTAAATTCTTAATATTAGAACATTCGTTTTTTTGAGACATGGTATGATTTACCCTAATAAATTTAGCATAATTCTACCAAATAGCACCCTTATCATCTATATGTTATTTATGAATAAGTCCTTCACTATCTCCTTGTTTTTCTTAGCCTTACAGGCTTATTTGTAATGATTAAAATCTATAACACTCTTTCAAAAAATAAAGAGACTTTTAAGCCTATCCAAAAAGGGCAAGTAAACATGTACGTTTGTGGTATGACTGTGTACGACTTATGCCATATTGGACACGCACGAGTGATGGTTATTTTTGACGTGGTAAGGCGTTGGTTTGATATTTCAGGATATAGCGTCAATTACATCAGAAACATTACTGATATAGATGACAAGATTATCAATCGGGCCATTCAAAATAACGAGTCTATACAAAATCTTACTCAAAGATATATAGATGAGATGAACGCCGATGCAAGAGCCCTTGGTGTTATAAATCCTTCTAAAGAGCCAAAAGCAACCGAACATATTCAAGACATGGTTTTTATGATCCAAACATTAATTGAAAAGCAACATGCTTACCTTGCTAAAAATGGAGATATTTTTTATTCAGTAAGATCTTTTAATGAATATGGGAAGTTATCAGGTAAATCAATTGAAGATTTACGTGCAGGCGAGAGGGTTGATATTGACCAAAATAAGCATGATGAATTGGACTTCGTTTTATGGAAGTCTGCAAAACCTAATGAGCCTAGCTGGGATTCGCCTTGGGGTAAAGGAAGACCAGGCTGGCATATCGAATGTTCGGCTATGAGCTCTCATTATCTTGGACATCATTTTGATATTCACGGAGGCGGGCAAGACCTTCAGTTCCCTCATCATGAAAATGAAATTGCTCAATCTGAAGCCGCTCACGATTGCAAGATGGCTAATTATTGGATGCATAACGGCTTTGTTCGGGTTGATGATGAAAAAATGTCTAAATCTCTTGGAAATTTTTTCACGATTCGGACAGTGCTTGAAAAATTTGATCCAGAGGTAGTTAGATTTTTTATTTTAAGAGCCCATTATCGAAGCCCTTTAAATTATTCAGATGGTCATCTTGATGATGCAAAATTAGCATTACAAAGACTATATGTAAGTTTAAGAGGGTTTAATATTGAACATGATGATGTAGATTGGAATCATCCATTAGCAGGTAAATTCAAAGAATCTATGGATGATGACTTCAATACTCCAGAAGCTATTTCTGTTCTATTTGAATTGGCTAACGAGATTAATAAAAATAAATCTGTGCCACTTGCTAATTTACTTAAAAGTTTAGCAAAAACAATTGGCCTTTTAGAAAGAGATCCAGAGGCTTTTCTAAAAGGAGATACAAAAAGTTCTCTTGATATTGATGCATTAATTTCTCAAAGACATGAAGCGAAAGCCGGCAAAAATTTTAAAGAAGCGGATCGTATTAGATCTTTATTGCTTGCAAATGGTGTTGTGTTAGAAGATACACCCCAAGGGACTATTTGGAGAAAAGAATAAGTTATGCCAGTTAATCTTAAACCACTTGCTATCGATTCTATTTTCCCTATTAAAGGCATATCACTCGGTATTGCTAAAGCGCATATTAAAAAACCTAATCGCAAAGACTTGTTGTTAGTGACTATTGCCGAAGGCTCAAAAGTTTCGGGCGTATTTACACAAAATGCATTTTGTGCAGCACCCGTTTTTCTTTGTAAAGAACATTTAAAAAAAACATCAGGCATTCGTGCACTCATTGTGAATACAGGTTGTGCTAATGCGGGCACAGGTGAAGATGGCATGTTAAAAGCTAAAGAAACATGTGAAGCTGTCAGCGAACTTCTATCGATTAAGCCACACCAAGTTTTGCCATTTTCTACAGGCGTCATTTTAGAAAGTCTACCCATTGATAAAATCAGAAGCGGATTGCCTGACGCATTAAAAAATTTGGATCCATCTCATTGGATAGATGCAGCTGAAGCCATTATGACTACAGATATTGTGCCAAAAGCTGCGTCGAGAAAAATAAAGATTAAAGATAAAGAAGTTGTTATTTCGGGAGTAAGTAAAGGCTCTGGCATGATTCATCCAAATATGGCTACTATGCTTTCGTTTATTGCAACTGATGCTTCTATCAATCAAATCTTGCTCGACAAACTTCTTAAAGAAGTGACAGGGGAATCATTTAATTGCATTACTGTTGATGGAGATACATCCACTAATGATTCATTTATTCTGATTGCTACAGGAAAAGCGGAACATGATGAAATTAATCAAGAAGATAAAAGCTACGAAATTCTTAGAGATGCCATCCGTGAAGTTGCTATTGAATTAGCGCAGGCTATCGTAAGAGATGGTGAAGGCGCTACGAAATTTATTACTATTCAAGTGGAATCAGGCCTTGATAATGCCGAATGCAGAAAAGTGGGATTTGCGATAGCGCACTCACCTCTCATCAAGACAGCTTTCTTTGCATCCGATCCAAATCTTGGGAGAATATTAGCTGCCATCGGTTATGCAGGTATCGAATCGCTTGATATTACAAAAATACAATTATTTTTAGGAAATGTCTTGGTAGTAGAAAAAGGTGGCCGTGCAATTTCTTACACCGAGACACAAGGTCAGGAAGTCATGAAGCATCCTGAAATCAGCATGCGAATACTTCTTAATCGAGGTCACGCAAACGCAACAATATGGACATGTGATTTTTCATATGACTATGTAAAAATCAATGCTGACTATCGCACTTAAATTGTGAATATTGTTCGCGCAGCAGCAGCCGTTATTCAAAGACAAGATGGATTTCTTCTTATGGCTCAGAGGCCTCCTGGACGAGGGTGGAGTGGTTGGTGGGAATTTCCAGGCGGCAAGATTGAAGAAAATGAATCATCTTTTGAAGCGCTTCAAAGAGAACTTCAAGAAGAAATTAATATTTCTGCAAATGATGCGACATTATGGTTTGAACGTAGTTACAGCTACCCAGACAAAAAGGTTTACATTTATTTTTTTAAAGTCACGGATTGGACTGGTGAAATTAAATCATGTGAGAATCAATTATTAGAATGGCAAAATCCATCTCATGTATCGGTTGCGCCAATACTCCCTACTAACTTATTTGTTCTGAAATCTATTTTACTACCTCCAGTTTATGCAATTACCAATATTGAAGAGTTGGGCGAGAAATTATTTTTTGAGCGATTAAAAATAAAATTAGAAGAAGGTTTAAAAATGATACAGGTGAGAGAGAAAAAATTACCTTATCAGGATGTAAAAAAAATAGCTCAAAAGATTTTAGATTTAGCGAAACCTCATCAAGCAAAAGTTTTAATTAATGAGAATGAAAAGCTCGCTCTAGATATTGGAGCTGACGGAGTTCATTATCCATCACATAGTTTGATTCAATTAAAAGATAGACCAGAGTTTTCAATATGTGGTGCTTCTTGTCATAATCTAGAAGAGCTTATGATTGCACAAGATTTGGAAATGTCGTTTGCTGTTCTTTCTCCCGTTCAAAAAACTGAATCACACCCACTCGCTGATCCGATAGGCTGGGAAATTTTTAGTGAATACGCAAATAAGTTAGATATGCCGATATTTGCCTTAGGTGGACTTAATCAAGAGAGTCTCACCACATCCTGGCAATGCGGGGGGCATGGCGTCGCGATGCAAAGAAGTATTTGGGAACAAGGCTATTTAATCAAAGCATCGATTGATTTATCAAAAGAATGATTTGCTTTATCTTTAAAATGTAATATCAATTTCACTTTTTGACCAGCTTTAAGAGGGCCTTTAAAATCCATAAGCATTAAATGGCTGCCACCAGATTTAAATTCAAAAGTCTTGCCATGTTCAATTTTAATTTCATTTGTCATGCGCATTTTCATAATGCCTTTTTCTGTAATAGTATTATGCATCTCGATCGTTTTAATTCTCGGAGAAGTCACCGAGGTTAGAATTAAATCTTCATTACTTAAGAGTGACATGTAAGCGACACTCATGTCATCACCTTCATCAGTAGAGCCAATCCAGGCATTTTCTATTCTAATATCTGGCGCTGCTAATATATCTATCGAAATTAAAAATGCAATTATAAATAGTGTAAATTTTAAGAATTTCATAGTGAGAGCCTTAAAAAAAAATTTCAAGTAATATCTTCGTTTAAATTTTCGGGGTTGATTTCAACTGGAATTTTATAGCCTTCATTAGCCCATTGACCCAAATCAATCATGCGACATCGTTCGGAGCAGAAAGGTCTAAAAGTATTAGATAAGCTATACTCAATACTTTCGTTGCATTGGGGACAGTTTACAAAAGTAATCTTTGTTTTCATAGCCAACAGATGCTGTATTTAAATTCAAGATTCAACTTAACAGGCTCTTTTTTTAACTCTTCATTCAGCTGATTAAAGAAAACATTGACTGTATATTTGTTTGCACTAATCTCAGGATAAATATTTAAAGTTTTTTCAAGTTCAAGTCTTATGAGGTCAAATGTTTTTAGTGGATCTATGGTTTGCTGATGCTTACCTTCTTTTGCTTTAATCGATTCTACGTGACATTGATTTCTCAGTATCAATAGAATGACAGAGGCTGCATCTTTGAATACCATAAGAGGTTGTGCCCAAGATTTAAAATCATCTAGTTTGGACTTTCTTGTTTTGTGAGAAGCCCAGTTACGAAAATTAGGAAAATCAACGTCTAATAACCCACCTGGCGAGCCGATTCTTTTTTTTACTTCTTCTAAAAATAAATTGTTATTGAAATTAAAGCCAGGCTTTACATCTATATTCTCTAATTTTTTTCGAGCGACTTGTATCATTGGAATGATTTCTTTTGGATTAAGCTGATCCTCTTTTAATGCTTGATGATCTAGTAGAGCTGATTGTTTCTTTTCTTGTCTTTCAAGCTCTTGTAGAAAATCAATTTTTAAATCAGATCTAGATACAAGCTGCACTATCTCAAAGAGTGTATTGAAACAACCAAACTCAAAATAGTCGTGTGTATTTTTTAATTGGTGTTCAAATTTTTGATAGATTTCTTCAATACGAAGGAGTCTTCGAATGCGTTCATTAAGGGGAAATTCAAATATGATCATATGGGCATTATCGGATTGATTTTATTTAACAGCAACTAAATTTAAATATTTTTTATGTAATGCCTTAATTGATTCTGTGAGCATTTCTATTGAGCCATCATTAAGAATAACATCATCACCTTTTTCGATGCGGGAACAACGATCAATTTGTTGTTCGATAATGGATTGAATAATTGATGTATCGATACCATCTCTTTTTTTAACACGTTCAATCTGATTACTTACTTCGCAGTCAATCACAAGTGATCTTGATATGAGACTTGTATACTGGTTTGTTTCAAATAATAGAGGGATATCGATCACTACATAAGGCTCATCAGATAATACATTTAATTTTTCTTTTACTTCTTTAAGAATTTTTGGATGAAGGATCTTTTCAAGTTTTATTTTTTGACTTTTATCTGAAAAAATAATTTCCCTTAATTTTTTTCGATCCAATCGATTATCTTTATCGAATATATCCCCAAAGACTGATTTGATTTCCTCTATAGCCTGATGGTTTGTTTCTGTAATTTCTTTTGAAATTTTATCGAGATCAATGACTTTAATATTTAAAGATTCGAATATTTTTAGCGCTTCACTTTTACCTGATCCGATGCCGCCAGTCATCCCAATAATAAACATTATTTACCTTAAAATTTTTTAAATATTATGAATAAATTTACTTGAAATTATAGAATTAATCACCATTAATAGATCATGAATGATTTAAACTATGGCCTATGAGTGAATTACAAAATACATTAAACAACTTAACTTCCGCTGAAGATCAGTCCACTTGGGGCGATTTAGTGATTTGTCGAGTAGAAGTTGATTTGCCTAATTGGCTTTCGCAGCTCGCGGGCGGTAACAATTGGCAAGTTTACTCTGAATCCGAATATGACCACTCTATTAGTTTCTTGTTGCGACAAGGCAAAAAGGAAGCTGAAGTGACTTTGTTTAACAATGGCTATGCGCAAGTGGATCTTAACGGTAAATCAATTTTTGATGGATCCATCACTTCAGGTACAAATAAATGTGCGCATTTAACTTATTACCGTGCCGACAATGGCGATCCTATCGTGCTAAATTAATAATCCCTTGTTGTCACAAATTGAGTGAGCGCCAAGAGCGCATCTTTATAAACTGAAGATGTAATGTGTTGAATTAGTTTTTCGCCTTTTTCTATCTCTTCTTTTGCAAGCTCTCTTACATATTCTAATGCTTTGGTTTCTTTGACAGCATTTAAAACACTTTCTAGCTCTGTTAAGCCGCCATTTTCAATGGCCGCCCTGATAATGTTTTTTTGCTCATCACTACCTTTCTTCATGGCATATAAAAGAGGTAGTGTAGGTTTGCCTTCGGCTAAGTCATCGCCTAGATTTTTCCCTATTTCTTCAGGATTGCCTGATAGATCAAGAACATCATCAATCAATTGAAAAGCAATACCCATATGCTTCCCAAACTGAGCAAGAACTTTAATATCATTATCATCAGCGCCACCGATAATGGCACCGAGTTCGGCCGCAGATTCAAATAATTTAGCTGTTTTGTAGTAAACAACTTTTAAATAATCTTCATCCTCAATAGAAGCGTTATGAATATTTAGTAGTTGCAAGACCTCACCTTCTGCAATTGTGTTTGTTGTATTTGCCAAAACCTCCATAACCTTCATGTGATTAATTTTCACCATCATCTGAAATGCTCTAGAGTAGATAAAATCACCCACTAAAACGCTCGCAGCATTTCCAAAAATAGTATTTGCTGTTTTGTGGTTTCTTCGTTTTGTGGATTGGTCTACCACATCATCGTGAAGAAGGGTTGCGGTATGAATAAACTCAATGACAGCAGCCAATTCATGGTGCTCTTTTCGAACAGGTCCAAAGAGTCCGCCAACTAAGAGAAGGGTGCTGGGTCTTAAACGCTTGCCGCCACCCTGAATAATATGGCCTGCGACTTGGTTTACGAGAGGCACTTCGGAATGAAGTGAGGCGCGAATAACCTCGTTTACGGCAAGTAAATCGCTTTTAATTGGGGATAAGATGGTGCTAAGGGTCACAAAAACAATGCTTCAAGGGTTTTTAAAGGCTTATTTTAACATAGCCCTCTCCACTGCTTTTGTAGGCAAAAAACCTTCATCTTTAGCCTTGAAGAGTTTGCTTAACAAGCCTAATTTAAGTATAATTCGCGATTCTTTTAAAGTTGTTAAAGTTTGAGGTTTTATCATGTACGCAGTAATCAAAACAGGTGGTAAGCAATATCGCGTAAATCAAGGCGATAAGCTAAAGATTGAAAAAATAGCAGGCGATGTGGGCGCGAATGTCGTTCTAGATCAAATTTTGACAGTCGTTGATGGTGATAATGTGACGATAGGCTCTCCTATTGTAAGAGGTGCAAGCGTTACAGCAACCGTAGTAAGCCACGGACGCCATGATAAAGTGCGAATTTTTAAAATGCGTCGTAGAAAACACTACCGCAAATCTCAGGGCCACAGACAAAGCTTTACTGAGATTCAAATCGATAAAATATCAGCTAAATAATTTAAGGATTAATCATGGCACATAAAAAAGCAGGCGGAAGTTCAAGAAACGGTCGTGACTCCCAAGCCAAACGTTTAGGGGTAAAGGCTTTCGGTGAGCAAGTAGTTTCAGCTGGTAGCATTATTGTTCGTCAACGCGGCACTAAAATGCACCCAGGTGTGAATGTAGGTATGGGCAAAGATCATACTCTTTTTGCAAAGGCTGACGGTAAGGTAACCTTTACCATCAAAGGTGCATTAAAACGTAAAACCGTTAATATTGTTCCAGTCTAAGCGACTCTAAGATTCTTCAAAGCCCTGTCAGTTGATAGGGCTTTTTTATTTGGTAAATTGATATTATGAAATTTATAGACGAAGCAACCATTAAGATTTACGCAGGCGATGGCGGTAATGGCGTTGCAACATTTCGTCGTGAAAAATATGAGCCTATGGGAGGTCCAAGCGGAGGAGATGGCGGCCGGGGAGGCTCTGTATTTTTTGAAGCTGATCAAAATTTAAATACACTCGTCGATTATCGTTATACGCGAACTTTGAAAGCGCAAAGAGGTGAAAACGGAAGAAGTGCCGAATGTTACGGTGCTAAAGGCGATGATTTAATATTGAAAGTACCGGTAGGGACAGTTATTTCAGATAAAGCGACCGGAGAATCTTATGCTGATTTAAGTCAGCATGGGGATAGAGTGCTTCTAGCCAAAGGCGGTAAAGGTGGATTGGGCAATATTCATTTTAAGTCGAGTATTAATCGAGCGCCACGACAATGCACTAAAGGTGAGCCCGGGGAAGAATTTGAACTTTACCTAGAGCTTAAAGTATTAGCTGATGTCGGCCTTTTAGGTATGCCAAATGCAGGCAAATCTACTTTTATAAGATCTGTGTCGGCCGCAAAACCAAAAGTAGCCGACTATCCCTTTACAACATTGCATCCTAATTTAGGTGTGGTAAGAGTAGGAGAGAATCAGAGTTTTGTGATTGCTGATATTCCAGGTTTGATTGAAGGCGCATCAGAAGGGGCTGGATTAGGACATCAATTTTTAAGACATCTTGCCAGAACTACATTACTCTTACATCTAGTTGATATTGCACCCTTTGATCCTGCAATCAATCCAGTAGATGAAGCGCGAGCTATTGTGAATGAGCTTAAGAAATACGATGAACTCTTGTATCAAAAACCACGTTGGTTGATTTTAAATAAAATTGATATGTTGGAAGACGTTGCAGAGAAAGTAAAAACATTTATAAAATCTTTTGGTTGGACGGGTCCTGTATATTCAATCTCCGCTATTAAAGGGGTTGGTTGTAAAGAGCTTACATATGACATCATGACTTTTATAGAAGAAAATAAAAAAAATCAAAATGAAATCGTTATTAACGAATAGCCAGCGCATTATTATTAAAGTGGGTTCTAGCCTAGTGACCAATCATGGTGAAGGGCTGGATCAAAAAGCTATTGCTTCGTGGGTAGAGCAGATTGCTCACCTCGTTAAATCAGGCAAAGAAATTGTTTTGGTGACGAGTGGTGCTGTAGCTGAAGGTATGCAAAGATTAGGTTGGAAAGCCAGACCTACTTTAATTAATGAATTACAAGCGGCCGCAGCTATAGGTCAAATGGGTTTGGTACAAATTTATGAAAAGAATTTTTCACAACACGAATTAAAAGCTGCACAAATTTTATTGACACATGATGATCTTGCAGATCGAAAAAGATATCTCAATGCACGTTCTACATTAAACACTCTTTTAGAGCTTAAAGTCATTCCAATTATTAATGAAAACGATACAGTCGTTACAGATGAAATTCGTTTTGGTGATAATGATACATTGGCATCATTAGTTGCTAATTTAATTGAAGCGGATCTTTTAGTTATTTTGACTGATCAGCCAGGATTATTTTCTGAGGACCCTAGAAAAAATAAAGAAGCTAAGCTTGTTCATTATGGTGTTGCAGGAGACTCGTCTCTTGAGGCTATGGCCGGAGGCGCAGGATCTTCAATAGGCACAGGTGGTATGTTGACAAAAGTTTTGGCAGCTAAACGCGCATCTAGAAGTGGTGCTCATACTATTATTGCATCAGGTAAAGAAGAAAATGTTTTAATTCGATTAAGCCAAGGCGAGATGATAGGCACTCATTTAGAAAGTAAACAATTAAAAGTTGCAGCAAGAAAACAATGGCTCGCCGATCATTTACAATTAAGGGGTAAATTGGTATTGGATGATGGCGCTATTGAAGCGCTTAAAAAAGAAGGTAAGAGCTTACTCCCTATCGGCGTAACTAAAGTCGAAGGTGATTTCGATCGAGGCGAAGTGGTCGTTTGTGAAGATGCAGAAGGACGCGAAATTGCACGTGGACTTATTAATTACAATGCAACTGAAACAAAAAAAATTATGGGCAAGTCCACTAATGCGATAGAAAATTTATTAGGCTACATTGATCAGCATTCTTTGATTCATCGAGATAATTTAATTTTACTTTAAGATTTTTAAAGGGAGTTTTACATGGCAGAAAATAAAAAACTTGTAGCCATCATCATGGGGTCAGATAGTGATTGGCCAGTCATGAAGTTTGCAGCACAAATGCTTGCGGATTTTGAAGTGCCCTATGAAGCTCAAGTGATTTCAGCCCATAGAACTCCAGACCTCATGTTCAAATTTGCTGAACATGCTGCAAAGGAAGGTTATCAAATTATTATTGCAGGTGCTGGAGGCGCTGCACATCTTCCAGGTATGGTTGCATCTAAAACAACATTACCCGTATTAGGCGTACCTATTCCTTCCAAGCATCTTCAAGGTCAAGACTCTTTATTATCTATTGTTCAAATGCCACGAGGTATTCCTGTAGCAACTTTTGCTATTGGAGAAGCAGGTGCTGCAAACGCAGGACTTTTCGCAGTATCTATTTTGGCGCATGAAAATAAAGTGTTAGCTAAAAAACTTGAAATTTTCAGAGAGAAGCAAGCAAAAAAAGTAATTGATATGAATCTATCGGAGAAGCCTTGAGTCAACTAGATCAACCGATTTTACCTTCAGCGATGCTTGGTATTCTTGGGGGAGGCCAACTGGGCCGCTTTTTTGTCATTGCAGCTCACGAGATGGGCTATAAAGTGACTGTTTTAGATCCTGATCCAAATAGTCCCGCGGGAGCCATCGCAGATATTCATTTATGCAAAGCTTTTGATGATTTGTCGGCATTGGAAGAGATGAGAAATACATGCCAGGCCGTGACTACAGAATTTGAAAATGTATCTGCTGATAGTATGGATTTTATATCCAAAAAAATATATGTAAGTCCGTCTGCAGAATCAGTAAGAATTGCTCAATACCGTGTTCTAGAAAAAACTTTCTTAAAAGAGTCAGGTCTTCCTGTAGGTCCTTTTGAAATTATTCGAGAAGATAAAGACATTCCTTCGGAAACCTCTTCTATTTACCCTGCGATTCTAAAAGTCGCGCGTTTTGGTTATGACGGCAAAGGCCAGGCAAGAGTCGCTTCACAAAAAGAAGCTATAGCCGCATTTCATCAATTCTCAAAACAAGAATGTGTATTAGAAAAAATGCTTCCTTTAGATATGGAAGTTTCTTTGGTTTTAGCGCGAGATCAAAAAGGCTATATCAAAACATTTAATGTTTCAGAAAACATTCATACGAATGGCATTCTCGATGTGTCTATTGTGCCAGCTCGCTCAGCAAAAGCGATTAATGATTTGGTAGATCAACTCGCAAAACGCGTAGCCGAAGCGCTTAATTATGTTGGTGTTTTAGGTGTTGAGTTTTTTATTAGTGAAGGCAAAGTTTTTGTAAATGAAATTGCTCCTAGACCCCATAATTCTGGACATTACACCATTGATGCCAATGTGACGAATCAGTTCGAACAGCAGGTAAGGGTATTAGCAGGTCTGCCGCTCGGAAGCTCACGACTTCATTCATCTGCAGTGATGGTGAATCTTTTGGGTGATGTTTGGACAAATAGCGAAACAAAAGAACCTGACTGGGATAAAGTCTTTAGAGAGCCTGGTTTAAAAATGCATCTTTATGGCAAACACGAAGCAAGGTCAGGTCGCAAAATGGGTCACTTTACAGTGCTAGATGAGAAACTAGATATAGCCTTTCAAAAGGCTATGGAAGTAAGAAAACTTTTAGGAATTGCTTAGATCAAAGAGAGAAGCTCTCTTTGATATTAAGCCATTGATTTGATTGCTGCGTTTAAGCGTTGTTTATGACGTGACGCTTTGTTCTTGTGAATAATCTTTTTGTCAGCAATACGGTCGATGACTGAAACATTTTCTTGGAAAGATGTTTTTGCAGCCGCTTTATCGCCCGATTGAATTGCTTTTAAAATCTTTTTGATTGCAGTACGCAAAGTTGAACGCAAACTTGCATTGTGGGCTCGTTGCTTCGTTGCTTGGCGGGCACGCTTTCTAGCTTGTGCGGTATTTGCCATGTTTATCCTTTTAATTAATATCTTTATATTACAAAGGCGAGAATTTTAGCGATATTTGAGGTTTTATACAAGATAAAACGTTCATTTTAAGCCTAAATTTCAGTCATATTCCCTTGATATTCCCTTGATATTCTAAGCTAATCAATATTTTTCTTGGAAATCTTGATAAAACGACCGCCATGCTAAAATCTTTGTAATTTAGTGATACTTAAATAGATAAAATCAATGAATCTTCTTAAAGCGCTCGCAACCGTCGGAAGTATGACTTTCGTATCAAGAATTTTAGGTTTTGTGAGAGATAGCTTAATCGCCAAAATTTTTGGTGCAGGTATGGAAACGGATGCCTTCTTTGTAGCTTTTAAAATCCCTAATTTATTAAGACGCATTTCTGCTGAAGGTGCTTTTTCTCAAGCCTTTGTACCGATTCTTGCTGAGTACAAGAATAGGCGAAGTTATGAAGCCACACACCTTTTGATTAATCATGTTTGTTCATTATTGAGTCTTTTTCTTATTGTTATTACATGTGTAGGTATTTTTGCAGCACCTTGGCTTGTCTATATTAGCGCGCCCGGTTTTATTGAGCATTCAGAAAAATTTCAGCTTACCGTTGATTTATTGAGGATTACATTCCCTTATATCTTTTTTATTTCTTTAGTGTCGATGGCGGGGGGCATTCTTAATACATTTAACAAATTTTCAGTACCGGCTTTTACACCTGTATGGCTTAATTTATCCTTTATTTTTGCGGCATTATTTTTTGCGGACTATTTTGATCGACCTATTTTAGTATTGGCTTGGGCTGTATTTGTCGGAGGCGTTCTCCAATTAGTTTTTCAGATTCCTTTTTTAAAGGAGATTGGGTTTATTCCCAAATATCAGTTAGATCTTAAAGATGAAGGCGTATGGCGAATCATAAAGCTTATGGCACCTGCTATTTTTGGTGTTTCTATCGCGCAACTGTCTTTACTTATCAATACTATCTTTGCATCCTTTCTTGAGACGGGCAGTGTTTCATGGCTTTATTATGCGGATCGATTGATGGAATTTCCTGCCGGCGTTTTAGGTGTCGCGCTCGGTACAATTTTACTTCCGAGCCTTTCAAAATCATATTCAGGCAAAGACCAAAAAGAATATTCGGGCTTGCTTGATTGGGGCTTAAAATTAACATTTATTCTTGCAGCTCCAGCAGCTGTAGCACTTGCCGTGCTATCACTTCCTTTAATAACAACATTATTTCATTACGGCGCTTTTAATAGGCACGATGTTTTAATGACACAACAAGCCACAATTGCATACAGCTTTGGATTGATGGGTCTAATTATGATTAAGGTGTTAGCCCCTGGATTTTATGCAAGACAGAATATTAAGACCCCAGTCAAAATTGCGCTCTTCACTTTATTTTCTACACAATTGATGAATATGGCATTTATCGGCCAATTTAAACACGCAGGTTTAGCGCTTGCGATCGGTTTAGGCGCTTGTTTAAATGCAAGTCTTCTGTATTACCACTTAAGAAAAGAAAAATATTACAAGCCACATGAAGGATGGACTCAGTTTTTAATAAAGCTTTTTGTCGCATTAACCTTGATGGGATTAACTTTATTTTATTTAAAAGGAGATTCATCTCTTTGGCTTGAATATTCTATTTCAAAAAGATTAATTTATTTAGTGATGCTTATTCTTGTTGGTTCTAGTGTTTATTTTGGCGCGCTATGGGTGATGGGATTAAGACTACAATCATTCATTCGAAGAGCCATCTAATTTTTCGTAATGCAAGTCTTTAGACATTTTCCATTGAATTCGAATTTGCCTATTGGCCTTACCATTGGCAATTTTGATGGCGTTCATATAGGCCACCAAGCGCTTATCAAAAAATTAATTACAGAATCCAAAAAAAGAAACCTCACTCCTTCAGTGATGACTTTTGAGCCGCATCCTAAGGAATTTTTTATATCTGAAAATGCACCTTCTCGGCTTACAACATTAAGAGAGAAGTTAGAGTTTTTTTTAGACTATGGCATTGAAAAAGTTTTTGTTTGTGCTTTTAATCAAAAGTTTTCAAATATTTCTAGTGAAGCGTTTATGGGTCAAATATTGAAAGAGCAATTAAAAGTTCAATTGCTGATTGTGGGCGACGATTTTCGTTTCGGATCTAAACGACAAGCAGGAATTGAAGACTTAAAAAAAAATGCATTTGAGTTATTTGAGATTCCAGAAATTGATATGAATGGCAAAAGGGTATCAAGCACTCGCATTAGAGAAAGCCTTAAAGAGGGGCGTATTCAGGAAGTAAACCAATTCCTAGGTAGGCCTTATACAATCAGTGGAAAGGTGGTTGAGGGCGATAAGCGTGGAAGACAAATGGGTTTTCCAACTGCCAATATACATATGAAGCACCTGAGACCAGCGCTAACTGGTGTATATGCGGTAAAATTAGGAAATAGAAATGGTGTTGCTAATCTTGGAGTCAGACCTACAATTGCAGGCACCCCAAAACTGTTATTAGAAGTTCATCTACTTAATTTTAATGAAGACATTTATGGCCAGCATGTTCAAGTGACTTTTTTAGAAAAAATTAGAGACGAAATGAAATTTGAAAATATTGATGCACTGATCGAACAAATTAAAAAAGACATAGCTCACGCAACACGTTATTTTGAAAAATAGAACATATGACCGAAGAAAATAAATACCAATTAAATTTACCAGACACGCCATTTCCTATGCGAGGCGATCTTGCTAAACGAGAACCTCTTTGGGTTAAGCGCTGGCAGGAATTTAAGCTTTATCAAAAAATAAGAAAAAAAAGAAATGGCGCTAAGAAATTCATTCTGCATGACGGCCCCCCTTATGCGAATGGTGATATTCATATCGGCCATGCTGTAAATAAAATCTTAAAAGATATTATTGTTAAATCGAAAACATTATCTGGATTTGATGCGCCTTATATTCCAGGATGGGATTGCCACGGCCTTCCAATTGAACTTGTTGTTGAAAAACTTCATGGTAAAAATACTGACCCTAAAAAATTTAGAGAGTTATGTCGAGAATATGCAGTATCACAGGTTGAAAAACAAAAAAATGATTTCATACGTTTAGGTGTATTGGGAGATTGGGATAGACCATATCTCACCATGAATTTTGAAACCGAAGCTGATATTATGAGAGCGCTCGGGCATATTTACCAAAATGGCTACCTCTACCAAGGAAGTAAGCCAGTGCATTGGTGTGTTGATTGTGGTTCGGCATTAGCTGAGGCAGAAGTTGAATATGAAGATAAAACTTCTCCAACAATTGATGTCGGCTTTAAAGTTACAGATAGCGAAACTTTAAAAAATATATTTAATATTAAAGAAATAAAAGACACGTTTGCAGTCATATGGACAACCACACCTTGGACACTTCCAGCGAATCAAGCGGTATGCGTTCATCCAGATTTGAATTATGGTTTGTATAGTACTGAAAAATTCAATCTCATACTTGCTGAAGATTTAGCTGAAAAAAATATTGCACATTATGGTTTTGAGTCTTTTAAGAAATTAGCTTCTTGTAAAGGCCAGTCTTTAGAACACCTTAAGCTTAATCATCCATTTTATAAAAAGGATGTATCTGTCATTTGTGGCGATCATGTCACTCTAGATGCTGGTACCGGCCTCGTGCATACAGCTCCCGCGCACGGCTTAGAAGATTATGCGGTAGGTATGCGATATCAATTGCCTGTAGATAATCCTGTGAATGAAGAAGGTAAGTTTTATTCTTTTGTAGAGCAATTTGCAGGTGAAAGTATCTGGGAAGCCAATAAAAAAATTATCGAAACATTAAGTGCAAATCAATGTTTATTTGCTTCAAAAAAATTATCACATAGTTACCCCCATTGCTGGCGCCATAAAACCCCAGTGATTTTTAGAGCAACACGCCAATGGTTTATCGGCATGAATCAGGAAAATAATAAAAAAACATTGCGTGGTAAAGCAAACGATGCCGTCAGCCATACAACCTTTTATCCTGAATGGGGTAAAGCTCGCTTGGAGGCTATGATTAAGAACCGCCCAGACTGGTGTGTTTCACGTCAAAGAAACTGGGGCGTTCCTATGCCTTTCTTTGTTCATAAGGAAACTTACGAGTTACATCCGCGAACAAATGAATTAACGGAGCTCGTTGCTAAAGAAGTTGAGAAGTCAGGTATTGAGGCTTGGTTTAACTTAGACGCAAAGACTTTACTTGGTGAAGATGCTGATCAATATAAAAAAATAAGTGACACATTAGATGTTTGGTTTGATTCCGGAACAACACATGCATCTGTATTAAAAAAACGTGAAGATTTATCTTATCCAGCAGATCTTTATTTAGAGGGATCAGATCAGCATCGAGGCTGGTTCCAATCGAGCTTACTCACAGGTTGCGCTATTGATGGAAGAGCGCCCTATGAATCTCTTCTTACACATGGTTTTGTTGTGGATGGAAGTGGTCATAAAATGAGCAAATCAAAGGGTAATGTTATAGCACCTCAAAAAGTTATGGATCAATATGGTGCTGATATTTTAAGGTTCTGGGTAGCTTCCACTGATTACTCTGGTGAACTTACTATTTCAGACGAAATTTTAAAGCGCGTTGCAGAAGGTTATAGACGCATTCGAAATACCTTACGGTTTTTATTGGCCAACCTTGGTGATTTTGATGCCAAAAAAGATTTGCTTCCAGTCAAAGAGTGGTTATCAATCGATCGCTATGCATTGCATTTAACGCATCAACTTCAAGATCATATTAAACAAGATTATGCGTCCTACGAATTTCATTTAGGGATGCAAAAATTTGTAAGTTTTTGTTCTGAAGACTTAGGTGGTTTCTATCTTGATATCTTAAAAGATCGACTTTATACATCAAATGAAAATTCAAAAGGAAGACGCGCTGCACAAAGTGCAATCTTTCATATTTCGCATGCCCTAATGAGATTGATGGCGCCTGTTTTAAGTTTCACAGCAGATGAAATTTGGCAGATTCTTATGCCACAAAGTGATGAATTAGTATTTATGGATACATGGTATGACATTCCAGCTCATGAGTTGAATACTAGAGAGTTATTAGCATGGGAACATATTATTCATGTGCGTGCGATCGCCAATAAAAAAATTGAAGAATTACGTGAAAAAGGTTTGGTCGGTTCTTCACTTCAAGCTGAGATTGATATTTACGCATCAGGTGACATTTATCAATCCTTGTCATTGCTTCACGAAGATCTTAAGTTTGCCATGATTACATCGCATGCAAAGCTTCATGAAAGACAGGGTGATTTACATATCGATGTTCGCGCAAGTGAGCATAAGAAATGTGATCGATGTTGGCATTATCAAGAAGAAGTTGGATCACATCATAAACATCCAACTATTTGTAATCGATGCATTAGTAATCTTTTTGAAGAAGGCGAAGTAAGATCTCATGCTTAAGTATATTGTGATTGCATTCTTGATTGTTATTTTGGATCTCATATCCAAACAATGGATATTTAATCACCTAGATTTTGGAAGCGCTTTAGTAATAACTCCATTTTTTAATATTGTGCATTTTCAAAATACGGGAGCCGCTTTTAGTTTTTTAAGTGAAGCCTCTGGCTGGCAGAGATATTTCTTTATCGTCGTTTCATTGATCGCAATTGTTATCATAATTCGATTAATGCATGAGCGATTAAAACAGCCATTATTATGCCTAGCACTCGCTTTCATACTTGGTGGAGCTATAGGTAATTTGTGTGACAGAACCTATTATGGCTTTGTGATCGATTTCATTTATGTTCACTATGAAGCTTATTACTGGCCAGCATTTAATGTGGCAGATAGTTTTATTTCAATAGGCGTCGCTTTAATTCTTTATGATGCATTTAAAAACAAAAAACCTTTATTGAGCTAATCATGCCTGACTGGAAAAAACTTATAGAAGGTAAAATCGCTCTCGCCAAAAAAGGCTTAAAACGAAACGAACCCAATCAAAATGATCGTATTCCCGCAGGGCAAACTCTCACCACTAAATTTCCCATACTTGATTTAGGAATCAGACCTGAAATAGATGAAAGTAATTGGAAATTAAAAGTGTTTGGTCTTGTTGAAAAAGAAATTGATTTGGACTGGATGTCTTTATTGAAACTCCCTCAAACAAAAGATATTTCAGATTTTCACTGCGTGACACGATGGTCCATGTTGGATGTGCCGTGGGAGGGTGTTTTAGCAAGAGATATATTAGCCCTAGCTAAGCCATTAGATAAGGCTAATTTTGTGACGCTTCATAGTTATGACGATTACACAACTAATATCCCATTAGAAGTTATGTTAGATGATGATGTGATTGTTGCGCACCATGTTTTTAATAAGCCGTTAGAAAATGAACATGGCGGCCCAGTGAGATTAGTAGTACCTAAACGTTATGCATGGAAAAGTGCAAAGTGGCTAAAAGCTATTGAATTGCACGCTGAAGATAGGCCGGGCTTTTGGGAGGTACGCGGATATCACAATGACGCTGATCCATGGCTTGAAGAGCGTTTTTCAGAAATTAGCAATTAATTTCTGTTAAAATTTACAAACTATGAAAAATGCATACAAAAAAATAGGAAGTTGGATTGCGATTTTTGCAATGCTTTTAACATCCTTTATGCCATTAATTTCGCACGCAGTTGAGTTAAAAAATAACCTTCATAATGTTGAGAGAGTTTGTACTTCTCAAGGCATTAAATTTGTTTCGACGCAAAATCAGAATCCAGATAAAAATCATGCAGGTATTAATCTGACGCATTGCGCTTATTGTTCGATAGCTTCAGACAAGAGTTATTTACCAGAAGGCAATATTCAATTAGGATTAACTTTAATTCCTAATGCTGCAAAATTTTTCCTAGAATACGAATCTCCAATACTTCAGTCCTACTTTAGATCCTCTCACCCTCCTCAAGCCCCACCAGTTATTTAATCTGTGTATTAATGCATTACTTGTGCAGAAATTTGCACAAGTTTTTTCTATTGTATAGAGATTGATTAAATGAACTTGAAGAAGATTATTCCTACTATTTTATATTTATTTGTGATGCCATCAGCCTTGTCTGGAGAGACATCTGATTTAGTGACCGGCACTATTACAGTTAAAGATTCTTTTGTCGATAGCCGTATTATGAAATTTCCGGCTACCGTTGAAACTTATGACAAAAAGCAAATTGAAGAGAGTGTTAACGCTGCAACACCTGCGCAAACTTTAAAATACTTACCCAGCATTCAAGTGAGGGAAAGATCTATCGGAGATAGAAACGGTATTATTTCGTCAAGAACCATAGGAAGTATATCTAGCGCGCAAAGTATGCTTTATGCAGACGGCGTCCTTTTATCTAATTTACTTGGGAATTCATTTTCATATCCTCCAAGATGGGGCATGGTAAATCCGGAAGAAATTCAAAGGATAAGTATGATGTATGGTCCTTTTTCTTCACTTTATGCTGGAAATTCAATGGGTGGAGTGATCAATATCGAAACACGCATGCCTGAAAGATTAGAGGCTCATGCCGGAGTGCAAAGTTTTATCCAAAATTTTAAGCTTTATGGCACAGATCAAACCAAGATTGGTAACCGTGAATTCTTTTCTATAGGTAATAAAGTCAATGATTTCAGTTTTTGGGCGAGTATGAATAGACTTGAAAATACAGCACAGCCTCTTGATTTTTCTGTAAATGATAGTAAAGGGGTAGGAACTGCAGAGGATACTATAACTGGCGCCTACCGGGACAAAGGCATAAAAAATCAAGATCGAATCATATTCGGCGCTACAGCTATTGATACTTCTATTCAAACAAATGGAAAATTTAAAGGTCAGTATGAATTCTCAAATCAATCTAAGCTCACCTATACGATTGGCTTATGGGATCTTGATAGCAGACAGAATGTACAAAGTTATATCAAGGATACGCTGGGAAATTCCATTTATGGTGGGGACGTTATTCTTGGCGGTAAAACTTATTCTGTAAGTAGAATGAATCCAGCTCAGGCAGAAGCGTTTCACGTGATGCAATCTATAGATTTTAAATCTAATGATAAAGGTTTTTTTAATTGGCAAATGACACTATCTGATTATGATTACCGAAGAGACTTGAGTAATCGATCAAATTTGAGAGAAGATTCAAATACCAACCCCTCCCTCACTAATCCTTATATTGCTAAAACAGGGCAGATTACGGATCTTTCAGGCACGGGTTGGACGGTATTTGATAGTCGGGTCACTTTGCGCCCAAAAGATCACACCATTGATCTCGGCTATCACTTAGATTACTATCAGTTAAGGCAAATAGTAAATGCATCTAGTGATTGGATGGGTACACAAAAAGAAACTTTTACTTCCTTATCTTCCGGCAATACAAAAACACATGCAGTTTATGTTCAAGATAAATGGCAAATAACGCCGTTATGGGCGCTTACATTGGGAGCCCGTCAAGAGCAGTATGAGGCTTATGATGGAGTAAACCAAAATACTCCAAATCCTGCTAGGTATGAGGATAGATCTAGAAATACGTTTTCTCCCAAAGTATCCTTAAGTTATGAACCTATACCTGCATGGGGGTTTCGAGCTGCTTTTGGTAAGGCATACCGATTTCCAACCGTCACCGAGCTATTCCAACAGTTAACAAATAACTCTACCATTGTTACGAATAACCCAAATTTAAAACCTGAAGAGATTTATTCCGCTGAAATAACTGCAGAGCGTCGTTTTGTGAATGGTCTTGCGAGAGCTAGTCTTTTTAGAGAAGACAGGTATGACGCTTTAATCTCTCAAACAAATGTTTCGAGAGTTGGTACTACAAGTATTTATATTCAGAATGTAGATCATGTCAGAATACATGGCATTGAATTAGCAACTGAATTGAAAAACGTAATGATCCCTAGGCTTGATGTAGTAGCTAACGCGACCTTAATCGATTCAGAGATTTTGAAAAATGATGCAGCGCCTTCTTATATTAATAAAAAAGTTCCCCGTATACCAAGGCAGATTTATAAAGCTGTAGCAACATATCGAATCAGTGATGATTTTACAATGAGTTTAGCTGCTAGATATAGCGGGCGACAATTTATACA
>Ga0214921_10000439_pt1 | contig 77727 bp, 85 predicted proteins | sample LL1505_MetaG_FD_177992 | JGI IMG/M metagenome (GOLD analysis project Ga0214921, IMG submission 177992) | Freshwater microbial communities from Lake Lanier, Atlanta, Georgia, United States - LL-1505 | ecosystem: Environmental > Aquatic > Freshwater > Lake | place: USA: Georgia | collected... | reverse complement strand
AATCGAAAAACTAAACGATTCTCTAAAACATTAGAAATGCTTCACTACTCTCTCGTCCTCTTTTTTAACAAAAAACTAATTATCGGTGATCGTAAAATGCATGGCTAGATATTTAACACTGCCTTCTGCAGAAGGGGGAATTTAGATCGAGATCTGCTTGCAAACACTGCTCCGCCCTCGCTTCGCCCGACATCTCTTTTTGCAAATAAAAGAAATATCTAAGAACTAGAATTGCAAACATTAATTTATCTTTAATGCAGAATGGCAACGAGTAAATATTTGATAAAAATTATTAGTGGTGGCATTAATAATGCATTCTAAATCTATATTCTTAAGTGTTGCAACAAATTTTGCTACCTCCAAGGTGTGGGCGGGCTGGTTGATTTTGCCACGATAAGGAGTGGGGGCTAAATAGGGAGAGTCGGTTTCAAGCAACAATAAATCGAGAGGTATTTTTTTGCTTACTTCTTGCAATTCAAGAGCATTTTTAAAGGTGACGACACCAGCAATTGACATATAGATGCCATATTTTAAAGCAAATTCTGCAAGTTTAGGCGAACCAGAAAAACAATGCAAAACTACTGGAAATTTCTTTATTGATAAATATTTTTGCAAAATGTTGATAGTGTCTTCATCTGCCGATCTGCTATGCACAATTAGTGGCAATTGAGTTCTTTGCGAAGCAATAATGTGCTCAATAAAAGATTTTTGCTGTAAAGCAACAAAATTGGTGTTGTGATAATAATCTAAACCTGTTTCGCCAATACCGATAATTTTATTATGTTTATCAACAAGAGCAACGATTTGTTGCGAAGAAATTTCTGGCTCTTCTTGCACATAACAAGGATGTATACCAACCGAGCAAAAAATATTGTCATAAGCAGTGTAGGGCAGAATTTTACTTTCAAACAAACTAACTCTTGTGCAGATAGTTTGCAGAATATCAACTTTATTTTGTTTGCAATTGTGTAAAATATCAAGAATATTAAGTTGTTTTTCTGCAAGTAAATCGAGATGGCAATGAGTGTCAACTAGATAAGAAAATTGCTTCATAGACTAATAATTAACTATAGTAACCATATTTAAATCACTAATTCTTTCAACCGGAGATACAAAAACCGAGTTTTTATCAACTTTTTCTACCACACCAATCAATAATCCCGAGGGAAGAGTGTCGCCATCACCAGAAGTATAGACTTTATCTTTTACCTCAACTCGATGATTTTTAGATAAATATAAAATTTCCATCATATCGTTGTTAATACCTGCTAAAATACCTCTATTTCTAGAATGAGCGGTAATAATCGGAATTTTAGATCGTGAATCAGTTGCCAGCAAAACTCTTGATTTTTTAGTATCGGCATCAAAATTTTCTATTCTACCAACCACCCCTCTTTTGCCAAGCACAATTTGACCCAACTTAACTTCACTATCTTTGGCAGTGTTGATGATTAAACTATTGTTAAAAACCGATTGAGAAAAGCCAACAACCTCTGCCATTTGATAATTTTGCAATCGTGGCTTAACAAAATTTAGAGCATTTCTTAATTCTTTGTTTTCTTCATATACCGAAAGCGAATTAAGATGATATTGATTTAGCTCATTTAGCTGTTTTTTTAATAATTGGTTTTCTTCTTTTGCTTTTACCAATTCATTAAAACTAGTAACAAGATAAATGGCAGTATTAAAAGGCCAAACAACAAAAGAAGATATAGGAGAAGAAACATTAACTATGATATTAGAAACTTTAGCATTAAAACTTGGTTGGATTTTGCTAGTAATCACCAGTATCAACGATAAAATTATAAAAAACATAGTTTCAATTTTTTGAAAAATTAAACCAAAACTATGTTTTAATGCCAAATTAGATTTCTTGACATTATAATTTATGTAATTATTCATTTATTTAAGAATCTTGACGAAACAATGTTGCTCTAAACATTTTCATATTTTCTAAAACCTTACCACAACCATTAACTACACAAAGCAAAGGATTTTCGGCAACAAAAACTGGCAAACCAGTTGCTTGTCTAATTACATAATCGAGATTTTTTAATAAAGCACCACCACCAGAAAGCACAATACCCCTTTCAACAATATCAGAAGAAAGCTCGGGCGGAGTGCATTCTAAAGCAACTTTAATGGCATCAACAATTTGCTCAATTGTTTCCATTAAACTTTCAGCGATTTGTCTTTCAGTGAGAATCATTTCACGCGGGATGCCGTTAGAAAGATCTCTTCCTTTTACCTCAATAGTTGCACCATCACCATTTTCTGGCTTACAAGCGACCCCAATGGTTTTTTTAATTCTTTCAGCAGTAGATTCGCCAATTAATAAATTTTGATATCGACGAATGTAAGAAATGATTGCTTCATCCATTTTATCACCACCAACTCGCACAGATCGAGAATAAACAATGCCACCCAAAGATAAAATACCAACTTCGGTGGTGCCACCACCAATATCAACAATCATTGAACCAGTTGGTTCGGTTACAGGAAGATTGGCACCAATAGCGGCCGCCATTGGCTCTTCAATAAGATAAACTTCGTTAGCACCTGCACCTTCAGCAGCTTCTTGTATAGCCCTTCTTTCAACAGGAGTTGAACCAGAAGGCACACAAATAATTACTCTTGGACCTAACCAACTTTTTGTTTGATTAACCTCTCTAATGAAATATTTAATCATTTCGGCAGCAATTTTAAAATCGGCAATAACACCATCTTTTAGCGGACGAATTGCTTCAATTTTTGCAGGAGTTCTGCCAAGCATCATTTTTGCAGTGTGACCAACAGCACAAGGAATGATAACTCCTCCCACTTCTCTTAAAATAGCAACCACAGAAGGTTCATTTAAAACAACACCCTGCCCTGCAACATAAACCAAAGTATTTGCTGTGCCAAGATCAATAGCTACATCTTTTGAAACAAAAGACATTTTTGGCAACCAACTAGAAAGTATAGACATTAAATTTTCTCCTAGAAATTTTTAAGTTTTTCAAGACAATTAAGATAGGCCAAAGCAGAAGCAACCAAAACATCGGTGCTTGCTCCATTGGCCGAAAAAATTCTACCATTTTGACAAAGACGCACCAAAACACTAGCTTGGGCATCGGTACCAGCAGTAACAGCCTGAACCTGGTATAGCTCAAGTGTTGCTTGATGTAAAATTAACTGATTTATGGCAGAAAAAATAGCATCAACAGGACCATCTTTTGATATAAAATTAACTTCTTTTATTTTAGTGTCAACCTTTATTTTTAAAAAAATATCAGCATTTTTATTGTTGCCACAATTTACCGATAAATCAAGTAGTTGATAAGAAGAATTTTTGTGAGTTATCGAAGTATCGACCAAAGAAATTAAATCGGCATCGGATATTTCTTTTTTTTTGTCGGCAAGCTCTTTAAACTGCACAAAAGCTTGATTTAAGAGATCTTCGGAAATGTCGTAACCTAAAAAGTTTAATCGATCTTTAAAGGCCGCCCTGCCCGATAGTTTGCCTAATTTTAATAAAGTTTTTTCAACCCCAACACTTTCTGGGCTAATAATTTCGTAGGTTTGCCTGTTTTTTAGCATACCATCTTGATGTATGCCACTTTCGTGAGCAAAAGCATTGGAGCCAACAATGGCTTTATTGGGTGGCACAGCAAAACCAGTAATATTAGAAATTAATTTTGAAATTCTGGCAATTTGAGTGGTTTGAATGTTGGTGCTTGCTTGATAAATATCGGCTCGAGTTTTTAAAGCCATAACCACCTCTTCAAGAGCAGTGTTGCCCGCCCTTTCACCAATGCCATTAATGGTGCATTCTATTTGCCCTGCCCCCGCCAACACACCTGCCAAAGAATTGGCGGTTGCCAAGCCCAAATCGTCGTGGCAATGCACAGAAATAATGGCCTTGTCAATGTTTATTACATTATTTTTAACAAACTTAATAAGCTGAAAATATTGCTCTGGGGTTGTATAACCAACCGTGTCGGGCAAGTTGATGACGGTGGCACCGTTGTTAATTGCTATTTCTATGGCTTTAAATAAAAAATCAGGTTCAGATCTTGTGGCATCTTCTGCCGACCATTCTACTTGGTTAGCATTGTTTTTGGCAAATTTTACCGAAGAAGCAATTAATTGCAAAACCTCTGCCGGTTGCATTTTGAGCTTATATTGCATATGAATTGGTGAGGTAGCAATAAAGGTGTGAATTCGATGCATTGGGGCAAATTTAATTGCTTCACTAGTGGTGGAAATATCAGATTCTTTTGCTCGACACAACCCGCAGATAATTGAGTTTTTGATGGTTTGAGAAATTCGTTTCACACAAGCGAAATCGCCAGCAGAAGAAGCAGGAAAGCCAGCCTCAATAACATCGACACCCAAAGATTCAAGAGCCTTAGCAACCAAAATTTTTTCTTCAATATTCATGGTGGCCCCAGGGGCTTGTTCGCCATCTCGTAGAGTGGTGTCAAAAATTGCGATTTTGTTGTTGGCAACCATATTTTTTGCTTGATTAATAAAATTTTAAACAACTAAATTTTAAATAAACATATTTATGCAGTCAAGCAAGTTTTTGCAAAATACTAAAATTTTATTTTGTTAAAAACCACAATAAAATGACCAAAGTTTAGTGATTATTTTTGGTCTATTTTTGTTCATCTATCAACTTTCTTCTGAAGAGATTTTTTTTTAATGCCAAAGCTAGTTGTTTTTTTTGTTGTCGTTTGGCGGTTTTGATTTTATTGTTAAAATTAGTTTTTTGGTTTTTATTGGTCTTCATGGGTTACAGAAAATTGTTTGTAATATAAATTAGCATAAAAACCATTTTTTGCCAATAATTCGCTGTGATTGCCCTCTTCAACCGCCCTGCCATTTTGAATGACAATAATTTTGTCGCAATGTATAATGGTTGACAGGCGATGAGCAATAATAATAGAAGTTTTGCCTTTCATAAGAGTTTTTAAAGCATCTTTAATAAGTTTTTCAGAAATTGGATCAAGCGAAGATGTGGCTTCGTCGAGCAACAAAATGGGAGCATTATATAAAATTGCCCGAGCAATGGCGATTCGTTGTCTTTGCCCGCCCGACAAACGAATGCCATTTTGCCCAACTTTTGTGTGATATTTTTCGGGCAAAGCAGAAATAAATTCGTCTGCCTCTGCCATTTTGGCGGCTTCGATAATTTGCTCTTCTGTGGCATGGATTTTGCCATAGCGAATATTTTCGAGAATGGTGTCGTCAAAAAGCATCACTTCTTGATTGACCACCGACATAGAAGAGCGAAGCGAGGCAAGAGTTATATCGGCAATATTGTGGCCATCGAGGGTTATTTTGCCAAGTTGCGGATCGTAAAACCTTAGCAAAAGGCTCATAATGGTTGATTTGCCACCCCCAGAGTGCCCAACCAAAGCCACAGACTGACCAGCCTTAATGCTAAAATTGAGATTATTGATAGCTTGTTGATTATTTTGATAAGAAAAATTAACATTGCAAAACTCAATGTTGCCAATAGTATTTTCTAGATGAAAAGCATTAGGTTTATTGACAATAGTTGGTTTTTCATCTATTGCTTGATAAAATCTAGTAGCCGCTGCCAAGCCGAGCTGAATGCCACTATTCATGCCAGAAATAGATTTTAAAGGGCGATATGCCATCATCATTGCTGTAAAAAAAGAAAAGAAAGCTCCTGGAGTTGTTTGCCCATTTACCACTTGCATACCGCCATACCAAATAACCGCCGCTACCCCAAAACCTGCCAAACTTTCAACAAAAGGAGAAGAAATCAGAGAAAGTTTAGTGATTTTCTTACTCATTTTAAAAATAGCATCGATAATTTTTGACATTCTGCCAATTTCAAACTCTTCACAATGATAGGCTTTAACTAGTTTAGAATATTGCAAAGTATCGCTCATTTGTGAATTAAATTTTGCAGACATTTCTTGATTTTTGAAAGATAAATTTCGCATTTTTCGACCAATTTTATAAATTGGATATGCCGCCAGCGGAAAACCAATAAATGCCACCAAAGAAAGCTCAACACTTTGTTGAAACATCACAAAAATTAAAGCAGCCAAAGTAAAAAACTGCTTCACAAAACCATTGATACAAGAGTTGATAAGGCCAACAATGCCGTTGATTTCGTTGATAATGCTGGCAATCATATCGCCAGAAGATTTGCTGTGTAATTTAGAAATATCGGAATTTATAAAGTGGCGATATAGTTTTATTCTGGCTTCGGCGGTAATTTTAAGCGAAATAACATTAGTAATAAAAAGCTGAAAATAAGTGGCAAAACCCTTGACAAAAGTAACCAACAACACCAAAATAGGAATGATAATTAAAGCCTTTTCTTTGTTGCTTTTATGAACTAAACTATTTTTAATAGAAAAACTTTCAGGAAGCCACTCGGAAAAATTAATTTTACCACCGCCAATGCCAAAAACCTCATCTAAGGCAGGCTGAACCAACCAAGCATGCAAAGAAGTGGTGGCAGCAATTAAGAGCATTAACAAGATGCTCAATAAAAAGCTTTTATAATGTGGTAAAACGAATTCAAACAAAATTCTTTTTACCAAATAAAAAGTGCCATTATAGTTGATGTTTGTGTTTTTTTGTTGTGGCATTAGCAAAAAAATAATTATAAAATTTCGCTAAATTTTAAATAACTAATTTTGATTTTACAAGCTTTTTTTTGGCTATTTTCATAATTAAAACACACAATACCACCATTTCCCATCTTTAAATGCATAAATAACTTTATATTTATTAATTTTTAATCTTAGTTTAAAACCGTCAGTTTATTGGTATTTAGTATCGTTTGTTTTATGCAAAAGTTTTGATGCTTGAGGCGAAACACTACTATTTGGTAATTTTTCGGTTTTGAGCGTTTTTGCTTTTAGCAAAGCGACTAGTTCTTTAATTTTTTCTTCGAATGGGTCTGGTTCTTGCAATTCGCCTTTAGATAATTGATCAGGTATGCAAATTTTACCTTCTCTTACTAATCTTTTCACTGTTTTGGATAATTCAGGAGAGTCGGGTTCTGCCGGTCTTTTTTGTATTGTTTTTATTGTTAGGTTTCCTATTGATTTATTTTCTAAATTTGAGACATCGCGGCAAAAACATTTTTTTTCTTGTTCTGTGTTGCCGGATATCGTTTTTAATAATTCTTTAACAGCCTCTTCTATCATACTTGATGTTAATAATTCTTTAACAGCCTCTTGTATCATACTTGATCTGGTGTGGGTTCTGTCAAGCACTATTTTATTGATTGAATTTTTAACCGCTCTTTCTTTTTCAACGATTAAATGTCTAGATTTTTCTAGTGCTAATTGTAATTCGGTGTGAAAGGCTTGGAGTTCTGGTGATGCGGATAGAGCCGATTCTCTGGCTGTGGCTTCGGCATCCATGGCTTCTCTGACTTTTTTTAAAGCCTCATCTAAATCTAATTTGCCTAAGACGACTGAGGCTATTGCTTTAGCTGCATCCATGGCTTTTTCTCCGCTCTTAACTTTTATTCTTACTTCGTCATCTACATAACTGGCTTTGACTAAATCAAATGCGACTTTTTTGTAGTCGTCTACTAGCGAGAGTTGTTGTCCTTGTTGTATTAATAAGCAGTTTTTTATTTCTCCGCTAGCTTTTTCTATGACTTTAGCTTGAGATTCTGCTAGAACTTCAACTAAGGCCCTGTATTTTGCTTCGACTTCTAAGTATGAGACTTCTGTGAGAGGGGTTAGTTGCAAATCTCTTATTTGCCTGTCTGTTATTAATTGTTTGCCAACATATTGATGACCGTCGATATGTTGAGATTTTAAGTTTAAGGCTTGCTTAACCACTTCTCGTAATGCATCACATGTATCCTGTTTTTCTATTGTGTATCCAAGTGTTTTTTGAAATGCTACAACTTGATTTTTGAAGTATTCCACATCATAGGTATATGATGTTGTTATGTTTTGTTCTATTGCTTTGACTTTTCCTTCTATTGCTTTGACTTTATCTAATTGTTCTTTTGAAATTGCATTATTCTTTACTTTTTTAAAGGCTTGGAGTTCTGGTGATGCTGATAGAGCCGATTCTCTGGCTTCGATTTCGGCAGTTATGGATTGTTCGACTTTTTTTAAAGCTGTGGCTAAGGCTTCTTCGGCTTCAGTTTTGGCTTCACTTGTATCTTCAGATCTAGCTTTAACTTCGGCTAAGGCAGCTTTAACTATCGATTCGTTTGCTTCTCTTACTTTATCTTTAGATTCTTTTTTTGCCTTTTCGAATAAATATTCGGCTTCGTATAAAGCAACTGCGGCTTCTTTTTGGTCGTCTAGTGAGACTTCTTGTTCTCTTATGCCGAGGCTTTTGAATGCTATCTGTATTTTTTCAAGGTATTGGTCATTTGGTTCTTCGGTTTTAAGTACTATTTCTTGATATAACTTTTCTTGTTGGAGTAGTAATGCTTTGTTTTTAATTTCAATTTGTTCGTTTTGTTCTGTTAAGATTTCAAAGAGTAGTGATAAAAGTCCATTTTCTCCTTTCATATCTTCGATCATGGGTTTCAATGTTTCGTTTTGTTTTGTGAAGATTTCACAGAGCATTACGCAGTGGTCTTTCATTTCTCTTATCTCCTTCTTTATTTGTTCTTCAATATCTTTTTTTTTCTCTAGATTTTGCTTCATTTGTTCTTCACTATCTAGTTTATCTTGTGATAGTTGGGGTCTTAATGCTAGAGCTACTTTCTTTCTGTTTATATCCGTCAATAATTGTTTTATTTTTTTGGATAGGTCTGGATATATGGCTATTATTGGGGCTTTGTCTTCGGGTGCAGGCACAGATGATTGGTCTTCATCTAGGGCTACAACTCCAACTAAAGATGGGTCTCTAGTTTGGGCTGGAGTTGCATCTGGGGCTTCGGCTGGAGCCATGGGTGCTGGTTCTAGTTCGGGTGCAGGTTCGGGTGTGGGGTTTGGAGCTACGACGGATTCAGCTCCAACTACAGATGGTTCTACGAATGCGAGTGGTGATAGGGCTGGGGTTTTGACTGCGAGTAGTGAGGTCAATTTAGATGTATCTCCAACTACGGATGGGGCTTGTTCGGCTAGGACTTCTTCGACTTCCGCTAAAGATGGGGCTCTGGATAGGGGTAAAGATGGTACCCCTCCCAAACTGAGTCTTTTAAATAATATTTCTTCACCTAAGATTGAAGATGCAACTTCAGGCGGGAGTATTAATGGGGCTTCTAATAGTTCTGCTGATGATGGTTCGGATCTAGCTGTCGCCAATTCGAATTCTATAGATAGGGGTGAAGCTTCGGTTGGGGCTACAGATGCAGATCCTGCTGTGGATGAGGCTCCTTCTACTAGGGCTCTGGATGGTGCTGGGGTTCCTACTGCAGCTAAAGCTCCGAATTCTTCTGGGGCTTCGACTCGGGCTTCAGATGTGGAAAAAACTTCGGATGGAGTTTGGGTCATGCCTAAACTTGGCATTGGGTATGCGACTCTTTCTGCAAATGACCCTAGTTGTTTTTTGACTGTATATTTGATTACGATCATTGATAAGGCTACTGATGTGGCTATACTTCCTTCTTTGTATTCGGCAGTTTTTTGGGGTTCTAATGTAGCTCCGGATCTTGGGCTTTGGGCTACTGAGGATGAGGATATATATGAGGCTTCGGATGAGTCTAAATCTCTTTGGAATAGGGGTGGGACAATGTCTTGTAATAATCCTACCGAGACTTTGCTTAGTTTTTCTTCATCTATTGTTTCAACTGTTTCTGCTCCAAAATCTCCTTTGTCTGAGGATCTGTCGATTGCAAATAACAACTGAGCTGGATCTTTATATGATGAAGCTACACTAATTTTGCTTACCAATGAAGCTGTTTCTGAGAGGGGCATGCCTAAGATTGGGATTGATAGATTTTCGCTTCCTTGGGATAATTGTTGCGATACAGGCAATCCATCTCCATCTTCTGACACAGACACGCTGTCCATGTCTTCGTAGGCTATGGTGGTTATTTCTCCTTTGGAAGGTACGGCTGGGGCTTCGGCTTTGGCTCCGGCGATAGGTTCGGCTGGGGGTGCGGCTTGGGCTGCTGTGGCTTCTTCGACTGTGGGCTGTAGGACTGAAGATGGGAATGTGATGTTTAATCCATCTCCAAATACATTAGAATATTGTTTATATCCTTTAGCAAAATTTACAATGTGCCCCTCTCTGTTAACAAGCACTTTCATTTCTTTAAATAATTCTGATTGGCCTGCTTCTATTTTTTTACCAAATATATCTAATTTATAGCAATGGCAATTAAGTCCCTCTAATTTTTCTTGTTCTGCAAAATCAGCTACATAAAGATCGCCCGTTTCTTTATTAATTATTGTGATTTTGCCTTGTTGTAGCAATGGGATTTCATAAGTTTTGCCTTTAGCACCATCTTCCACATTATTTTTTACCGCTGCCGCTAATCTTTCTATATCTTTATTAGCCACAATATTATGCATTGCAACTAGCATAGATAATAAAGGCTTTTCTTCTTGTTTTGTGGTGGCGGTTTCGGTACCTGAAGGAGATGTGGTGGCGGTTTCGGTACCTGAAGGAGATATTGTTAAATCATCTGAATTTAAGCTTAAATAAAATTCTAATCTTTTTTTAAGATATTCCAGTTTTTCTTTTTCTGTATCTTTTTGTACTTCTTGAAAAAGATTATTCAGTTCTTCTGTTTTATTTAACACGAGGTAGGTTTGGGTTTCTTTATATTGTTTAAGATTTTCTTCAAACCAGTTAGCAAAACTTTTTTTATCAACTTCTTCTTTCATAAAGATTACCACTTTTTTAAAATATAATTTGGGATATAACAGTCCACATTTATTTTTTTATAAAAACAATACAAAAATAAAAAAATAAATTTAAATGTCAAGTGTTTTTTAGGAGATCTTTCGATATTATGTTGATGTATTTTTATTCGAGATTCGGCAATAATTTTAAGAGAAATGGTATTAGCGATAAGAAGTTAAAGACAGCAAGAGGTTTTTGTATATTTATTTTGCCACTCACCAAAAGCATTTTAGCTTTTCTATGTCATCTTTGCGAAATATCTTAAAAATAGAATATAATAATCTTTTTAACAATCTTGACAATTTAATCTTAAATAATTTATAATTTTGACATAATGACACTGTTGCATTCCAAATTTGTTTTAATTTCTTGCTAGTTTTGAGGAGAAATTTTGGCTATTTTTAGCCACATATTCAACATATTTGGCTAAAAATAGCAGAAATTTATACCAAAAATGGCAAATAAAGTAAAATATAATTTGGGATGCAACAGTGTCATAATCATTTAACTTTATTTTATGTTTGATAAATTTCAAGAAGAATGCGGGGTTTTTGCCATCTATAACTCAAAAGAGGCCTCAATCAACACCGCCCTTGGTTTGCATGCCCTACAACACAGGGGGCAAGAGGCCGCTGGCATTGTCAGTTTAAATGAAACCGAGGTTTGTGTGCATTTTGCCGACGGCTTAGTTTCTGACAATTTCACCTCTGGCGAAGTTATCAAAAAACTACAAGGCAATTGTGCCATTGGCCATGTTCGTTATTCTACTGCTGGCAAAAAAACCGCCCGAAACTATCAACCACTTTTTGCCGATCTCAACTGCGGTTTTTTAGCTCTAGCTCACAACGGCAACCTCACCAATGCCAATTTGTTAAGAAAAAAATTAATTTCTCTGGGTGCTATTTTTCAATCCACCATGGATACCGAAGTTATTATTCACCTTATCGCTCTTAGCAAAAAAAACACTCTACACGAAAAAATCATCGATGCCACCAGTCAAATTGAAGGAGCTTTTTCTTTAGTTATTTTGCATCAAGAAGGCATTTTTGCCATCCGAGATCCGCACGGGGTTCGCCCGCTTTCTTTAGCAAAACTCAACGATTCTTGGGTTGTGGCTTCCGAAACTTGTGCTTTTGACATTATCGGTGCCAAATGGCAACGAGATTTACAACACGGCGAAATGCTTATTATCGACAAAGATGGCACCAAATCGCTTTATCCGTTTCCTGCAAAACCTTCGAAATTTTGCATTTTCGAATATGTTTATTTTTCTAGACCAGACAGCTTTATTGAAAACCAATATGTCTATGAAATGCGAAAAAATATCGGCATCGAACTTGCCAAAGAAATTGGCTCACTTGATGCCGATGTGGTGGTTCCTGTGCCCGATTCTGGAGTGCCCGCCGCCATTGGTTTTGCCTTGCAGTCGGGCATTCCTTTTGAGCTTGGCATCATACGAAATCACTATGTTGGACGAACCTTTATTGAGCCAACCGACAAAATCAGGCATTTTGGGGTAAAACTCAAACACAATGCCAATTTAGCGGTGCTTAACAACAAAAAAGTTATCCTGATTGATGACAGCATTGTGCGAGGCACCACCTCTAAAAAAATCGTGCAAATGGTTCGAGAAGCTGGGGCAAAAGAAATACACTTTTTTATTGCTTCTCCACCCACTATTTCGCCTTGTTTTTATGGTGTTGACACCCCAGAAAAAAAAGATTTACTAGCTTCTTATATGTCAAAAGAAGAAATTCGGCAATTTATTGGGGCAGATAATTTACAATATCTTTCTTTAAATTCTCTATATTTAGCAATCACTAAAACCGCTCGCAACAACAAAAATCCTCAATATTGCGATGCTTGTTTTTCTAACCAATATCCAATTACCTTAACCGATCATGAGCAACTCTAATTCTTCTCCTCAAAATCTTAGTTTTGAGCAAGCTATCAGCCGTTTAGAACAAATCATCAACGAACTTTCTTCTAACAAAATTAACCTTGACGATATGATAAAACTTCATAACGAAGCCAACGAACTTCATAACTTTTGTCAAAAAAAATTACAAGAAGCTCAATTAAAAATGGAAATAGTCAAAAATTAATCTTATCAAAATCTACCAAAAAGACTACACGAACATGTTGCAACATCATCAGGTTTTGTTGTGCTACTAGGAGTAAGAGAAGATATTTTGCTATCCCATTTTAGCACTTTTCGCTTCATATAATAATCATAATCTGTAACTTTTTTAAGAAAAGCCTCTTGCGGGGTGTGTTCGCCATAATCTACTTTATGATGAACACCAGTCGGAGATAACTTTCCTTGGCTACTTTTTAAATATCTTTTTTCTCGTTGTTCTTGTGAGGTTGGATTTTTTAATTTTCGCAGTTTATCATGTGCAGTTTCCACTGTTGCAAAATCAATATTAACAGTGCGACAAGTTAAACCTTCGGTAAATTTATTTTTTATATTTTGAAAATCACCATAATTTATTTGTTCTTGTGCAATAAAATGCCCAGCGATAGCATAAGCGATATTTTGTTCTAATATTTTTTTATAGAACAGTCGCAGATCTTTCTTGTTTTGTCTAAAACTGTTTAAATCTTGTTCTAGCACATATTTTTCTGGATTAAGTATAGCTTTTAATTGATATAGTTCTCGATAATATTTTATTCCCTCTGTAGTTTCTTTTTGTATTCTTTCTATCTCTTCTGGTTTTGTCAGACTAAAATCTCTTTCTAATTTTAATTGAGCTTTTTGAATGTTTGCTGGTTGCATACTTTGTAAAAAAATATCTAGCGATTTAATATCTTTTTGTCTGTCATAATATTTAATTTCCATATCACCTGTATTTGCTTCAAGCTCTTGAACTGTAAGTTTTTCTGAAATTTTACTTACTACATCTAGTGGATCATTACTTGGATTTTCAATACCTATTTCTTGTGCTTTTTGAGTGAGCCAACTAGAAAAGTCTGGTTGGCTAAATTTATTTGGCAGTTCTTCCATAAAAGTGCCAAATTGTTTCTTTTTATCTTCTTTATCCTTATAAATTTTATACCATAACTCTTTTTCATCAATATTTGTAAATTCTTGCTCCACTTCACTGTAAAAAGGATGTTTTTCAGTAAAAACTTTTTGCACACCTTCTTCATCTGGTTTATCAGCTTCATCAATATATCTTTTTCTTAAGCATTTTCCAAAATGTTTTTGATATTCTTTTAATTCTTTTACTAAGCTTTCAAATGTTTCTAAATCAAATAATTTATTTTTAGCATCAAATATTTCTTGGCAATTTAGTTTTGTAAGTATTTCTTGTTTATGCTCTTGTGGAAGTTTATCTAAACAATCTCTAAGCTTAGCAGATTGTGTGCAAATAACTGTTTCGTATATTGCTTTTCCAAACCCACTTAAATTACAATGATCAATGTTGTTTTGATTGCTTTTTTGCACTAACTCTTGGTATCTAGAGAAAATCTTTAACATTTCTTGTTTTTTTTCATGCTCTTCTTGAGTTGAAAATGGCCTTACAACTTCAGGCTCAATTTCGCTTGGTTTTTTTATCGATCCTGTATATTGATTATTTTTTCCGCAATCATAACCAAACATATCTGCAAGACATTCGAATTTGTTTAGCAATCCAACACCCTCTGAGTGACTTATGGTTGGATCTATTATAAATCTTCCTGGATTATGCTTTATTCCCCAATTTTTATATGCTTGCTCTAAACCCATCATAGCATCTCCAGGTCGAAGTAAAGTCTTTTGAAAAAAAGATTCAACAATACCCCCAAAAAAGTCTTTTGCATCACTTACACCTTCAAAAACACCGTTTAAAGGTTCTGAGCTTGTCCATCTAGGCCTGGTTGCTTGAAATGTAGAAACTGGAATATTTGCAGGTATGTAAGCGGTTTCGTGCACATTTGATAAAGATGTTAATGTGGCACTTCTATATGGAGCTCCAAATGTCGCAACAACACCATGCAAAAAACTACCCAAATAATCTTGTTGTTTTCTTGCAACCAATGCAAATGTGCTATATTCTAGTGATCTTAATATGCCTTTGATATTATATTTTTTTTGAAAATCATCATCACTCTCACAGTCTTGAGATAATTGGCAAACAGCACGTGTTACAGGACCAGTTCCAAAACAAGTTCCCGATAAACACAAGGGTTTATTAAGTCTAGAAGCATATTTAATAACCTCCTTAACATCATCAATAATAGCTTGATCGCTATTTAAATCTTCTGGCGCTATGTCGTCGCTTAATCCTGCACCTCTATAATCAAAAAAAATCATACCCATTTTTTTATCTGGATGTTGTTTATTCCACTGAATTAACTCTCTATAATGTTTTTTTGCCCCAAGCAGAGTGTTGTGTGCACCAACCGCAACCACCACAACACCAATGCAATCTTGTGGTATATTCTTTGATAATCTAAGTTTATAGTGTTTATCTGTTTGTAAATCAAATTCATCGGCAATAATTTTATCTGTGCCATTTGTATCTATAGCTTCTTCTGCTTCATTAGCTTACTGTAAAAAATCAAAAATATCAGAATCTTTAATTCCTTCTAAATCTTCTGTTCTTGCGAGATAAGAATTCCTTAAAATTTCATTATTTCTTGGTTTATCTTGTTCAAATTTTGTTTTATCAGTATCTTTAAAAAAAAACTTTGCACCAAAAAAGCTACATGTAGCTTTCATTTTTGGTTGTCTATTATATACATTTTCTCTACTGTATAGAGCATCATAAACAGGATTTAAAGGAGATCTCATAAAACTAATAATAATTTTTTAAAGTTATACCATATTATGAGACTGTTGCAATCTCATAATATGGAAAATAAATTTTATTTACAAAAATTTATAATATAGAGCTATTCTAAAGATTGTCGGTTGTCTTGTGTCGCAACCTGTTCGTATTGAGTTGCTTTAAGAATAACGGTAGGAAGACAACAAGTCTCTTTTTTACCTTGCTCATACATTTTAGCACCTCTTTCAGCTCCTGCAAAAGCTGCTGCGAGGATTTTGTCGAGATCTAGTGGCTCTATTGCGTTTTTTGTGACCTCTGTAACATTTGACAGAACTCTTTGATCAATAACAGTATCTCGGTCTAGTCCCAGTCCCTCTAAATTGAGACGAGTTCTTGCTGTTTGTTCTGTAAAAGTTTGATCTGCAGATCCAATAGCAGATCCAACTGTGCCGCCAGTTACTGTAGCCGAACCTTTACCTGTTTGATCAACTGTATCAGTAACTGTATCACCTGTTGCAGCTGTGGCTCGAGATGCTGGTTTAGTAGCACTTTCATCGGTTGTAGCTGTGGCCTGCTGAGATGCACCAGCTATTTGACCCAATGAAAAAGCAAATTTTTGATAAGCATAATTCATAAAGCCTATCGTTTTCCCCGATTCATCTCCTGTTTGTTTAGACATATCAGCAATACCTCCTACTGTTAATGGCATAAAAAATCAAAATTAAATTAATAAAAATAACTCTTAAATTAAAGTTAGTCTCGCCATTGTATTTTTTTTGTTGTCAAGTATTTTTTTAATATTTTTTATATTGTGTTTTCGTTTTTAAAAAAATATATTTATAGTATTTTAATTTAAAATTATTGCTAAAATATGTTGCATCAATAAATTTAGGGCATTTACTAAAAATGATATAATTTTTAACCGCTTGCAAAAATAATTTGATGCTGTAAAATATGGAAAATGGTATAAGTTATTACAAGAAGCTCAATTAAAAATGGAAATAGTCAAAAATTAATCTTGTCAAATAAAAAAAAAGTTTTAAAATATTTGCTTTAATTTTTTTAACCATTTATTTTTATGAAAATATACAATTCTATTAAATCTGCCAAAAAACGCGATAAAAATTGCAAAGTAGTTAGAAGAAAAGGCAGAATCTATGTTATCAACAAGGTCAACCCTAGGTTTAAAGCTCGTCAAGGTTAATTTTTAATGTCTAGATTAGTAAGAATTGGCACTAGGTCAAGCAAGTTAGCCTTGGCTCAGGTTGCTGAAATTTATTTATCATTATCTTCTCTTCTTCACAAGATTAAGCTAGAAATAGTTCCGATCAAAACTAGTGGCGATATCTATCAATCTGTGAAATTAGCAGAAATTGGTGGCAAAGGTTTGTTTGTTAAAGAGCTAGAACAAGCTTTGCTTGACAATAAAATTGATATTGCGGTTCATTCTAGCAAAGATCTACCGCCAGTTTTGCATCATCAAACCGTTTTGGCTTCTATCACAGAAAGACAAAACCCTTTCGATGCCCTAATTTCTCATCGCAAAATCACCTCATTTTTTGATTTACCAAAAAATGCAGTTATTGCCACTTCTTCACCAAGGCGATCTGCTTTTTTAAAAAAACTACTACCCACAGCAACAATTGTTGATTTAAGAGGCAATATCGACACCAGAATCAACAAACTAAACGAAAAAAATTTTGATGCCATAGTGTTAGCAATGGCGGGTCTTGCCAGAATTAATCAAGATCATTTAGTGCAACATATTTTTAACGAAAACGAAATGTTGCCAGCAACAGGGCAAGGTTGCTTGGCCCTACAAACCAGAGCAGACGATTTAGAAATTCAACAAATAGCCAGCTTAGTTAATCACAACGAAAGCAACATTTGCTTCACTGCCGAACGAGAATTTTCGGCCACAATGCAAGGCGGTTGTCTCACTCCGATGGCAAGTTTTGCCACCATCAACAACAACGAACTTATGTTAAAAACCGCCATTATTTCTGGTTGCGGTTTAGAATATAATTTTCAACAACTCAACACTCAACAAATTTCTCATGAACAAGCCAAAAAACTCGGCAACAATTTAGCCATCAAAACCAAAGCAGAAGCAGGTTCTTTATGGCAAAAAATTTCTACACTATAATCATAAACTCATCACACAATGCAAAATAACCAGCAAAAAATTAATCACCATTACCAAGAAAGCACTGCTTGGCCTTTTTTAGAGGCAAAAAAAATCTTAACCAAAATTCAACATCAAACTCCCAAAAAAGGCTTTGTGCTTTTTGAAACTGGCTACGGCCCTTCTGGCCTGCCTCACATCGGCACTTTTGGCGAAGTTGTAAGAACCGCTTTTGTGATGAAAGCTTTTTCTTTGCTAGCTCCTCACATTCCCATCAAAATGTATTGTGTTTCTGACGATATCGATGGTTTAAGAAAAGTGCCCGAAAACATTCCAAATCAAGAGCTAATTGCCAAGCATTTAGGCAAACCACTCACTTCTGTGCCCGATCCTTTTGGCACTCATCAATCTTTTGGGCATCATATGAATGCCAGATTGCAAAGTTTTCTTGATTCTTTTGGCTTTGAATACACCTTTATTAGTGCCACACAACAATATAAATCTGGTGCTTTTAACCAAACCATGCTAAAAGTGCTACAAAAAAATGAAGAACTGCTCAAATTAATGCTACCCACTTTGGGCGAAGAAAGAAAGGCAACTTACAGCCCTTTTATGCCCATCGATCCACAAACAAACCTTGTTATCGACAAAGGAGTGCTAGCAATTAACCAAGAAAAACAAACCATCACCTATCTTGATAACAATCAACAAAAACAAGAAATTTCGGTGCTCGATGGCAACTGCAAATTGCAATGGAAAATCGATTTCGGGGCCAGATGGCAAACTTTTGAAGTTGACTACGAAATTTTTGGCAAAGATCATCAACCAAACCAACAAATTTATAGCAGTGTTTGCAAAATACTTGGTGGCAAACCGCCCATTAATTTTGTTTACGAAATGTTTTTATCAGAAACTGGCGAAAAAATTTCTAAATCCAAAGGCAACGGCATCGCAGTAGAAGATTGGCTAAAATATGCCCCTACTCAGTCTATGTCGCTGTTTATGTATCAAAAACCGCAAACCGCAAAACGACTCTATTTTGATGTAATTCCAAAGGCGGTTGACGAATACTTGGCTTTAATGAATTCTTTTGCCAGCCAAAGCCCTGCCCAACAACTTGAAAACCCAGTTTTTCATATTCATCAAGGCAAGCCGCCGCTAAATTATGTTAATTTTCAAATCAGCTATTCTTTGTTGCTTAATCTTGCTTCGGCTTGCAATCCAGAAAACGAAAATATTTTGTGGGGTTTTATCGCCAAATATGCCCCAAATACCAATCCAGAAACCTCGCCATTGTTAGCAGAAATGGTGCAAAAAGTGATTAATTATTATCACGATTTTGTCAAGCAAAGCAAAGTTTATTTAGCACCAAACCCAACACAAATCAATCAATTGCAAGCCCTTAAACAGCAACTGCTATCAAGCGATGCCGATGCCAATTCATTGCAAAATATAGTTTATAAAGTTGGCAAAGAACAGGGCTATGCCGATAGCATCGGCTCTTGGTTTTCGTTGCTTTATCAAATTTTGCTTGGTCAAAATCAAGGGCCCAGAATTGGTTCTTTTATTGCTTTGTTTGGAGTTGAAAATTTTTGCCAACTTATCGATAAAGCAATTAATCAACAACTAAAATAAATGTTTATTTCTTTATCTTGGCAAATATTTTATGTGGCAAGTTTAATTATTTTAGCAGGCTTGGTTTCGTGCTTTGAAACCGCCATCACCACCGCCTCTCGGGCAAAAATTTGGAAACTAAAAAACGATGGTTGTAAAAAAGCAAAAACACTCGAACATTTATTGCAAAATCGAACAAAACTAGTAAGTGTGATGCTTCTTACCAATAATGCCATCAACATTATCGCCTCTTCTTTAACCACCAAAATATTGCTAGAAATGTTTGGTGAAATTGGGGTAGTTTATGCCACGGTTTTTTTAACAGTCATAATTATTGTTTTTGGCGAGATTTTGCCTAAAACTCTCGCTTTACATCAGCCAGAAAAAATCGCCGTTTTCTTTGCTAATTTTATTAAAATTTTATATCAAATATTTTTGCCAATAGTTCATATTATCGAAAAAGTTATTGATAAAGCCATTGTTAATTTCAAAAAAAAAGAGCATAATCAACATTCCGAGCTCGAAGAAATCAGAAACACCATCGAACTAAAAGCTAAAGAAGGCTCTATCTTTAAATACGACAAAGATTTACTCGACGGAGTGCTTGATTTATCTGATACTTCTATCATTGAAATTATGGTGCATCGCAAAAACATTGCCTCCATCAACTACAATTTAAGCATTACCGAAATCATTAAAAAAGCCATTGAAATTGGCTACACCCGAATTCCGCTGTGGCAAAATCAAGAAGAAAACATCACTCACATTTTAAATGTGCGAAAAATGCTAAAATCTCTTTATTTGCATAAAGGCGATGTTAACAATTTTGATTTACAACAAGTTGTGTCTACTCCTTTTTTTGTGCCAAACTCCAACACTTTAAAAGCTCAATTGTTTTCTTTTCGTAAAATCAAAAAAAGAATGGCAATTGTGATAGACGAATATGGCTCGGTGCAAGGTTTAATAACCCTCGAAGACATTTTAGAAGAAATAGTCGGAGAAATTAAAGAACCAGACGAAATCAACGAAATCAACATTGTCAAAAGCAAATCTGGGCTTTATAAAGTAAGTGGCAAAACTCTCATTCACGATCTCAATAAAAAACTTAATTGGCAACTGCCCACAAGTGAAGAAGCGCTTAATGTTTCTGCTTATATTATCAACTATTTAGGTCGAATACCAGAAGAAAAAGAGTTGTTTACTATCGATAATTTTTATTTTGAGGTTGTTAAAAAAAATCATAACGATATTATTTTAATCAAAATTAAAAAAATTAGCTAAAAAATGTATCAAGAATTTTTTATTACCGCAATAGAGCATTTAAAACAAGAAAATCGTTATAGAAATTTTGTCAATATTTCTAGATTATGCAGGCAGTTTCCGTATGCCATCAACAATCACAACCAGCAAAAAATTATTGTGTGGTGTTCTAACGATTATTTGGGAATGGGTCAAAACCAAGACTCTATCAACCTAGCCAAACAAGCCCTAGACCAATACGGCATTGGGGCGGGCGGCACCAGAAATATTTCTGGCAATAACAAGCCAATAGTTGAACTAGAACAAGCTGTTGCCGATTTACACAACAAAGAAAAGGCCCTCGTTTGCTCTTCTGGCTACATCACCAACGACACCGCCATTCAGGCACTAAACCACATCATTGAAAATCTTATCATTTTTTCTGATGCCAAAAATCATGCTTCTATCATTGCCGGCATTAGAAACAGCAAAGCCAAAAAACATATTTTTGCCCACAATAATTTAGCAGATCTAGAAGAACAACTAAAACTTTATCCAAAACAACAGCCCAAACTGATTATTTTTGAATCGGTTTATTCTATGGATGGCGATTTTGGCGACATTGCCGGCATTGTTGAGTTGGCAAAAAAATATCAAGCCCTCACCTACATAGACGAAGTGCATGCGGTGGGTATTTATGGGCAAGGAGCGGGCCTAAGCAAGCAACTAAATTTGCATCAAGAAATAGATTTTATTCAAGGCACTTTTGGTAAAGCTTTTGGGGTTTTTGGCGGTTATCTCGCTGGCAATCAAATGGCAATCGATGCAATCAGAAGCTATGCTTCTGGCTTTATTTTTAGCACCGCCCTGCCCCCCGCCCTTGCCGTTGCTATTTTGGCAAACATTTCGCACCTACAACAAAATCAACAAGAAAGAACTGTTTTGTTTGATAATGTCAATTATTTAAAACAAAAATTACAACAAGCCAACATTAAAATTTTTGACAATCAATCGCACATTGTTTCTGTTTTAATTGGCAATGCCTATAAAGCTCAACAAATTTCAACCGATCTATTAAATCAGCACAACATTTATGTGCAACACATCAACTATCCCACAGTTGCCAAAAACGACGAAAGGCTTCGCATAACCGCCACTTCTTTGCATAATTTTGCTATGATAGATCAGCTAATTTTGGCTTTACAACAAACTATCAAAAAAAATTCCTAACTCGATCAGAATTCCCCTTCTTGTAGAAGGGGTGGATTTTTCCATAAGCGGACAACTTATGGAAAAAGACCAAGGTAGTGTTGGGAGACGATCGCCGATGATATTTCGAAGAAATCCGAGTGCTGGTTGCTGACACTACCCCGTCGACCTTCGGTCGCCACCCCTTCATTAGCGCAGGGAATTTAGATCGAGTGCAAGGCAAAATTAAAAAGTTGCAACAAAATTTCGACCTTGCAAAAAATATAAAGGCAATTTAAAATATCAGCTACTTGCTTGGCAATAAAACTCAATAAACCTATGTCATCACTTTTTAACCTGCATCAATTAAATCTCAAAATTAACGAAGCAAAAATTGCCGTCAACCCTTCTGCTGTCGATATCTTCGGCAGGTGGCACAATTTGCTAACCACCACTCACAAAACCGAAGAACAGCTCCAAGCCGATTTTTTAAACGATATTTTTGGCGAAGTGCTAGGCTATGCCTACAAACGGGGAGAATCCGAAATCAACCTCGAAAAAGAGCAAAAAACCGAGCTTGACTCGCAAAAGCCCGACGGAGTTTTGGGCTTTTTCAACCAGCAAAACAAAGATATTCGAGTAATCATCGAGTTAAAAGATAGCAAAATCAATCTCGATGCCAAACAAAATCGTAAAAACGATAACCGCACCTCAGTTGAGCAGGCTTTTGGCTATGTGGCAAAATATCAAGGCATCGAGTTTGTGATTGTTAGCAACTTTAACGAAATTCGGCTTTACCAAAGCCATTACCAAGGCAAATATCACCAGTTTTTGATGAGTGAGTTAGCTAGTCAACCCGCCAAACAACAAGAGTTTTATTTTTTGCTCTGCATGCACAATTTAATTGGCATCACAGCAAATTCTGGCTCGTTTATCAAAAAACTTATCAACGATCAAGCCAAGCACGAAACCGAAATTCAAAATAAATTTTATTTTGCCTACAAAGATTTACGCAAAGAGTTTGTCGACAATCTTTTACAGCAAAATCAAATAAACCCAGATGTTGCCATTGCCAAGGCTCAAAAACTTTTCGATCGCCTGTTGTTTATTCGATTTTGCGAAGACAACAATCTCATCAACAAGCCTTTTGACAAAGTCAATGCTGGCAAGGCTTTGGGGCTAAGTTTATGGCAAGCTTTAAAACTGCTTTTTACCTCAATTGATCGTGGCAACCCGCCCCATATTCATAAATTTAACGGCGGTTTATTTGCCTGCGACACTCTATTTGACAGCCTAAATTTTGATCTAAAACTACTTGAAAAACTCATTAATTTTTTATGTTTATATCACTTTAAAAACGACATTTCGGTGCATATTTTGGGGCATATTTTTGAGCAATCCCTCACCGATCTCGAAGTTTTAAAAGCCAATCTCAATTCGCAAACTCACCACATAAAAGAAGGCAAACGAAAGCAAGATGGCATTTTTTACACTCCAAAACACATCACCTCCTACATTATTGAAGAGGCTTTGGGCGGTTGGCTAAAAGAGCAAAAAGAAGCTCTCAAAATTCACGAACTATCACCGCAAGAATTTTCGCACAACACTGCAAAAAAGCAAGCAAACCCCAATTTAGAACTCATCAAACGATATAAACTTTATGCCGAAAAACTAAAATCTATCAAGGTGCTCGACCCCGCTTGCGGTTCGGGGGCTTTTTTGGTTGAGGTGTTTAACTATTTGCAAAACGAGTGGCTCGATCTATCGCAAACCTTGCAAAAACTGGGCGACAATGCCGAAAATGGCTTGTTTAGTTATGCCAATCTTTACAAAGATATTTTGCAAAACAATATTTTTGGAGTCGATCTCAACTCTGAATCGGTGTCAATTACCAAGCTTTCGCTGTGGCTGAAAACCGCCAACTCACGAGACGAACTCACCACTCTCGACCACAACATCAAAGTTGGCAACAGCCTAATTGACAACCCTAGCCTTGATGCCAAAGCTTTTGATTGGCAAAAAGAGTTTCCACAAGTGTTTGGCAATTCATCAACCGAGGGCGGTTTTGCCAAAGGTTTTGATGTGGTGGTTGGCAACCCGCCTTATGTTCGCCAAGAGCTGTTTAGCAACCTAAAGCCTGCCTTGCAACAAAAATATGCGGTTTATACTGGGGTGGCAGATTTATATTGCTATTTTTATGAGCAGGCAACTAATTTGCTTAAACCAAACGGCAAACTTGGTTTTATCACCTCAAACAAATGGATGAGAGCAAACTATGGCGAGCCTTTACGAAAATTTATTTTAGCCAATACCAAAATCGAAAGCTTTGTCGATCTTGGCGGGCAAGAAGTTTTTAAAGGTGTTGGAGTTGATGCGAATATTATTGTTTATCAAAAAACACCGGCCGAAAATTATCAATTTAAAACCTCAAATAATTTAACAGATTTCACAATTTTTGCAAGCAACAACCTCGATGCCAAATGTTTTAACATCGAAAGCAACAACCTTGCAAGGCAAATCAAAGCCAAAATCGAAAAAATCGGCACACCGCTAAAAAACTGGGATGTTAAAATTAACTACGGCATCAAAACTGGCTTTAACGAAGCTTTTATTATCGACAGCAAAACTAAAGATCAGCTCTGCTTGGCAGATGCTAAATCGGCAGAGATCATAAAGCCAATTTTACGAGGCAGAGATATCGGCAGATACAGCACGAATTGGGCAGGGCTGTGGGTGATAACAACTTTTCCTGCCCTAAAACTTGACATTAAAAAATATCCAGCAATTGAAAAATATTTAGCAAAATTTGGTAAAAAATTAGAACAAACTGGAGAAATTTATCGCGATGAAAACGGAGACTTGCAAAAATCTCGCAAAAAAACTGGCAACAAATGGTTCGAAACTCAAGATCAAATCGGCTATTACGAAGAATTTGAAAAAGAAAAAATTGTGTGGCAAGAAATGACTGGAAAGCCTTGTTTTGATTTTAGCAATTCGCAAATATATGTTTCTAATACTGCTTATATTTTAACTGGTAAAAATGTAAAATATATTTTATCAATTCTAAATTCAAAATTAATAGATTTTTATATTGGAAAAATAGCATCAGCATTGGGTGCAGAAGGAAAAAGATGGATCAAGCAATATGTCGAGCAACTCCCCATTCCGCAAATATCAGCACAAGAGCAAGAGCCATTTGTTGCTTTGGCTTGTGATATGTTAAATTTGCATCAGCAAATTGCCAAAATTAGCGATGATTTTTTAACTTATCTAAAAGCAAAAACCGGCAATCCTCAAAAATTAAATAGCAAAATTTTAAATTGGCATTGCCTTGGCGATGATGAGTTTTTAACAGAAATAATCAAACTTGCCAAGGCACAAAATTTACGAGATTTCGACGAGCGATCGTTGTTTTCTGCTTTTAAAACCGACATACAAACTGCCACAACCATCAAAAACAACATAACCCAAACCAGCAAAAAAATCGACGAAATGGTTTATCAACTCTACCAACTCACCGAAGAAGAAATTGCAATAGTAGAAATTATTTGACAATAAACAATAATATACATATTATTAAAAATATTGAAATAATTATTTAATATTATATTATGCCAAAATCTAATAACAAAATATCCACTGCCAATGCCGCTACCAACACACCCATGTCGCCACCGACCATAGCCACGACAGATGATGCCAATGCCGCTACCGACAAAACAATGCTAGCACCAGCTATAGCCACGACAGATGATGCCGAAAAAAAATTTGATGTTCCTAAAAAACTTCCCATGACCAATAAAGAAAATACAAAAATCGGTAATCATTGCACTTCTAAGGCTTTAATGGAATTATTATTTGAATTTATATCCCTAAATCCTAAAATAAGCAGAGATGAAAGAATAAAATCAATGATAAATATTCGCAATCTTTATCAAAGATCTCATTTGCGAGAAGGAGTTATTGCAACAGAAAATACAATATTAACAGCAAGAGATCCATATTTCGCAGAAGAATTTAAAACTTTGGAAGAACAACTTCTTAACATAAAAAGCGATACTTTTGAAGAAGATTTGTTAAATTTGCAAGACAAAATTTTTACAAATTTAGCACATCATATCCGAACTCTTCATGCACTTAATGGCACTTTTCCAACAAAATCTTTTTCTGATACAAGAGGAGAAGAGGAAAGCAAAGCAAAATATATATTTCGTGAATTTATTATGAAAGAATTCCATAATGTTGATAAAATTGAAAAAACAAAGATAGCAGAAATTGAAGAAACAAAGATAGTAGAAATTGCAAAAGCATTGACATCGTTTTTTGATATAAATATGAAACAAGTAGATTTAGATATTGCATTAGAAAGCCACAAAACTATTTGCCATCATGTTTTGCTATATTCTGGGTTAATTGATAAAATAGATGTTGAATTTTTTGAAAAAGAATATGAGCAACAATTACAAAAAAAATTACATCCTGAGCCAGCAACTAGACAATCAATTCAAGCATTTAAAGCATTTACATCAGAAGATAGGAGTCGTTCTCAATTTCAATAAGATTTTGTCAAGCTTAATAACTATATTATTTTTCATTAGCGCGAATCTATTTGTATTTTGCGATGAGAAATAGCATCTATCACTTCTTTGCTATGAGAAATAGTAAGATAAGTGATGTTGTGATGTTGTTGATAGTTAAGCAACAATTCAAGCAAGCTACACTGCGAGTTGTGGTCGAGCGCCGAAGTTGGCTCGTCTAACAACAAAATTTCGGGCTCCACAATAAAAGCTCGCACCAACGAAACCCTTTGTTTTTGCCCGCCCGACAATTGATGTGGATAAAATTTTTTGATTTCTTTAGGCAATTGCAAACAATCAAGTAAAATATCGAGATTTTTTTGTTTTTCTGGCATTTTATGTATTTTCAACCCCTCAAGAATGCTTGTTTCAACACTAAATCGTGGATTAAGAGTCGAAAACGGATCTTGAAAAACAATTTGCACTTTTTGACGTAAAAATTTTTGATGTTGTTGCCAATTATATTTTTCAAAAAATTCTATTTGTCCAGAAACCTTACCAAAAGAGCCGATTAAATTAGTAATCGCCAGAGCGAGAGTTGATTTTCCGCTACCGCTAGCTCCTAAAATACCAACATTTTGCTTGTGCTTAACGGTTAAATTAACATTTTGTAAAATAACTTTTTTTGCCAGTTTAACCCCTATATTTGTTGCTTGCAAAACGGTTTTGGCATCTTCTGCTGGCTTACTTACAAGCACCGGCCAACTTTTTAAATTATTTTGTTGCAAAACCACAACTTTGTCGGCAATTTGTTTGACAAGTTGCTGTTGATGAGTGATAAGCAAAATCGAGGTGTGCTGTTTCAGTTTGGCAAACAATTGCCATATTTCGCCACAAGTTGCCAAATCAAGAGAAGTGGTTGGCTCGTCGGCAATAATAAGTTTTGGTTTGTTAGCCAAAGCAATGGCGATCATCACTCGCTGTTTTTGCCCGCCCGAAAGTTGATGTGGATAGCTGTTGAGCCGATCGGTAAAATTAGGCAGTTCTACTAAATTTAGCAGTTCGCTAATTTTTTTCTCAACTTCTGTTTTTGATAAATTGGCTTGATGAATGGTGATTGCCTCGGCAATTTGTTGTTTGATGGTTTGCAAAGGATTGAGAGCAGAGTTGGGATCTTGAAAAATCATTGCCAAATCTTTGCCTAAAATTTTGGGAAATTGATTTTTTGCCAATTGCAATAAATTTTGTTGCTCAAATTTTATCTCGCCAAAACAACTAGCATTAGTAGGCAACAAGCCCATAATTGCCAAGGCAATACTCGATTTGCCACAACCGCTTTCGCCAACCAAAGCCACAATTTCGTTGCATTTAAGTTGCAACGAAAAATCGCTCACCACTTTTTTTTGCTGTTGCTCTTGGGTAAAAACAATAGTTAAATTGTTGATGCTAAGCATAACTTTTTAAAATATCTATCAACTCTTGGTGATTAAAATAAAGCGGTATCGAACCCTTGTTGTTCTTGCCTTCTTGTAATAGTTTTGAGCTAATTGACTGCGATATTTGATTGTCGCTATGCCCATAAACAATTGGGGTGCAACCAGCATTATAGGCACATTCTACATCGGCAATGGTATCGCCTACAAACCAAATTTCATCTTGCTTAATATCAAGATCAGAGCCAAGCAAAGCCAACTGCAAAGGGGCGGGATCGGGCTTGTCATAATAGGCATCGCCCGCCCCAATGATGGCAAAAAAATAGTCATCAATACCAAGTTTATTTGCTTCTAGGCGAAGAGTTGCTCCAATTTTGTTGCTTACTAAAAATTGTAAAATTTCTTGTTGCTGAATTTGTTTAATTAAATTAAGAGAATTTGGCAACAAAGTTATCGCAGAAATATGATTTTTTCTGTAACATTGTTTATAAATTTCGCCCGCTTCTTGCCAGTTGTTGCCAAAAATATCAGGGAAAGATTCTCTCATCGATTTATGCACGGTGTTTCGCACTTGGTCTAGGCTTAGCTCTGGCTTTTGCATTGCCTGCATTGTTTGATTGATGGCGGTATGAATAACGGGCCAAGTGTCGACCAAGGTGTTGTCCCAATCAAAAACGATAGCTTTTGGTTTTTTTAAATTTTTTAAAGCCAAAAAATTATGATGAAATTCAGACATTGTTAAGATCGATTTTATTGATAAGTTTTGTGTTTTTTTTGGCAGGATCAGGACTAAAATGCTTTGCTAGTTTATTGGCAACTCCATCAAATTCTTTTGCTTCGGGCAAGGCTTCTTTTTTTTGAGTGATATTTGGCCATTGCTTAGCATATTTTTTGTTGAGCTCAAGCCAATCAACAAATTCGGGAGCCTCGGCAACAATTGCTTCGGCAGGACATTCTGGCACACAGACTCCGCAGTCGATGCAAGCATCGGGGTCGATAACCAGCATATTTTCTCCTTCATAAAAGCAATCAACAGGGCAAACTGCTACACAATCGGTATATTTACAGCGAATGCAATTATCGGTAACGATGTAAGTCATGGTTGGTAAGTTTTTTGATAAGAATTAAATTATGCACATTAATTAAGGCAAGCAAAATAAAATAGCAAAAATAGGCAACAAAGGTAAGCAACAAAGGATAAAGCATCTCGTGATGAATTGCCACCCCGCCAGTTCGCAAAATACTTGCTGGTTGGTGCAGAGAGTTCCAGTATTCAACCGAAAACTTGATAATTGGCACATTAATAAAACCAATTATCGCAATTATTGCCGACAATTTTTCGCCATTTTTTTCGTGCCATAAGTTGTCATAGATAAGAATATAACCAAGATATAAAAAAAACAAGAACAAAACCGAGGTAAGTCGAGCATCCCAAGCCCACCAAGTTCCCCAAATTGGCTTGCCCCAAATTGCCCCTGTAAGCAAAGTGATGAGAGTAAAAGAACAGCCAATGCCGGCGATGCTTCGCGAAATAATTGAAAAAAAAGTGTTTTTGTAGATAAAAGAAAGAATGCTAAAAATAAAAATAAGAGTATAAATCAGCAACGAAAGCCAAGCGGCGGGCACATGAATATACATAATTTTCACTGCATTGCTTTGTTGATAATCTACTGGCGAATGATAAATAAAAAAACTCGCTAAAGCACAAAAAAGCAAGAATAGTACAGCAAAAATAGGCAAAAATATTTTAAAATTTTTGTCAAAATTTTGTAATTTTAGTAGATAATTAATCATAAGAAAAATATTTTTGAGCCATTGCTAAATTTTCAACACTACCAACATGATAATATTTACCCAATAATTCGGTGCCTTTAATGTTGTGTAATAAACCTTTTTCGCCCACCGCCGACTTATAAAAATCTGACATAGAAAAGCATTTTTTTGGTATATTAAGCAAAATTTTTGGATCGATAATTTGCAAACCCACAAAAACATAGTCCATGGCTTGCGAAAAACGATAAAGATTGTGGTTAAGCATATTAAAATCACCACCGCCAAAACTATTGCCATCGTAACCATAAAAATCGGCAACCTTTTTTAAGCCCAACATAATTTGACAATGATGTTGTTGCCATTTTTCATAGAGATATTCGATATCTAATAAATTATCGGGATCTCGCCAAATAGTGTCGGCATTGATGGTTAGTAATGGTTGATGAAAATTAATATAATCTTTAGCATAAACCAGACCTCCGCCAGTTTCAAGTTTTTCTGGCTCAAATGAGAAAATTATTTTGGGATTGTTTATTTTTTGTAAATGATCCGAGATTTGTTCTGCCAAATAATGACCGTTAATGATGATTTTTTGCAAATAAGGCAATTTTGCCAAGTTAGTTAAAATATGATCGAGCAGTGTTTTTTCTTTGACTTTCGCCAGCGGTTTAGGCATTGTGGCGGTAAGGGGCATCATTCGCTCTCCTCTACCTGCGGAAAAAATAAAAACTTGATGCAGTTTATTGGTCATTGGCTTTTCTTACCTTTTTTGGCAGGGCAAAAAACACATTTTCTTTGATGCCTTCCATTTCTGAAACCATAAGCGAATTATTAGCGATATTTTGAATTTTTGCTAGAACTTCTTGCACCAAAACTTCTGGTGCCGAAGCCCCTGCGGTGATGCCGATTTTGGTTATGCCAGAAAACCAAGAAGATTCAATATCGCCAGCACTATTAATCAGATAAGAAGGCAGGCCACATTCTTGCCCTAAATCTCGTAATCGATTGGAGTTAGAAGAATTTTTTGCCCCCAAAACAATCAAAACCTCTACCATATTAGCCAGTTGCCTCACCGCATCTTGCCTGTTTTGAGTGGCATAGCAAATATCTTTGGTCGCCAAGCCTTTTTGCAGTTGCGGAAATCTTTGCTCTAAAATTTCGACAATTTTTTTGGTATCATCAACACTAAGTGTGGTTTGAGTAACATAAGCTATTTTTTGTGGATTTTTTAACTGCACGGTTTTGGCATCTTCTTCGTCTGAAACCAAAATCACTTCTTTACCAACTTTGCCCTTGGTACCCTCTACTTCTGGATGACCTTTGTGCCCAATTAAAATTAATTCAAAATCTTCTTCGACATATTTTTTGGCCTCTCGATGAACCTTGCTAACCAGCGGACAGGTGGCATCGATTACATCGAGATTTCTGTGTTTTGCTTGTTCTTCAACCAAATCAGAAACTCCGTGAGCCGAAAAAATTGTGGTGGCACCATGCGGTATTTCGGCTATTTCTTGCACAAAAATTGCCCCCTTGGCTTTCAAACTTTCAACTACAAATTTATTATGCACAATTTCGTGCCTCACATAAACTGGCTTGCCGTAGAGTTGCAAAGCTTGTTCTACGGTTTGAATTGCTCTTGTCACACCGGCACAAAAACCACGAGGATTAGCAAGGATGATTTCCATTTTATTTTTAATGAATTAAAATTATTGTAAAATTTTTTTAGATTATACCATTTTTCATATTTAAATGTATAAAGAGCGAAATTATTTTTAATTTTAAATTTAGTTTAAAATCGTAGATTTATCTAGATAAATCAAGGTTTTAAATTAAAGATTAAAATTAATAAAGATAAAGTTATTTATGCATTTAAATATGAAAAATGGTATTAGTTTCACTATACTATCAAAAAACAAGATAATCAATATTTTTTTTATGCTTGACAGCAATTTATTTTTAGAACAAAACAAAATTTTACAATCAAATATTGTTGAGTTTCAACAAAAATCCGCTCAATATTGTCAAAATTTTTGCATCGGATCTGAGTTAGAATTTTATGTATTTTCTAGCCTTTCCCCCCTTGTTTCTGCTCAACCAAAGCAACTCAATATTTTTTTAGAAAATGTGGCAAATTGCAAAACAGAACAAGGCAACGGCCAACTCGAAGTGGTTTTTGATTATACCGATAATTTTTTGGCTTTAATTGCAGAAATTGCCAAAACCAAAAAGCATATTTATCAACTAGCAACACACCATAATTTGTGGGTAAGTTTTGCTGGCAAGCCACTAAACAACGATTGCGGAAGTGCTTTGCAATTTAGCTTGTCTTGCTTGCCAAAAAATCAACAAAACGGCGATTTTATTGACAATTTTTATGTGATGATGGCGGTTTTTTTGCTTGACAAAACCAAGCAAAATCTGGCTATGTTAAATTTATATCAACAAGATTATTTTCGTTATTGTCAAAAAGCCAATAAATATTTATTTTCTCAACAAAAAAACACTAGCCCAACTCATTTAAGCTTTGGCAACAACAACAGAACTTGCGCGGTTCGCTTTGCCAAAGGAGAAACCGCCAAAAGGCTCGAATATCGAGTTGCTTCGGCTTCGGCTTCGCCAAGCTTGGTGCTGTCTTTTATATTTTCCGCCCTAAATTTTGGCTTAGAAAATTATGTTATTTCAAAAGAAAATCAGCTTAATAGCCAAAAATTTGGACCCATCTTTGGCAATAGTTTTGATGAACAATATCAACTGGTGCCAATTTTAGAAAATCTTATTGCTTTCAAAATTCATATTGGGTAAAATATTTTGCATTTATTTTTGATGAATTTATTTACAACATAACTATGGACAAAAAACTACACGAAGCCACCAAAATTGTGCATGCAGGCCGACACCCAAAAGAGCAAGGCGGAATGGTGAATCCGCCAATTTACCAGAGCTCAACTATTGTTTTTCCTACTTTAAAAGATTTGCTTTATGCCGAAAGAGGTTATTCTAACAACGATTTGGTGCAACCCTACGAGCTAAAATATGGCAGATACGGCACTCAAACCAATTTCGCCCTCGAGCAAGCCGTTGCCGAACTCGAAGGTGGCTACAACACTTTTGTCACTTCTTCTGGGGCATCTGCCATCAACACCGCTCTCATTGCTTTTCTAAAACAAGGCGATCATATGCTGGTGGTTGATAATGTTTATTCGCCAACCAGAGGTTTTGCCGATAAATTTCTCAAAAAACTTGGCATCGAAACCACCTATTTCGACCCACACATTGGTTCCGACATCGCTAATTTAATACAAGAAAACACAAAGGTTATTTTTTTAGAAAGCCCTGGTTCGCAAACCTTTGAAATATCAGATGTTTCGGCAATTTGTCAAGTAGCAAAAAAACATCAAATAATTACAATTCTCGACAATTCTTGGGCTAGTGGCATTTATTTTAAACCCTTTGAGCATTTAGTTGATGTTTCGGTAATGGCACTCACCAAATATATCAACGGCCATTCCGACATTATGATGGGCTCCATCACAGTGCAAGAAAAACACTTTCGAGCAATGTATGAAGCCTTCCGCTATATGGCACCAACGGCAGCACCTTATTGCTCTTACATGGTGCAAAGAGGTCTTAGAACCGTCAAACTGCGAATCGATCATTGCTTTAAATCTGCCCTAGAAATGGCTCACTGGTTTAGCAAAAGACCAGAAGTAGAAAAAGTCCTCTACCCTGCTCTACCAAGCGATGCAAATTATGCTTTATGGAAGCGAGATTTTACTGGGGCGGCTGGCTTGTTTTCGATAGTGCTTGATAAAAAATATTCTAACGAATCTTTAGCCAGAATGGTTGATAAATTGCAATTTTTTAGTATGGGTTATTCTTGGGGCGGTTATGAATCTTTAATTTTACCGTTTGATGCCACCTCAATTAGAACGGCAACCAAATTTCCTTACTCAGACAAAACTTGCCTTCGCATCAATATTGGCCTTGAAGCAATCGAAGATCTCAAAGAAGATCTCGACCTTGGCTTTAAAAGATTAAAAAAATAATGCTTGATTTTTTACCAAAAGTAGCAGGCACCTACAAAAAATCAGCTTCAATAATCAACTGGTTTGGCTTGCCAGCGATTGCCGATGTTGTGTTTAGGCCATCTTGCCTTGCCGATTTGCAACATTTTTTAAGCAAGGTTGATTACCAAATTCCCATACAAATAATTGGGGCTGGCTCAAACATTATCATCACCAAACCCTGTGTTTCTGGGGTGGTTATTAAACTTGGCAAAGAATTTACCAACATCAGTTGCGATCAAAATTTATTAACAGTGGGCGGGGGCAATTTGTGCTCTACCGTTTCTTTATATTGCCAAAAATATGGCTTGGGCGGTTTAGAGTTTTTAAACACCATTCCCGGCTCCGTTGGTGGCGGAATTGCTATGAATGCTGGCTGCTATGGTGGCGACATTTCGCAGTTTTTAATAGAAGCTACAGCCCTTGATTATCAAGGAAATTTACACAAAATTAGCAATCAAGATTTCGGCTTTGTTTATCGTGGCAACTCTTTAACTAAACAATATATTTTTGTCGAAGCGGTTTTTGCTTGCCAAGAAAGTAGCCCGCAACTTGTAGCAGAAAAAATCAAAACCCTACAACAACAACGAGAAGAATCTCAACCAATTCGGGCAAAAACTGGCGGGAGCACCTTCAAAAACCCAGAAAATCAACACACAAACCTTGGCACAAATCTTAGGACTTGGCAATTAATAGATGCTGTCGGTTTAAGAGGCCATTTTATTGGCGACGCCTGTTTTTCAAGCAAGCATTGTAATTTTTTAATCAACACCAATCAAGCAACTTCAGAAAATTTGCTTGATTTAGGCAAGCTCGCTCAAGAAAAAGTACAAAAACAATTCAATATTTCACTACAATGGGAACTCAAACTAATCAACTAGAATCTTGCTGTTTAGGACTTACTAAACTCTTGTATTTTCTGGGCTCAACTACTGCTTTTGGTAGTTGTTTTTCTAAAATTTTTCCAGCTTGAGCAACAAAACATCTCCAAGCTTCATTGTTATTTTGTTTAGCTTGCTCACTATCTTTGTAAATTATCTTTTGCCAATATTCTTTTTGCAAAGCTAAATAATCATTTCTAATTTCTAAATATTTTTGAGTCATATAGCTAACCATATTTATTTGCACAACAGTGAAAAGTCCTAAATCCTTAATAGCTAGATTACAAAATTCATCAAATTTAAATTCATCATCTTTCTTAGCAATTTCGCCATACTGCATCACCTTGTATACAAAATCAGAAATTTTTTTATCATCTAAACGACAATTGAGCTCTTTTAATTTTTCAGCAAATCTCACCACATAATAAAGAGGAAAAACAGCTTCATCACAAATGGAGGAAAAAATTATCGTGCCATCAAACTTTTTAAGATCCCTAGCCAAAAATATTTGATTGTTTTGCAAAGCAATGGATTCATTAATTTCTTTTTTTCTATCAGCAATATCTTCAAGTTGTCTATCTCTGTTGTCTTTCAAATTTGCATAAATTTCATCCCAACCTTCTTGTGTAGACAATTTTGTGAATTTTAATTGAAGAGCAGCTCTATTTTCTTTGTCTTGAGACCGCTCAATATGTCCAGCAAGTTTTCGAATTTGATTATTAATAATTCCTTTAATCTCTTCTTCTGTAGGATCCTTTACTTTTCTCTCTTTATTTTCAAGCTCAGAAAGTTCGTCTTTTAGAAAATTAATCTGTCTAGTACACAAATCTATAGTTCTTTTACCTGGATTATTCTTCTCATCAATAACATTTTTCTTAATAGCGGTAATGTGACCACCAATTTCTAAAACATTCACTTGTGCATCACCAGATAAGCAACTCTCTATCATATTAGTAAAATATTTTTCGCTAGCCAATACTCCAACCGCAGAAGCTTGTTCTTTTGGACCAAGGTAGCTAAAGCCAGCATGATACAAAATTGCTGGCGGATTAACAAGAACGGCTCGTTTCGCTATTTCTTCTATAAATTGCCTTACTTTTTTTTGTAGGTCTGTATTTTCGGCCCCTTTCGGAAATAGCTCTTTAAATACTTCTACAAAAAACTGTCCTTTTTTTTCTTGGTCGCAATTTTTTAAAAAATAACTTAATGCCAAAAAACTGCCAGCAGATGCCGAATAAACAACAAATTGTTTTTCGTCTCCAAGCTTAATTAATTGATTCAATATTTCTTCAGATAACTCTTTGGATTTACAACAACTTTCTGCAAGTTGTTTTATAAAAAAAGCAATGTTCTTTGGTTTTATATTTTTAGGGTCTAAAAAAGCATCTTTATAACTTGTTCCAAAAACAGGCATTCCAACACCACATATCAATATTTGCGATTTTTCATCTTCATTTATTATGCCTTTACCCCATGGCCATACTGGAAAATTAGAAATAAAGCAAGCAATACATGGCAACACCCATTTTTTAAAATCGAAAGAATAGCAACACCCACAACCCCAACAACTTGCAGAGACTCCTCCTTCAATTAATGGTTCTTCTTTCATCTTATTTTTATGGCATTGATTAAAATATACACTAGTGGCAAAATAATTTTGCAACTTTTAACAAAACAAATAAATTTATTTTATAATAAATTTAATAAAAGTAAATTGCAAGATTTTTTTATTGCCTTACAAAATAATTTTTGCTATAATGAAAATTGTTAAAAACAACCTCGCTTTATACTCAACATTCTATACAAAATGCAAAATCACACTAATCAAATAAACACTGGCAATATTTCTCAATTAAAATTCAATTCGCAAGGGCTAATTCCGGCAATTGTGCAAAACGAAATCGATAAAGAAGTGGTAATGTTTGCCTGGATGTCGCAAGAAAGCCTAAAACAAACACTAAAAACCGGTCTTGCCACCTATTTTTCTCGCTCAAGGCAAAACTTGTGGGTCAAAGGCGAAACCTCTGGTTGCTATCAAAATGTAGTTTCCATCACCACCGATTGTGATTTTGATTGTTTGTTGTTGATAGTTCAACAACAAGGGCCAGCTTGTCACATCGGAAAAAACAGTTGTTTTTTTAATAAACTACTCTAAAATAATGGCAAGATTTTTTATACCACAAAAAAAACAAGAAAAACATCAGCAATATGCCTATTAACAATCTTTACAACAATTTTACTAGTCAAATAAAAAGAAACCAAGTTTCTAGTTTATTTAAAATTGTTCTGCAAGACGAAAAAAGCTTTTTACTAACCATTTTGGTCTATGCAATTTTCATTGGCTTGTTAAGCTTGGCAGTGCCAATTTCGGTGCAATTACTCATCAATTCGGTTGCTTTTACCGCACTTTTGCAACCTATTTTAGTTTTAGGTTTTATTTTATTTTTAGTCGTTACTTTTTCTTCAATATTAAATGCTTTGCAATTTTATATCACCGAAATTTTTCAAAGACGATTTTTTGCAAGGTTTTCTTCGGAAGTTGTTGCAAAATTAGTTAATGTTAATCATCAAGATTTTGAAAAATCCAATCAAACCGAGTTTATCAATCGTTTTTTTGATGTTTTTAATGTGCAAAAAATTGTGCCAAAAATTTTTACCAAAACTTTTGCCAATATTTTGCAATCCTTAATTGGCCTAATTTTGGTGGCATTTTATCACTGGGTACTATTGCTTTTTGCTTTGCTGGTGCTGTTAGCCACTTTTTTTATTTGGCACATATTTGCCAAAAACTGCTTTGTTGCCAAATTTGCTACTAGCAAAAAAAAATACGATATGGCTTCTTGGTTTGAAGATATCGCTCGAAATCACCTGCTATTTAAATCGGAAAATGCCAAAAAATATGCCATCGATAAAACCGAAAACATCACCAAACAATATTTGCAAGAAAGAAAGAAATATTTCCATTATCTGTTTTTTCAAGTTATTCTCACTTTAATTCTCTATACTTTTGCCACTTCTGCTCTGCTTATTGTTGGTGGCTATTTAGTGTTAAACGGTCAACTTTCTTTGGGTCAACTCGTTGCTTCTGAGCTCATAATTTCGGCAGTTCTTTACAATATTTCACAATTAGGTGGCGATTTAGAATCTATCTACGAATTGGCTTCTGCTTGCGAAAAATTAGCCCAAATTCATCATTTGCCAAAAGAAAATTTTGGCAACAAATGCCTCGAAAACAAACCGATCAACATCGATTTTCATAATGTCGTCGACAATTATTTTCAAAGAAAATTTTTATTTAATGTCAATTTTGAAACTGGCAAAAATTATTTGATTTCTGCTGAAAATTTATCAATAAACAAACTGCTTATCGAGCTGATTTCTGGCCTACGAAAGCCAATCTATGGCTCACTTGAATTTAATCAACAAAATATTTCTGATCTTAATTTTAATCAACTCAGAAATCAAATTGCCATCATCGATAATCAAAGCTTTATAGACGGCACCATCTACGAATATCTCACTTTCAACCAAAGCAACATCGACAACAAAAAAGTCAACGAAGCACTTGAAGTTGTGCAATTAAAAAATGTCTTAAAAAGGTTTGATAGCGATTTATCTTTGCCAATTTTACCTTCTGGCTGGCCACTTTCTGAATCAGAAAAAATTTTGTTAAGGGTTGCCAAAGTGCTGATTGACGAACCAAAAATCATCATTATCAACGAAGTTTTAGATATGCTTAACCTAAAAATGCGAAACAATATTTTGCATTTTCTTACCAAAAATCATCAAGCAACTATTTTATATTTTTCTAACAGAAGAGATCATATGGTAAATTTTGATAGCTATTTATTTTTTTCAATGGAAAAAGTTTTTGTTTTCAACAGCATAGACGAACTCAATAATTTTGAAGAACAATATGAATAAAAACGAGCTTATTTTTCAACAAATCAAATTGCCTCAACCAATTTTGGTTTTAAAAAAAATTTTGATTATCTTTTTTTGCTTTTTATTTTTTGTTTTCACCTTTTTGCCTTGGCAACAAAATGTGAAAGGCTTGGGCTATGTCATTGCCGCCAACCCCAACAGTCGCACTCAAAACCTCGATGCCACAGTTAATGGGCGAATCAGCAAATGGTTTGTCAAAGATGGCGACACCGTCAAACAAGGTGACAAAATTGTTGAAATTATCGATAACGACCCGCTCATTATCGATAAATTAAAAGCCGACAAAGAAATTAAAGACAGAAAATATGAATTAGCCAAAATATCTTCTGAAACCTCCAAAATCAACTATCAACGACAACAACAACTTTTTGCCCAAGGCCTTGCTTCGAAAAAAAACTACGAAGATGCCAAAATTGAATACAAAAAATTACTCACCGCCACCGAAAATGCTTCTGCCGAAGTGCTCGAAGCCTCTATTAGTCTTGCTCGACAAGAAAGCCAACTCATTACCGCCCCAAGCGACGGCACCATTTTAAAAGTTTTGGCAGGCAACAATTCTACCAGTGTGAAAGCGGGCGACAAAATCGCCACTTTCGCCCCGAAATTACAAGAAATGGCGGTTGAGCTTTATGTTGATGGCAACGACATTCCGCTAATTCAGCAAGGTCGCAAAGTAAGATTACAATTCGAGGGCTGGCCAGCAATGCAGTTTTCGGGTTGGCCAACTTTATCGGTAGGCACTTTTGCTGGGTTTGTTTCGGCAGTTGATACTTCGGTTTCTGATAACGGCAAGTTTCGAGTAATCGTTATGGCAGAAGACAATCATAAATGGCCAGATCCGCATTTTTTAAAACATGGAGCAAAAGTTTATGGCTGGATCTTGCTAAATAAAGTAACTATTGGTTACGAAGTTTGGCGACAAATCAACGGTTTTCCTGCCGATTTTGATTTAAACATCAATGCTAAAGCAAAAAACCCTTAGAAAATTATAACTCCAAAAATTATAACTCCAAATTATGACCGCAAAATTGAAAAAACTTTGTCAATTGTTGTTGTTTTTGCTTGTCATTATACCACAAAAATTGCAAGCAAATCAAACAATTTCACCAGAAATCGTGGTTGATTCTGCCCTAAAACATTATCCAAAAATACTTGCTTACTACGAAAAAGTTGCCGAAACCGAGGGCGATATTTTGCAAAACTCAGGCTTGTTTGACATTAGATTAAAACAACAATATCAAGACACCACCAAGGGTTTTTATGATGGCAAAACTTTTGATACCGTCTTACAAAAACAAAATGCCTTTTTAGGTAGCAAAGTTTATGTGGGCTATCGCAAATCTTATGGCAATTTTCCTGCTTATGACCACAAATATTTAACCAACAACAACGGTGAATATCGCCTTGGGGCTTCTGTTTCACTTCTGCAAAACAATATGTTTGACAAAAACAGGCTGGCTTTTGCCAATGCCAAACTCAACAACCAAGAAAGCAAATTGCAATTAGCTAAAATGCAAGCCGAAATCAGTAAAGACGCCAAACAAGCCTACTGGAAATGGTTTTTGTATGGCAAAATCTATAGCATTTATCAAGATTTATATCAACTCGCCCTTGAAAGAGATAAACAATTGCAAATAAGGCTACAAAAGGGCGACATCGCCAACATTATTGCCATCGAAAACAAAAGAAATATTTTAAACAGAAAAAATGCTATGTTAGAAGCAAGGCAAGATTTTCTTAACTCTTGTTTTTATTTGTCGTTGTTTTATCGCCAAGAAAATGGCAAACCGCAAGAAATCAACGAAAAAACTCTCTCCATTTCTTCTTTGCCAATTAAACTCAATCACATCACCGAAAAAAATCTAGAACAAGACATTAAACAAGCAATGCAATTTCGCCCCGAAATACAAATTTTAAAAATCAAACAAAATAAAGAACAGAACTATCTAAAACAAGCCAAAAACACTTTGCAACCAACCCTTGATCTTAGCCTTGAAACCTCAAAAGATTTGGGGGAAGGCTCGCCAACTCGCAAAGAAGCGGTTAACACCGTAAAACTCGATTTTGATTTTCCGCTACAGCAACGAGATGCCAAAGGGCAAGAAATTAAAGCCGAGGCGAGCATTAAATATTTAAACTACGAACAACAACTTTTAGCAGAAAAAATTCAGGTTGAAATCAAGCAAATCGGCAGTTATCTTAATATTTTAGCCGAAATTTATCATAATGCCGAAGACGAATTTAAACTATCGCAAAAACTTGCTTCTGCCGAAAAAGAAAGATTCAAGCAAGGCGGTAGCGATTTTTTCTTAATCAATTTAAGAGAGCAAGAACTCGCCAAAGCCAACATCGGCAAAATTCAAGCCATCGAGAAATACTACCACACCATGGCAGAATATGTCTTTGCCATTAATGTGGTAAATTAATATCTTCATAATTCTCTTGCTTGATCGGGCAATAACCGCGAAAACGATTTCATTGCCACTGTATTTACTGGCTTTCTTTGCGATTCTTTTTTTTGATATGCATTATATATTTTAGCTATGCATTCTTCTTTATCTAAAGACACAAAAACTTCGTCAAACTTTTGCAAATCTGCTATATTTTTTAGATCTATGATTGCCGATTGTGTAATGGCCGTTGCAATGATAAACTCTTTTTCATTATCGTCTTCTACTATGCTGCAAAGCTCTTTTAAGCTATTAATGGTGAGGCTTAATTTATCTTGCTCTACAGAGTTTTTAATTACATCTCTTCTATAAATACTTCCAAAACGATCGATCGGAAAGATCTCTAAAAGAAGAATTTTTAAATTTTCAGCTGTAAAATCTTCAATTATTCCGTTATTTATAGCCGTTATAACTATATTTTTCTTGCAAGAATTATACAACACTATCATATTGCAAAAACTTTTTAAACTCTCGACAGTGAGTTTTTTAATATCTCCCTGATTTATCGCTTTTGTTATAATTTCTTCCATATCGTCATCAAGAGCAAATCGTTCTTTAGTGCTATTTTTATCAATCAAAGAAAGGAGAAATGACATTTTTGCATCAATATTTGTGATTTCCGGAATTCTCTTGACAATTTCTTGCATTATTTTATAATCGTCCGTTGTGTCGATTTTTTGAGAAAAATCTAGATCTTCTAACAGTTCTGAGTCGATTATTTGCTTGGCTTGATCGAAATTTATGATATCACACAACACATAAAATAAAGATAATTCTATTTTTTCTTGTTGAGTAATATGGCCTGATTTCATAATATTTTCTATATCTTTTAAATCGGTAGGTATTTTTATTGTTCTATTGCATTTCGAATCATATAAACACAAAGTAAAAGATCGTTTTTCTCTTTCTAATAAATATGCTGATTTTTCTCTATCTACAGAATCTTTAAAAAATTCGATCTGATTTTCTGTTGCTTCTATTTGCTTCACTAACATCGCCGACTGCTGAATGTTTTCTGGATCCATCGTGGCTAAAAGCTGTTGTAAAGATTCAATAGTTTCGTTTTGCGATTTTGTTCTTAATTGTTGTCTCAATTCTAACAAGTTTTCATTGAGATTTTTAAGAACAAATTCAACATATCTTTTTTGATTTGTAAAAAAGATATCTATTGTTTTTTTATATGCCTCAAATGTTAATTCTTCTTCTATTTTAAAAAAAATTTTAAAACTTTCTTTTTTTTCCAATACTAAGCTATTAAAGCTTGCTTCGGTATGATTTTCTTGGGGAACAAAAAGTGTTTCCATAACATTTTCAAGTGTCGTAAAAAGCCTTTTTGCCATAACAATATCTGTAACAAAATTTTTAGAATTAGTAATTGCAACAAAAACACCCGACAAATGTTGCAAAATAGGAGAAAAATGCAATTCATTATATTGCGAAAAACCATAAACATCGTCCATTATGTCTGTCTGGTATAATACTCGATGAGCAAAATCATTATGTTGATTTAATAATTGGCTAATTTTTGTTTTTGTATCGCTTGATATTTTTGACTGTTCTAATAATAAATTTATTTTTGTTGCTATTTTGTCTATCTGTTGCTGAGTATTGCTATGTTTACTGCTATATTTTTTAGCAAAATATTCATATTTTTTTTTAAATTCCAATCTATCGTTATTTTGTAAACATTTATTTAACTCTCCAAAGTCTTGCAGCAACTCTTCTGTTTGTCTTAACATCGATTCTCTACTTCTATTTTCGATGAAAACTTTGATGAATTCAGCAGTATTTGCAAAAATTTTACTATTTTGCTTGATTTTTTTTATATCTTGTAATTCTTTTTTGAAATCAAAATTAGCTGGATTCAATCTAGATCCCAATCTATCACTCCCAAAATCGGTAATTATAGAACCGAGCAAACATGCTAATTCTGGATTAAAAACAATACCAATATGCCCGAATCGTTCGTTGATTATGCTTGCTATTGAAAAACCAATAATTGGAGATGAGCCATTAATATTAAAGACTCGCTCTAAATCTAAAAAATTTATTTTTTGAAACAAAGCTTCTTCACCAAGTCTACCTATGCCATGAAAAGCCATTGGTTTATTGATTTCTAAATCTAATTTTAAAAATATGTCGAGAATAGGAAGATTGATAGGCATATTTTATTAAAATTAACATTCTAACAAAAATTTTTAAAAAAGATAAAAAGCCATGCAATTTAATGATTATGGTCGTGAGTGTGTTGATATAAAGCAATTTCTAGGTTTTGCTTGGCTAAATCTGCACCAAAAAGATTAAGATATTCTGGATGTTTACTGATATCTTGCGGGTTGCCGTGGCAACAAATATGCTGATTAATGCAAAAAACCTGATCTGTTTTTTGCATCACCAAATTAAGATCGTGCGAAACCAGCAAAATAGAGCATTTCCAGTTTTTTTTAACATAATTTAGCAAATGATAAAACTGATTAATTGCCATAATATCCATAAATTGAGTTGGCTCATCTAAGGCCAACAAAGTGTTTTGCTTATTGGCAATGCCTATTTGACTGGCTATTGCTCTTAATAACATTATTTTTTGCAATTGCCCGCCCGACAATTGCGATAATTGTTTTTTTAATAAATTTGTTACTTGCATTTGATTTGCCAAATCAACAAAAAAAGCATCTTTATTGGCATTTTTATTGGTTAAATTAAACAAATCAAGGGCGGTCATTGGCACATTATGATCGAGATTAATTTTTTGTGGCATATAACCAAAACTCACTTGTTGTTGCCTGATTTTGCCAGTTGTTGGCTTGATTAACTGCAAAATAATTTTTAACAACGAAGTTTTGCCCCCACCGTTTGGGCCAATAATAGTGGTAATTTTTTCTTGCTTGATATCTAAAGATATTTTATCTAAAATTTTTTGATGATTGAATTTTAAGCCAATATTTTCTAAAGTAATTAATGCCATGAATAAAAAAATAAAAATAATTACCAAATCATTGTTTGCCTTAATAATTTTAGCTTTTTTCTTATGGTTTTGTCAAAACAAATATTTTTATCAACACCAAGAAATAAATCAAATCCCACAAAAACCAAAAATAATAGTAGTTAATTCAATTTTACCGCTTTGGCAAATCACTACTTTTTTGGCTTCCGATAAAATAGAAAACATATTATTAATCAAACCAACCGATTCTGAACATGATTTTCAATTAAAAAACCAAAATCTACTAGATTTACAAAGAGCAGATTTAATTTTTTATCTGAGTAAAAATTTAGAAAATTTGTTTGTAAAAATTCAACAAAACCCAGATTTTAGCAACAAAACCAAAGAAATAGCTCAAAATACCGATTTTAAATTATTAGCCAACAACTGGCATTTATGGCTTAATCCTCGCAATGTTATTTTAATTGCCAACTGGCAAACGAAGCAATTATGCCAAATCGATGTGAAAAATTGCTGGTTTTATCAAAAAAATCTACAAAAATTTCAGTTGCAAATTACAAAAGAAGAAAATAAAATTAAAGAGCTATTTTTACAACACAAATCAAATAAATCAATTGTGCTGTTGCACGATGCTTACAATTATTTTTTTGATTATTTTAACATTAACAACATCATTGTTTTATCGCATCACCATCAAAGCAATATGCAAATTCAACCAATGCAAAAACTTATTAGCAAAAATCGACAAATATCTTGTTTAATGGCAGAAAAAAACAATCCTTCTGCCCAAAAAATTGCCGAAAGTTATGGCTTAGAATATCAAGAATTAAATTTATTTCATCAAAGTCCGCATCAAAACAATTCTAATATTATTGCAGATAGCTTGTGGCAAATGGCTCAACAAACAATAAGATGTTTATGAAATTTTTTCAAAACATTTTCAATGACATTTCTTATAAAAATATTTTAAAAAAAATCGCTTATAGCTTGGTGGTGCAAGAAATTATCTGCATTATTTTGCAAGTCTATATGCATTTAGTTTACTTTACTAGCAAAAAAAAGTTCATTAACAACGACATTTTCATTAATTTAGTTGCCAATAAAAAGCCAACCATCGTGGCATTTTGGCATAATCGCTTGGTTATGATTCCGTTTTTAGCTCTTAAACTCAAAAAATCACTACCGCAACACAAATTCATGACTCTAGCCTCAAAGCACGGCGACGGCAGGTTTGTGGGCAGAATTATGCAAAAATTTGGCTTTATCGCTATTGCTGGCTCAACCAACAACAAAAGAAAAAACCGTGGCATCGATTTTTCTAGTATGCGAAAAATTATTTCTGGGCTTAAAAAAGGCCAAACTTTGGGCATCACTCCCGATGGCCCCAAAGGCCCAGCTTTGCAAATTAATGGCGAACTCATTAACATCGCCAAAACCACAGGTGCAAGCATTGTTTTGGCTTCTTATTCGGCAAAAAAAAACATTGTTTTTAATAGTTGGGACAAGCTAAAATTGCCCTTGCCTTTTAATAAAATCACTTTTTATTTACACCATCAAACCATCGATGTTTCGCCAGATTCTACCCCACAACAAATCAAGCATTTTACCGAACTAACCACCAATTATTTAAACACCGCTCAACAAAAATCACAATTATATGCAAACAAACCCAAATCAACATAATCAACAATTGCCAGATGCCATCACCATCTACACCGACGGTGCTTGTTTAGGCAACCCTGGAAAAGGCGGTTGGGCCGCCGTTTTGCTTTATAAAAACCACAGCAAAGAAATTTTTGGCAATCAAGCCCACACCACCAATAATCGTATGGAGCTTACCGCAGTAATTGAAGCCTTAAAAACCGTCAAAAAATCAAGCAACATAGTGGTTTATACCGACAGCACCTATGTGAAAGATGGCATCACCAGCTGGCTGGCTAAATGGAAGCAAAACAATTGGCAAACCTCTAAAAAAAGCCCAGTTAAAAATATCGATTTGTGGCAAGAGCTCGATTTGCAATCTCAAAATCACCAAATTAATTGGCAGTGGGTAAAAGCTCACAACGGCAATCACTACAACGAAAAAGTCGATTATCTTGCCAGAAAATCCGCCCAAGTTGCTTAATGCCATTTCGATCTAAATTCCCCTTCCCGTGGAAGGGGAATTTAGATCGAAGTGCAGTTTTAATTAGTGGAATTTGCAACTGTTGCAACATTTCTGCAACACAACAACTATTTTTAGAAAAAAGACAATTTTTTAAGAAGGGATGCAATATTTTCTGTTGCATTTAAAAAAATAAGTTTTATAATATATTTTTTTTAATAAAAATATAGTTATACCAATAAAGTTATTTATGCATTTAAATATGGTAAATGGTATAATTTGGTTATTTTGCCTGCTGTTATAACATTTTTCATGTTTGATAGATGAAAAATAAGATTAGGCAAAAATTTATTTTAATTTTTTTATAGGTAGTTAGAAATGAGAGGTGATGTTTTTTGTCATAATTTGTTTTCTTTATGTTCCCCCCCCTGTTAATTTGCAGGCAGAAAAAACAAGGGTTTTAAAAAGTCTGTCGAACGGTAATATCGATGCTTTAGAATGTGCTAACGATGCATTAAAGCAAGATCAAGAATTCATGTTATCGGCAGTACAGAAAAATGGCCATGCTTTGCAACATGCTAGCGAAAAATTAAGGGCAGATAAAAAGGTGATTTTAGAGGCAGTGAGGCAAAATGGCTATGCTTTGCAACATGCTAACGATGCATTAAAGCAAGATCGAGAATTCGTTTTAAAGGCAGTAAGACTAAATGGGGATGCTTTAAAATATGCTAGCGATATTTTAAGGAATGATCGAGAAATAGTTTTGGTGGCACTGAATGAAAACATGGATTACGATAAATATCATCAAGGTGACTTTCTTAAAGAGTGCAGTTCTTTACGCTATGCTAGCGATTCATTAAAGAGAGATCGAGAATTCGTTTTGAAGACAATGGGAATAGGTGGTAGCGATGCTTTAAAACATGCTAGCGATGCATTAAAGGGAGATCGAAAATTCGTTTTAGAGGCAATGAGACGAAATGGCAAAGCTTTGCAATATGCTAGCGATGAGTCACTGAAAGATCAAGAAATAGTTTTGGAGGCAGTGAGACAAAATGGCAAAGCTTTAAAATATGCTGACAATCTATTAAGGGGAGATCGAGTTTTTGTTTTATCGGCAGTAGAGAAAAATGGCGATGCTTTACAATATGCTAGCGAAAAATTACAGGGAGATCCAGAAATAAAAGTAACAGCACTCTGTAGTCAATACAAACAAGCCACAGATAATCAAGAAAAACTGCAATTGAAACATAAGATTGTAAGATTAGTTATAGAAACATTAGACACTAGAGATAACGAAAAAAAACCTGTAAATCTTATTCATTATATTGATGGCGATATAAGAAGAGACCCTCCGATAATTCAAGCTATAATAAAAAATTATTCAGACAAAGAAATTCTACATGTTATGTTAAAAACTGCTATTTTTGGACTTAGTGGTGATTATGATTCTGATCAAACTCTTGTTGATAAAGCTTTCCAACAAATAGATAAAGGTTTATTTAGACTATCATTATCAGATTCAGAGAAAGAACAATGGGAAAAATTTAAAAAGACCTACGGACAACCAAATCCTGAAGTGAGCAGAGCAGGTGCGACACCACAAAACTCTGGTGCACAAATCCCTGGTCTATAATGCTAAATTTTCATAACAATTTTTATTTTAATTTTTTTATTGTAAATTATCAAAAAAGTGCTTGCTATTTTTTTTTTATATTTTAAAATATTTGCCAACATAATTTTTAGCTCTTTTTTTAGAGCACGTAGCTCAGTCGGTAGAGCACCTCACTTTTAATGAGGTTGTCGTTGGTTCGATTCCAACCGTGCTCACCACCATTTTTTTTATGAAGATAGATTTCATTCTCGTTAAAATGATCTTTATTTTTTTTCTTGTGGTGGCTGTTGTTTTGGTTTTTGCCATCAAAAACAATCTTTCATCTTCTCAAACAAAACAACTACACAGTCAAATCACTAAAATAAAACAACAAATACATTCTTTTCAAGATAAATATCAAGCTTTACCAGGCGACATCAACAATGCTTTTGAGTTAAAATTAAGCAACTATCCAACCAATGGCAATGCCGATGGCATCATCACCGATTCTATTTCAGAAAACAAACTTTTTGATGCCGAATTAACCAATTTTTGGCTTCATCTTGGCAATGCTGGTTTTTTTGCCGAAAAATACGATGGTTTTAGCAACGAATCTGCCAGAATCGGTTTTAGTTTGCCAAAAGCACAAGGTATAAAAAAAAATAACGAGGCAGGCATTGTCGCCTTTGGTTATAATCAAAACGGTGGGGCAGTGAATTTTTTGCACATCGGTTTTAGTGAGGCCGATGCCACCAATCTTTACACCAAGCCAGTGCTTACCGCTAAAAATGCCAACATTATCGATAAAAAATTTGATGATGGCTTGCCAAACTCAGGCAAAATACTTGCCAAAACTGGCAACAACCTTCAAGACAATTCTCGCCAAGAAGAATGCTTTCAAAACAACAAATATCTGGCAAACAGCAACATTGTTGCTTGTCAATTACTTTTTTCTTTTTAATTTATGCAAAAAACTGCGGTTATTTTATTTAACTTGGGCGGGCCAAGCAATCTTGATGAAGTCAAGCCTTTTTTGTTTAATTTATTTAACGACAAAGCCATAATTTCTTTGCCTCAACCTTTTCGCTTTTTGTTGGCAAAATTAATTTCACACAAAAGAACCCCAAAAGCCCAAAATATTTATAAACAAATCAACAATAAATCTCCGCTACTTGACATCACCAACATTCAAGCCGAAAGTTTAGAAAAAGAATTGTCTTTTTATGGCGACTATCAAGTGTTTGTCAATATGCGATACACCAAGCCCACCGCTTTAGAGGTGATTGAAAAAATTCAAGCCTACAACCCAACCGATATAGTTTTGTTGCCACTTTATCCGCAATTTTCTAGCACCACTTCGGCATCTTCTATCGATAATTTTCTTGCTAATTTTAAAAACAACAATTGTCAAACCAAAATTATTTGCTGTTATCCAACCGAAAGCAATTTTATCAAGGCTCATAGCCAATTAATTTTGGCGGTTTTGCAAAAATTAAAACAACCAGAATTATCACAAACAAGGCTACTATTTTCTGCTCACGGTTTGCCTCAAAAAGTTATCAATGCTGGCGACCCTTATGTTTACCAAGTAGAGCAAACGGTTGGCGAAATCATTGCTCATTTGCAAAATCTTGGCTATCAAAATCTCGATTACCAAATTTGCTATCAATCAAAAGTCGGCCCGCTAAAATGGACAACTCCTAGCCTAGAAGATTCTTTAAGAAAAACCGCTCTCGACCATAAAATTGCTGTGGTTATTCCGGTTGCTTTTGTTTCTGATCACTCCGAAACTTTGGTTGAGCTCGATATCGAATACAAAGATCTCGCCTCAGAACTCGGCATTTCGCAATATCATCGAGTGGCTTCTTTAAATTTGCATACCGATTTTATTAATAGCTTAGCTCAAATGGTTTTAAATACCAACAAACACGATAACAAATTTTTCTGTGGCACTTCTTGTCAAAAAAATTGTCCAAATAATCTCAAATTATGCCCTCAAAATTCTGCTTAAATCGGCCATTTTATGATTATTGTTGATATTTTAAAAAAAAGCATCAGGTGGCAACAGCAAAAAAATATTGAAGATTTTTTGCAAAAAACCACCAAAAAAATTTTACCCCAAACTAGCTTGCTTAATTTTAGTAAAAAAACTCAAAACATCATTCAATTAAACATTGTGTTGCTTGCCGATGTGCAAATCAAAAAAATCAATCAACAATTCAGGCAAAAAGATAAGCCCACCAATGTTTTGTCTTTTGCTAATCTTGATGAAAAATTATTGCAAACACAAAACATCGATAAAGTCATCGGCAACAGCAATTTTCTTGCCTTGGGCGACATTTTATTTGCTTATCAAATCATCGATAAAGAAGCCAAACAACAAAACAAAAGCTTTCAAAATCACCTCACTCACTTGCTTGTTCATGGCATTTTGCACTTGCTTGGTTGCGATCACGAAACCGCAGAAATGGCAAAAATTATGGAAGAACAAGAAATCGCCATTTTAAATAAATTCAACATTCCCAACCCTTATTTATGACAATTTTTTCAAAAAAAATATTATCAACTTTTGGTAAAATTTACCAACTTTTAAAAAATCTTTTTGGCAAAAAAACTAAAAAATCTTTTGCCAGTGTTATCAATCACATTACCGAAACTTTTGCTTCAGAAGGTTTAATTTCTAGCGAAGAAAAAAAACTCTTTCGCAATATTGTTGGTTTTGCCGACAAAAAAATTAACACCATCATGACCAATCGCTCCGATATTATTGCCATCAAACAAACCGCCGGTCTTGAAGAAATCAAGCAAATTATCAACGAAGATCAACACACCAGAATACCTATTTATGCCGAAACTTTCGACAATATTGTTGGCTTTATTCACAGTAAAGATTTGGCGAAATTTTTATCAAAACAAAACCAAGAAACTTTTCAAATCAACAAAATAATTCGCAAAATTCTCTTTTTCCCTTGTTCTATGAAGTTGCTTGATGTTTTAATGTTAATGCGAATGGCAAGAGTGCATATCGGCATTGTTTTAGACGAGTTTGGCGGAGTTGATGGCTTGGTTACTATCGAAAATATTGTCGAAGAAATTGTTGGGCAAATAGAAGACGAACACGATTTGCCTCTTGAAAGTGCTTTTTTTCAAATAAAACAACTAGAAGATCACACTTTTCATCTTGGTGGCAGAGTTGCAGTGGCAAAACTTTCGGAACTTGTGGGCTTTCAAATTGAAGAGACAGATTTTGATACCGTGGCGGGCTTGGTGATTTCTGCCTTCAAAAGATTGCCAGAAATCGATGAAGAAATCGAAAAATTTGGCATTAAATTTAAAGTTATCGCCGTTGATAATCGCACCATCAAAACTATCGCCATTAAAATTAATCAAACATAAATGCTTTCTCAATATTTTGCCGCCAAAAAAAAATTATACCCGCAACAAGTTAAAGGTAAAATTCGCTCTTTAAAAAATTGCTTAAATTTTTTATTGTTAAGTATCTACATTTTTTCGCCCTACCTTCGTTTTAATCGAGGCGAATCTGCCCCTAATCAGGCCATTTTAATCGATTTTCACACCGATGTTTTATATTTTTTCTTTATCGAAATTTGGCCACAAGAAATTTATTATTTAGCAGGCATTTTGGTGCTGTCAGCATTGTTGTTATTTTTTATCACTTCTTTATTTGGCAGGGTTTGGTGCGGATATGCTTGTTTTCAAACCGTCTGGACCGACATATTTATTGCAGTTGAGCGGTTTTGGCAAGGCGACAGAAACAGCAGAATTTTATTAGATCGCAAAAAAAATTGGCTTTATTATCAAAAAAAAATCTGCACTCATATTTGCTGGATAGCAATTTCTCTTTTTACAGGCTTGGTTTTTGTAAGCTATTTTAACGATGTTTTTGTGCTATACCAACTAATCATAAATTTACAGCTCTCAACTGCAATTTTAGGCTGGATTCTTGGCATTGGCTTTGCTACCTACCTGATGGCAGGCTTTGCTCGAGAACATGTCTGCACTTATATGTGCCCTTATTCTCGATTTCAGTCGGCAATGTTTGACAACAACACCTTAATTGTTTCTTATCAGCACAAAAGGGGCGAACCGAGGCAAAAATATCATCAGAGCGACGATTTTGCTAAGAGAGGTCATTGCATTGATTGCAAACAGTGTGTGGTGGTTTGCCCTGTTGGTATCGACATTCGCGACGGCTTGCAAATGCAGTGCATTGCTTGCGGTTTATGCATAGATGCTTGCGACAATATTATGGAAAAATTTAATTTACCAAAAGGGCTGATTCGCTACGATACTTTACAAAATCTCAACACTAACCCCGATTTGTTTAGTGTGAAAAAGCCCAAATTTTTTAAACCTAGAACTTGGTATTATTTGGTGATTATTTCTGCCATTTGCAGTCTCACCATATTTGGTTTGATTGCTAAACAACCCATTGCCATCTCTATTTTGCAAGAAAGAAACCCGCTTTATGTGCTGTTAAGCGACGGCTCCATCAGAAATGTCTATGAATTAAGCATTACCAACAAAAGCCACCTCGCTCAAAAATTTTTTCTCACTGCTAGTCATAGCGATTTAGTGGAATTAACAATATTAAACCAAGAAAACAACATCATCGAATTAAAACCGCAAACAGTAAGTGAGTTTAAAATTTTTCTCACCGCCAAAAACCCGCCTCAACACACAGAAAGCTTGATTGTTGATTTAATGTTAAGCGATCAAAAACAAAACAATTACAAAACTTCTGCAGTGTTATTTTTGCCTTAAAATAACACTTGTTATTTTGATTTTTGTCAATAAAATTTTTAGCAAATTGTTTATCAACATTTTTATTAATTCTATGTCTTACCGAATCGAATCCGACTCTTTTGGCAACATTTCTGTGCCAGAAAATGCTTATTATGCCGCTCAAACTCAAAGAAGTGTGCAAAATTTTCCGATTTGCAACAACAATGCTGGCCATAAAATGCCCAAAGAAGTTATTTATGCAATGCTACTCATCAAAAAATCGGCAGCCATTGCCAATAAAGAGTTGATGGCATCCGACCCTACTTCTATTGAATTTAAAAAATTCTCCCCCGATTTAGCCGACAAAATCATCGATGCAGTCGACACTATTTTAGCCAAATTCGACTGGTTTTATGAAAATCATTTTCCGCTAGTGGTGTGGCAAACTGGCTCTGGCACCCAAACCAATATGAATGTCAACGAAGTTATTGCCTCGGTTGCCAACGAAAAAATCAACGGCACCAAAGGCGGTAAAAGCCCAGTGCACCCCAACGATCATGTTAATTTAGGGCAAAGCTCTAACGACACTTTCCCAACTGCTATGAATGTGGCAACTGTGCTTAGCACCTATCAAAAACTCTTGCCAACTTTGGTGCGATTTGCCAACGAGCTTGCCAAAAAAGAAGAGCAGTTTGCTAAAATTGTCAAAATCGGCCGAACCCACACCCAAGATGCCACACCCGTAACTTTGGGGCAAGAATTTTCTGCCTATAAAGTGCAAGTGCAAACCGTTGCAACTTTTGTTTCGCAAAGCATTTCTTATGTGGTGCATTTGGCACAAGGTGGCACGGCAGTTGGCACCGGTCTTAATTGCCATCCAAAATTCGCCCAAAAATTTGCCGAAACTATCACCGAAGTTTCTGGTTTAAAAAACCTGCATCAATCCTTGTTAAACCTTGATTTATGCCGAACAACTTTTGCCGACGGCACTTGGCAAGTTAAAGATTCAAACCTTGCTTTACTTGGTCTAAACCATGCCGATGCTTTTTATAGCAACAAAAACAAGTTTTTCGCTTTGGCTTGCAACGATGAGTTGGTGCAGTTTTCTGGCTCACTCAACACCACCGCAGTTGCTTTGATGAAAATTGCCAACGACATCAGGTTTTTAGCTTCTGGCCCACGATCTGGCTTGGGCGAAATTTCTCTGCCCGAAAACGAACCGGGCTCATCAATTATGCCAGGCAAAGTCAACCCAACTCAATGCGAAGCCTTAACAATGCTTGCTTGCCAAGTGATTGGCAACAATGTGGCAATCACTACAGGTGCCATGCAGGGGCATTTTGAGCTTAATGTGTTTCGACCAATGATCATTAAAAATGTTATCGACTCAATCAATTTGCTGTCTGATGGCATTAATAGTTTTATCGATAATTGTTTGATTGGCATTGTGGCAAACGAAGCTAGAATAGCACAACTTTTAGAGCAATCTCTAATGTTAGTTACCGCCCTAAACCCCTACATCGGCTACGACAATGCAGCTAAAATTGCTAAAAAAGCCCACACCGAAGGCACCACTCTAAAACAAGCGGCACTTGCCCTTGGCTTGGTAAGCGAACAGCAATTCGACGAATGGGTTAAACCAGAAGAGATGGTGTAATACCGTTTCTGCTAATTAAAACCACACTTCGATCTAAATTTCCCTTCTACGGGATGGGGAATTTAGATCGGAGTGTGGTATTTATTTGTGGAAATGGTATAAATTTTACTTTCTTCCGCAAGAGCATCGAAAAACAACAATAAATAATGAAAAAAAATCTTTGACAATTAATTTTTTTCTAGTTAAAATTTTATTTCAATTTTTCATTGATGGCAGGCATAGCTCAGTTGGTTAGAGCACCAGGTTGTGGTTCTGGGGGTCGCGGGTTCGAATCCCGTTGTCTGCCCCACCTAAACAATAAACTCATATGTTGATTGACATTATTATTTTAGCAATTGTTACTTTTTTTATCTTTTTAAAGCTAAATAAAACCATTGGCAAAATAGACGAAGAACAAAAGCTTTCTATACAGCAAAAAATTCAAAAACAAAAAGAGCAAATTGCCAATATTTTAGCTAACCAAGGCAAATCTTGCAATACTAATAACAATATTAATAGCAATTTTGCCAACAACAATTCTGCCGAAAAAATTGTCGGCGAAGGCAATACTCTTTCGGTTGTATTTCCACATCTCAGCAGAAACAGTTTAGAAAGTTTGCAATTTATTTTTGAAAAATCCAATATCGATCATCACTTTTTTTTAAAGGGTGCAAAAATGACCTTTGAAATCGTCATCAATAATTTTGCCAGTGGCAATTTAGAAGAAATCAAAAACTTGGTTTGTCCTAGTATTTTTGAGGGTTTTAGCAAAATAGTGCAAAAACGACAACAAGACAAACAAAATCTCGTTACCAACCTAATTTCTATTGATGAAGTTTCTATTATCGTTGCCTCTTACAGTGGCGATTTGGCTAACATTGTGGTAAAATTTTCTTCTAAACAAATCAACTACATTCAAGATAGCAACAACAGCATTATCAGTGGCAGTAAAGATCAAATTCTTAACATCACAGATAACTGGGCTTTTCAAAGAAACCTCACTTCCGCAAGCCCAGCTTGGCAAGTGATTTCTACCAATTCTTAACATATTAAACTATGTCAAAATTAATTTCGCAATCCACTCTCGTTGCCAACAACCAAAGTTATCGCTATTTCTCTTTGCCCGAATTTGCGAAAAAGTTTAGTGTCAATCTCAATAAATTGCCGTTTAGCTTAAAAATTTTGCTAGAAAATATTTTAAGAACCTATCAAGATAGCAATCAAGCCAAACAGCATTGCCTTGCTTTGGTTAATTCGGTGCAAAATGCTCAAAACAGAATCGAAATCGCCTTTTCACCTGCTCGGGTTTTGATGCAAGATTTTACAGGGGTTCCTGCGGTGGTTGATTTAGCAACTATGAGAGATGCAGTGGCAAAATTACATCAAGATCCTAAAAAAATTAACCCGCTAGTGCCAGTAGATTTAGTCATCGATCACTCTGTGCAGGTCGATTATTATGCAAATAATGAGGCTTTGGCAAAAAATACCGAGCTTGAATTTACAAGAAACTTTGAAAGATATCAGTTTCTTAAATGGGCCCAAAAATCTTTCAATAATTTTAGAGTAGTCCCGCCCGGAATGGGCATTTGCCATCAGGTAAATCTAGAAAATTTAGCCAGTGTAGTTTTTAATCAAGACAACAACATTTATTTTGACACCGTGGTTGGCACCGATAGCCACACCACCATGATTAACGGTCTTGGAGTTTTAGGTTGGGGAGTTGGTGGCATCGAGGCAGAGGCCGCTATGCTTGGGCAGGCAGTTTCTATGCTTATTCCCGAAGTTATAGGCTTTAAGCTTGTTGGAAAACTTAATTCTGGCATTACTGCCACCGATTTGGTTTTAACCATCACTCAAATATTAAGAAAAAAATCGGTAGTTGGTAAATTTGTTGAATTTTTTGGCACTGGTTTACAACATTTATCTCTTGCCGACAGGGCAACTATCGCCAATATGGCCCCCGAATATGGTGCCACTTGCGGTATATTTCCAATCGATCAAACCACTTTACACTACCTTCATCTTACTGGCAGAAGTCAAGAAAATATCAACATCGTTTCTGCTTACATTGAGGCACAGCAACTAAACAGCAACGAACAGGCCGATTTTAGCCAAATAATTGAGCTCGATCTTTCCACAGTTTCGCCTAGTTTGGCTGGCCCAAAAAGACCTCAAGACAAAATAACCCTTGCCGAAACTAAACAATCTCTAAGCAAGTTAGCAGAAGAATTAAAAATCAACAACCACCAAACTTATCAAATCGACAGCCTCAACACCACTTTAAGCAACGGCGATTTAGTTATTGCCGCCATCACTTCGTGCACCAACACTTCCAATCCTTCTGTGGTTATTTCTGCTGGCTTGTTGGCAAAAAAAGCAGTTGAAAAAGGCCTAAAAGTTAACTCAAGGGTCAAAACTTCTCTTGCACCTGGTTCGCAAGTTGCCGCTGGATATTTGGCAGATTCTGGCTTGCAACAATATTTAGATCAGCTAGGTTTTAATGTAGTTGGCTACGGTTGCACCACCTGCATTGGCAATTCTGGTTCGCTTTTACCACAACTAGAAGAAACAATTAAAAACAACAATCTTTTAGTTTCTGCTGTGCTTTCGGGCAATCGCAATTTTGAAGGCAGAATTCACCCCTTAGTTAAGGCAAACTATCTAGCTTCTCCGCCATTGGTTGTGGCATATGCCTTGGCAGGCACTTGCAATATTGATATTTCTACTCAAGAAATAGGTAGAGATCAACAAAACAAACCTGTTTATTTAGCCGATATCTGGCCAACCGACCAAGAAATACAAGAAGTCATAACCAAATTTGTTAATCGCGAGTTGTTTCTTAAAAAATACGATAACTTATTTATAGGCAACGAAGATTGGCAAAAAATTTCGGTGCAATCTTCCGATACCTACAATTGGCAACCAGAAAGCACCTACATTCGTTTGCCAAATTATTTTGATAATCTCAAAAAAAATAACACAAACAACATCGAAAATGCTAGCATTTTAGCAATTTTTGGCGATTCTATCACCACCGATCACATTTCTCCTGCAGGCAACATTGCCAATAATTCACCAGCGGCAACTTATTTAAACAATAAAAATGTCAATAAAACCGATTTTAACTCTTATGGTGCCAGAAGAGGCAATCACGAAGTTATGATTAGAGGCACTTTTGCCAATACTAGAATTAAAAATAAAATGCTTGCCGATGGCAAAGAAGGTGGCTTTACCTATAATCAACAAAACGAACTAGTTTCAATCTACGATGCTTCTTGCGATTATCAACAAAAAAATATTCCTTTGGTTGTAATTGCTGGCAAAGAATATGGCACTGGCTCTTCAAGAGATTGGGCCGCCAAAGGCACTGCCTTGCTAGGTGTTAAGGCGGTTATAGCCGAAAGCTTTGAAAGAATACACCGCTCAAACTTGGTTGGCATGGGTGTTTTACCTTTATTGTTTGCCAATTCGGCTGATTATCAAAATTTACAACTTACTGGCAAAGAAAAGCTTGCTATTTCTAATATTGACCTTAATATTAAACCAAAGCAAGAATTGCAATGCCTTATCACTATGCAAAGTGGCGAATGTAAAAAACTAAGTTTAATTTGCGGTCTTGATACTGCTAACGAAGTTGAATATTTTAAATCTGGCGGTATTTTGCAATATGTTATTAATCAAATTCTTAATTTAAATTAATTTTTTTATGCAAGTAAAAATCACTGGCTCCAATATCGATCTAGGCTCTTCCATACAACAATATGTTAATGAACAACTAGAAAAAGCCATCACTAAATTTATCAGCAAAATAGATACTGCCGAAGTTTATTTTGGCAAACAATCACAATTATTTTTTGCCAACATCATTATTAACGAAGCGATTAAGAAAAACATTACCATCAAGGCCAACGGCGAAGCTGGCGATATCTACGGGGCCTTTAACGAAGCCTTAAAAAAAGCGGTAACTCAGCTTAAAAGATACAAAAACAAACTACATGATTATCATAAAGAAAGTATTAAAAACTTAGAGCCAAAATATTTTTCGGCCACAAAATATGTTTTGCCACCTTTTCCTTACAATATATTTGAAGAAATGGAGCAAGAGGCCACCTCAACAGGTGCCACTAAACATCAAATTGTTTCCGAAAAAAATACCACCATCGAAGAGCTTTCTGTCGATGATGCTATCATGAAAATGGATTTGGCAAATCTACCAGCTTTGGTTTTTATCAATAGCCAAAACAAAAGACTAAATGTTGTTTATCATCGTAAAGATGGCCAAATTTCTTTAGTTGACCCACAAATTTAATTTATTTTTTCAATCTAAAGGAGGTAAAAAAGATGGAAGTTTTAGTTCATGGCAAAAACAATATCGAAATGGCAATCAGAACATTTCGTAAAAAAGCACAAAAAGACGGCTTGGTAAAAGAGGCTCGTAGAAGAAATGAATTTGAAAAACCTTCAAAGAAAATTCAAAGAAAACGAGACGAAAGCATTGTGCGCAAGAAAAAAGCCAGAAAAGGCGAAACCGTTTATTAAAAAAACAAAAAAAAGGGGGGGGTTTTACAAGCCCCTCTCCTTTATAATCAATAACTAAACCTTATTTTTCTATTTCACCATATATGCTAGATATCAATAAAATTTTACAGTGCCTACCGCATCGCTATCCTTTTTTATTAGTAGACAAAGTTATTAGCATCGAATTTAATAAAAAAATTATCGCCATTAAAAATGTTTCTTTCAATGAACCGCATTTTTTAGGGCATTTTCCTAATCATCCCATAATGCCAGGGGTTTTAATTATCGAAGCAATGGCTCAAGCTGGTGCTCTAATGGTAACTTGTTGCCCAAATTTTAAACCAGAAGAAAAATTAGTTTATTTTATGTCAATTGATGGAGCAAAATTTCGCAAACCAGTTTTACCTGGAGATATTTTGGAACTGCATGTTGAGGCAACACAAAATCGTGGCAATGTCTGGAAACTTAATGCCGTTGGCATTGTTGATGGCAAAAAAGTTGCCGAAGCCCAACTTTCGGCAATGATTATTGATAAAAAAAATGACCAATAATCTTTTAATTCATCCCACCGCAATTGTTGATAGCTCAGCAAAAATAGCTGCCGATGTTGTTATCGGCCCCTATTGCATAGTCGGTTCGCAAGTGCAAATAAATTCTGGCACCGTCTTAAAATCGCATGTAGTTATTGATGGCAACACAATTATTGGCGAAAACAACACAATTTATCCCTTTGCCACCATTGGTCTTGCCCCTCAAGATTTAAAATTCAAAGGAGAGAATTCTCAAGTAATTATTGGCAATAATAACACCATAAGAGAGCATGTAACTATTCATTTAGGCACTCAAGACGATAAAATGCTTACTAAAATCGGCGATAATTGTTTGTTTATGGTTGGCTCGCACATTGCTCATGATTGCGAAATTGGCAATAATGTTATTTTGGCAAACAATGCCACTTTAGCAGGGCATGTTTTGGTTGAAGATTCTGTAATTATCGGCGGTTTATCGGCTGTTAAGCAATTTACCAGAATCGGTAAAAATGCTATGATTGGCGGTATGTCTGGTATCGAAAAAGATATCATTCCTTACGGTTTAGTTAAAGGAGAAAGAGCTCATTTGGTTGGTTTAAATTTGGTTGGTTTAAAAAGAAAAAACATTGATAGAAAGCAAATTAACATTTTGCAAGATTTTTTTGCACAACTTTTTGATAAAAGTCAAAAATCACTCACTTTATTTGACAGATTAAAAAATATCAATCATAATTTTTCCAACACCTTAGCCGAAGACATAACTAACTTCATTATGTCTAAAGAAAGTAAAAATTCTCTTTGTCAACCAAAATATTTCGATTAAAAATGCGCGAAATTTGTCTAGATACCGAAACCACTGGTCTTGACCCAAGAGACGGGCATAAAGTTATCGAAATAGCAGCTTTTGAAATTATTGACAAAGTAAAAACTGGCAACCATTTTCATTGCTATATCAATCCCAATCGCAATGTGCCTCATGAGGCTTTTTTAATACACGGAATTTCTACTGAATTTTTGTTAGATAAGCCTAATTTTTCACAAATTGTTAATGATTTTTTAACTTTCATTAAAAACGACCCTCTAATCATTCATAATGCTGTTTTTGATTTAAAATTTTTAAATTTCGAATTAAACAGCATCGGCTCACCTTTGCTTACACAAAACAAAATCATAGATACTCTTTCATTGGCTAGGCAAAAATTTCCTAACTCACCAAATTCTTTAGATGCTTTATGTAAAAGATTTAAAATTGATTTAAGCAAAAGAGAAAAACACAGTGCTTTAATTGATACCGAATTATTATGTTTAGTATATCTTGAGCTCACTTGTGGGTCGCAAGGTGGCTTTTCTTTTGCTAAAAATGTCAACGAAACTAAACAAGAAAAAACCGAATTTATTAGGCAAAAATATAATTTGCCAATAAGAAATTTCTCACCAACTCAACAACAATTAACTTTACATCAAGAATTTATTTTAACTAATTTTAAAAAAAATTCGTGGTATCAAAACAATTAATATATTTATGAAAAAGCTTTTTTTATCTTGTCTGTTTGCTATTTTTTTTCAAATAAATTCTGCATTCACTGCCGATTTATATAAAATAGACCCAAATCACATCAATATTGTTTGGCAAGCCGATCATTTTGGCTTTTCTAGCCCTTCTGGAAAATTCAACAATGCCGAAGGCGAGGTTTTATTTGACGAAAAAAACCCCCAAAACAGTTCAGTAAAAATCATCATCAACACCAACTCTATCAACACCGGCATTGAGAGATTTGACAATCACCTTAAAACAGCCGATTTTTTTGATGCCGACAAATTCCCTGAAATTATCTTTGAAAGCTCAACAATCGAATTAAAAGGCAACAACAATGCCAATATTAGAGGTTTTTTAACTTTAAGAGGCATAAAAAAATCAATAGAATTGCAAATTAAACTAAATAAAATTGGCTTAAACCCTATTTCTCAAAAGAAAACCTTAGGAATTAGTGGCACAGCCAAATTAAAAAGATCTGATTTTGATATGAAATATGGCCTACCCGGCATTGGCGATTTTGTAAAAGTAAACATTGAAGCCGAAGCAATTTATGTTAAAGAAGACGAAAAAAATAACAATAAAAATGAATGGCAAGTCGATCCAAAATTAAGCAAACTAGAATTTTCTTTGTTTCAGGATAACTCAGAAATTGTTGGACTTTTTAAAAAATATAACAGTAAAATCATCTTTGACAAAGACAATTTAGATCAAAGCTCTATAGAAGTTGAAGTCGATATGAAATCTATAGACATTAGATTAATCGAAGCTTTAGAGGTTGTTAAAAACGAACAATGGTTGGCAGTTGAAAAATTTGCTACCGCAACTTTCAAGTCAAATAAAATAACAACTTCTGCCAACAAAGATTCTTATATTGCTAAAGGCGATCTTACGATAAAAAATAAAAAATTACCAATCGATTTAAGCTTTACTGCTAAATTTGATAATGATAATAAAAAAGCCAAGGTATCAGGCACCGCAACTTTGCAAAGAAACCTATTTGATATTGGCAACAAAGACAATAGAGACAAAAAAATATCTAATAATGTGCAAATCAAATTTTCATTAGAAGCAACAAAGCCTTCTTTATAGATTTTTTAGCTTCAATAATTTGAAGCTCAGAGCAACTATAATATTTTGAATTAATCTTTTTAACCTCTGTTTAAACTGCACAAGCCCAGTTTAAAAATACAATTTGAGTTGTTAATATCTTCGCCATCTAATGATTTTAAAATCAGATATTTCTTGATTTTTTATTTTCACCGAAATTTGTTTATCTAAATAAAAAAGCACAATCTCCGCTATAAAATCCATTAAAATCGATCCTTGAGGTATACCATTGGTTTGACTATTAGAAATTAATCTCATAATTTTATCTATTTGATTGCCCAAAAGACTTTTATCAAACCTGTTGTTTTTGGCTCCTTCTTTGCCATGCAAAGCCCAAGAAATTGAATGAGTGTAAATAGAAGAATAACAATTAGATATATCTGTTTTAAACAAAAAATTATATTCTAATGAATTTGTTAAAGATTCTCTTTCAACTTCTGACAACCAGTGCTTTATGGTTGCATTTAACTTATTTTTATCATCAGTATAGATTGGTAAACTATGGCAATTTATTTTACTATATTTTGCAAATTCTTCAAATCTCTTTTGAATTTGTTGCCATTTTTTTTCTTCAGTAATTATATGCACCAAATAAACATAAAGCACAGGATCAATTAAAGAAATCGGTCTGTAATTATATTGATTTTTATTAGTTAAAATAGTGTATTTATTATCGCCAGTGATTTTTTCACTAAAATCTTCAATGTCATCAATTTTCTTGTTTTCAAAATAATCATTTATTTTTTCTAAAATTTCAGTAAAACTAAAGTATGGAGGCAAATCAGTTGTAAAATAAGCCTTGTGTTTTAAAAAATATTTTCTTGCATCGTTATTTGATTTCTCAATGATTTTTGTATTTTGCAACTTCATAACTAAACAATTCCATTTTTACTCTAGACACAACTGCCGTAATATGAAACTGAAGTTACTGGCTTAGCATTATAGCTTTTAGCAATAAGTTGTGAATAGGTAATGTCAAATATCTTTTCTTGCCTTGAATCAATAACAAAATCATATTTATTTTGATTATTAAGGCAATATTTTTTTTCTTTTAATAAAGAAATTAATAGATTAAATTCAGCATTAGTTAATTTTGTGTGTTTTTTGTGAACAATAGAAGGAGTATTTTGCAAAATAAAATGTTCACTTACTGTAAAAATGAATGTTTTTCTTGATCCAGTGGCATGATAAGATAAGGAGGCGGGAATTTTATCTATTTTTTTAAACGAACAATCAAATAAAACTAAAAAAAGCGATAAAAAAATAAAAATTTTATCGCTTTTTTTAATGCACATCATAAAATAAAGAATTATTCTGCTACTACAAAGTCCATCTTTTCTTTTATTCTAGAAGATTTACCAGTAAGATTTCTCAAATAATATAATTTAGCCCTTCTCACATCGCCTTGTTTTAGAACATCTATTCCGGCTAAAAGAGGAGAATATATTGGAAATTTTCTTTCAACCCCAATACCAGAACTAATTTTTCTAACAGTAAAAGTCGAATTGTAGTTATTAAAATTTTTTGTTATAGCAATTACAATTCCATTAAAATTTTGTATTCTTGTTGTATCGCCTTCGGTTATTTTATATTTTACCGAAATAGTATCTCCAACATGAAAAGATGGAACAGAAAAAGAACGAGAAGATTTAATTTTATCCACTTGAGAATTATTAAATTTTTCAATAATGTTAGTCATATTTTTAAATAAATTTTATTGAGAGACCTCAACCAATTGAACCTGATCCACCAGGCCCATATAAGCCATAGGAGCTTTGTCGCCAGCGCGAAAACCATATTTTAGAATTCTAGTGTAACCACCGTTTCTTTCAATTATTCTAGGACCTATTACTTTAAACAACTTTTCAGTAATATTTTGATTGCCGAGAATAGATGCAACTAATCTTCTATTGGCAATATTATCAACTTTAGCTATTGTTATTATCTTTTCCACAAAAGATCTTAATTCTTTTGCTTTTGGCAATGTTGTTTTAATCTCTTCATGCTCTATCAATGAAATCGCTAAATTTCTTAATAAAGATTTTCTATGGGCACTATTTCTATTTAGTTTTCTACCTTTTATTCTATGTTTCATAATTTCTAAAATTCTTTATTTTTATTTTTTACCAAATCTTCTATATTTTTTGGAGGCCAATTTTGTATTTTCATTCCAAAAGATAAGTTCATAGATTTGAGATTTTCTTTTAATTCATTTAATGATTTTCTGCCAAAATTTGCAGTTTTAAGCATCTCAGCCTCAGTTTTAATTACAAGATCTCCAACATAAATAATATTTTCATTTCTCAAACAATTATAAGAACGAACAGAAAGCTCTAATTCATCTATTGTTTTTAATAAATTTCTATTAAATTCGGGCTCTACAGAATCTTTTTGTTCTTTAGCGAAATCAATATTCTCAACATCTAAATTAATAAAAAATTGAAATTGGGTTTGTAAAATCTTTGCAGCAACAGCCAGAGCATTTCTAGGAGAAATAGCTCCATTTGTAGAAATATCAACGATTAACTTATCATAATCAGTTGCATTACCAACTCTTGCATTTTCAACACGGTAAGCAACGGTTTTTACAGGATTAAACAAGGCGTCAACAAAAATAGTTCCTATTGGCATATCTTCTTTTGTAAGGTTTTCTGCCATAACATAGCCCTTGCCAGATTGAACATAAATAGTCATGTCAATTTTGCCACCACTTTCTATGTTGCAAATCAAAAGATCTTTATTTAAAATCTCAACTCCAGCTGGAGCAAATATTGATCCAGCATAAATAGGGCCAATTTTATCAGAATGTAATTTTAAAACAACCGGGTCAGAATTATCTTTAGAAATGGCCAAAGATTTTAGATTCATAATAATCTCTAAAACATCTTCTTTTATTCCATCTATAGTGCTATATTCGTGCAAGATACCTTCTATTTTTACTCCAACAACAGCAAAACCAGTAATGGAAGATAATAGGACTCTTCTTAAAGAATTTCCTAAAGTGTTTCCAAAGCCTCTTTCAAAAGGCTCAAAAACAATAACGGAATGTTTAAGATCATCAAAACCCTCTTTTAGATTAACAGATGCTGGTTTTGTTAAATTAACCCAACTTTCTTTTAAAATAGTCATAAAATTAATAAATTAATTAAAAAAAATATTAAACCCGACGACTTTTAGCTGGGCGACAACCGTTATGAGGCAAATATGTGATGTCCTTTATTAATGTAACATTTACCCCACATGCCTGTATAGCTCTCAAAGAAGCTTCTCTACCAACACCAGGACCTCTTATTTCAACAACAACACTTTGCAAACCATATTCTTTTGCGATATTAATAACATGTTGAGTAGCAACTTGAGCGGCATAAGGAGTTGCTTTTCTTGAGCCTTTAAAGCCATGCTTACCAGCAGAAGACCAAGAAACAACATTGCCAGAAGTGTCGGAGATTGATACTATAGTATTATTAAAGCTGGCAAATACATGAACCACACCATTAACAATATTTTTTTTCTTTTTAGATGAAGATTTTACAGTTTTTTTCTGAGCTAAATCTGTTTTTGTTTCTGTCATTTTAATATTATTTTAATTATTTAACCGCTTTCTTTTTGTTTGCTATTGCAACACCCCTACCTTTTCTTGTTTTGGCATTGGTATGAGTTCTTTGACCCCTTACTGGCAATTTTCTTACATGTCTTATGCCACGATAACAACCAATATCGATAAGTCTTTTTATATTAGAGGAGACTTTCCTTCTTAAATCCCCCTCAAGAACACCGAGATTTTTTTCAATATAAGACCTCACTTCTGCCAGCTTGGTTTCATCAAGCTGATTAGTTCTTGTAAAAAAATCTATTTTTAGATTTTTGCATACTTTTTCTGCAGAAGTTGTGCCAATTCCATAAATATAAGTTAAAGCAATTACAAATCGCTTTTCTTTTGGAATGTTAATACCAGCAATCCTAGCCAAAGTTATATCCTCTTAAAAGTTAATATTAATATAAGTTTTAAATTTCCGTTAGATTTCAAATTAGATTCATAAAATTAATTCAAAACCAAAACTATCGCTACATTTAATTAAAAACGATAACGATAAAATAACAACATATTTTAAAAAAATAATTGTTGATATTTTTACAAGCTATTTTTTAAAACATCAAAAACGATGTGTGAAGATTTTACAGCTTCAATTGAAATAAGCAAGTGTTTTTTTTGATAAAAATCAATTAAAGGAAAAGTTGATTTATGATACACAAGTAACCTATTTTTTAAAACTTGCTCATTATCGTCTTTTCTATATTCTAATTTATCAGAATTACATTTATCACATATTCCAAGCCGAGATGTAGGCTTGAAATAAGTATTATATATAGAGCCACATTCTTTGCAAGAATAACGACCTAATATTCTTTTTATCAAAACATCATCAGGTACTTCAAAATTAAATACCCTATCTATTGATTTTCCTATTTCTAAAAACATTTTTTCTAAACTGTAAGCTTGATTTATATTTCTAGGAAACCCATCAAGAATAAATCCATTCAAATGTTTTTGAACTAAAAAATTTTTAATTAATAAAATTATTATCTCATCTGGCACTAAATCGCCACTTTGCATATAAGTTTTAATCTTTTTACCCAATTCGGATCCACGATCTACTTCATCACGAAGCATATCTCCGCTTGATAAGGTAGGAATATTTAAATAATCAGCTAACATTTTAGCCTGAGTACCTTTTCCAGAGCCAGGAGGTCCTAAAAATAAAATATTTTTCATGCCCTAATTCTCAACTTTCTTTTTCTTAAATTACCAGAGCTATATTTGCTAGATAAGCCGTAAGATTGTATTTGAGTTATTAAATCTATGGCAACATTCACCATAATTAAAACACCCGTTCCACCTATATATAAAGGAATATGAATTGCATTTACAAGCAGTTCTGGTGTAATACAGATTATAATTAAATAAATCGAACCTAAAGCTGTAAGTTTAGAAATTATAGCATCTAAATAATCAGATGTAGCAATTCCTGGCCTAACACCAAAAATAAAACAATTACTCTTTTTTAAATTAGTAGCTACTTCTTGAGAATTAAAAATAATAGATGAGTAAAAATAAGAAAAAAATATTATTAAAATAGAGAAAATAAACATGTATATAGCCCCACCTCTTTGCAGTAGAGAAGAAAAAAACTGATTTTCAACACCAATAATTTGCATAATAGCAATAGGAAATGTTAATACAGAACTAGCAAATATAGGAGGTATAACGCCAGAAATATTGATTTTTAAAGGCAAAAAAGAATGATCTTGATTACCAGAAGATCTTAACATGGCTGAATTTGGATATTGTATTTTGATTTTTCTTTGAGTTTTTTCAAAAAAACAAACAAACATAACAGCTAAAATAAAAAATACAAAAAATAAAATTATATAAAACCAACTGTAAACACCTTTACTAGATAAATCAAGCATTTGAATTATTGTGTCAGGCAGGGAAGAAACGATTCCTACAAAAATAATAAGAGAAATTCCGTTTCCCACTCCAAAAGTTGTTATTTTTTCACCAAACCACATCAAAATAATCGTGCCACCCACTAAACTAACTAAAGTGGTCCAAAAAAATATATCAGAATCAGAAACAAATGCATTCACATTATTAGAAGAAAGTGCCTGATAAACACCAAAAGCTTGAAATGTTGCCAACACAATAGTGAGATATCTGGTATATTGATTTATTTTTGCCCTACCTCTTTCTCCATCTTTTTTTAAAGATTCTAACCCTTTATGCATAGAGGTTAATAATTGCATAACTATAGATGCGGTAATATATGGCATAATATTAAGAGCAAAAATACTCATTCTTTCTAAAGCTCCACCAGAAAACATATTTACCATACCAAATATATTTGCCTCGGATTTAAAAAACTGAGCCATAACATCGCTATTTATGCCTGGTATAGGTATAAAAGTACCAAATTTATATAGCAACAATATAAAAATGGTAAATATTATTTTTTTTGACAGTTCTGTATTTTTACTCTTAACTTGATTCATGGTTTTAATTATGAGTATTTCTTGGCATTTTCAGAATATTTATCAACCAAAACTTTAATTATAAAATCAGAATTTAAATTATTTGAACCCATAATTAATTTAACTATTGATTTAGTAGATTTAATTAGGCCAAAATCTTTTAAAATTTGTTTATTAATTTCTTGATCTGAAGATATTTTACCACTATTTAACAAAGAGAATATCCTAGAAACATTAACAGACTCTGTTTTTTTTGCAAGATTATTAACAAATCCCCTTTTAGGCAATCTCATGTGCACTGGGGTTTGACCACCTTCAAAACCTTTTACAGAATGATGACCAGTTCTAGCTTTTTGACCTTTCACACCTCTGCCAGAAGTTTTTCCTTTTCCAGATCCTATACCACGACCGACTCTTATTTTGTCTTGTCTTTTAATTTTTGGAAGATGTTGTAATGTTAGAGACATATTTTATAATTTAACAATTTTAATAATATGATGAATTTTTTTTATCATACCGAGCTTACAAGAATCGATAACTGCATTAGTTTTTGAACCTATTCCTCGCAAACCTAAACCAACGATACTGCCTTTTTGCCTATCATTTAATTTTGAACCACTCTTAATTTGAGTTATTTCAACTTTTGCATTTAAATATTCTTTCATAGTTTTAATCATTTTTTTTGTCTTTATTTCCTAAAGCTAAATTTCTCCTTCTGATAATTTCAGAAATATCTTTAGATCTTTTTTCTGCAATCAGCTTTGGAGATGTTAAAGATTTAAGAGCAGAAAAAGTTGCCGCAACCATATTGTATGGATTGGATGTGCCAACCGATTTAGCAACAACATCATGTATTCCAGCACATTCAAATATTGCTCTCATAGGTCCACCAGCAATAACTCCAGTTCCTGCTGAAGCAGATCTAAGATAAACTTTTGCAGAACAATATCTTGAAAAGATGTCGTGATGTATGGTTCTGCCTTCTTTAAGAGATATTTTTATCATTGATTTTTTGGCAACTTCATAAGCTTTATTTTTAGCATCAGTAACTTCTGTTGCATTACCTTTGCCAAAACCAACTTTACCATTTTTATCTCCAACAACCACCAGAGCAGAAAAAGACATATTTCTTCCTCCTTTTACGGTTTTAGATACTCGATTAACAGCTATTAAAATTTCTGTAATTTCTTGATTATTTTGCTTTGTCATCTTTTATTTAATTAAATTAGAATTTGAGACCTTGTTCGCGACAAGAATCGGCTAAAGCCTTTATACGTCCATTATAAACATATGCACCCTTGTCAAAAACAACAAAATCAAAACCTTTCTCTAGGCAAGATTTAGCAAAACTTATACCAACAAGTTTAGCTTTTTCCATGCCAGTTTTGTAATTATCATCTTTTACAGTAAGAGTTGAGCAAGAAGCCAACACATTACCTGAAAGATCAAGTAACTGAGCATAAATATTTTTATTTTTTCTAGCAACAACAATACGTGGACGACCAGATTTATTATTGGCAATCACACTATTTCTTATTCTAAATTTACGTCTTTGATAATTGTTAATCATATATAGTAAGTTATTTATTTTTTCTTTCCTTCTTTTCTTAAAATTGGCTTGCCAAATTTTTTGATACCCTTTCCTTTATAAGGCTCTGGGGATCTAAAGGAAATAATTTCAGAAGCAACTTGACCAACCAAAACTTTATCGTCGCCAGAAACAACTACAAGATTTGGTTTTTCAAGAGTTACTGATATTTCTTTTGGTAAAACATAAAAGATATCATGACTATAGCCAAGAGTAAGTATGAGTACTGATTTGTCTAAAGCGGTTTTGTAACCAACACCATTTACCTCAAGAACAGTTTTAAAACCAACGCTCATGCCAGAAACAATATTTTTAATATTACTTCTATCCATTCCTATTTTCATTGATAAATCTGAATTTGATTTATCTGAAACTGATAACTTTATTTGATTATCAGAAAAATCAACAACAATACCCGAACTTATATTGTAATTTTTTTTTATTTTACCATTATCAAAAGATACCTGATTATCATGCAAAGAAACCTTGATATCTTGAGGAATTTTTATTGGCAATTTTCCTATACGAGACATAAAAAACCTAAATTAAAATATTTTTACTAAAATTTCTCCACCAAGCTTCTGCATCCGAGCATTATGATCGGCAAGAACTCCTTTTGAAGTTGATATAATAATAACACCTAGACCATTTTTTACTAAAGGTATATTATCGGCTTGACAGTAATGTCTTCTTCCTGGTTTAGAAACAACTTCTATATTTGTAATAGCAGGAGAAGAATTATGATATTTTAAGTTTATGAGAAAACAATCTATATTTTGCTCTTTAACTTTAACAAAATTTAAAATATAACCTTCTTCTTTTAGGATTTGAAGAATATTAGTTCTTAATTTGGAAACTGGAGAAGAAACATTTGCTTTACCAGCTAGATAACCGTTTTTTATTCTTGAAACAAGATCAGAAACAGAGTGATTAAAAGACATTTTACCAACTTGATTTAATTAAACCAGGAACTTGACCCCAAGAAGCAAGTTCTCTAAGCGCTATACGCGACATACCGAATTTACGCAGATTACCTCTAGCTCTCCCAGTTAGGGCACATCTATTTCTAATTCTAGATTTAGACCCGTCTCTTGAGAGTTGAGATAATTTGACCTGAGCCGAAAATCTTTCGGATAAAGATAAATCTTTATTAGCAATAATAGATTTTAGATTTAATCTTTTTTCTTTATGCATTAAGAAGCTCTTTTTTCTTTCTTCATTTCTACGAATTAGTGATTTTTTAGCCATATATTATTTTATAGGAAAGTTAAGTTTTTTTAATAAAAATAGCGATTCTTCTTTTGATTTGGCATTGGTTGCAATTGTTATATTCATTCCAAAAACCTTAACAATATTATCAAGATCTACTTCTAAAAATATACCATGTTCTTTTATGCCAAAACTATAATGATTACTCTGGTTAAAACCTTTATGAGATAATCCTCTAAAATCTCTTATGCGCGGCAAAGCAATATTTACAAGACGATCTAAAAATTGATACATTTTTTTACCTCTCAATGTAACCCTGCAACCAATAGGCAGATCTTTTCTTAATTTAAATGTTGAGATTGCTTTTTTAGATCTCGTTAAAACTGCTTTTTGACCAGCAATATTCGATACCTGATTCAGCAAATAAGACAATAGTTTATTATCACTATCAACGGCTTTTATACCAACATTTATACTTACCATTTGCACTTTTGGTATCGCTAATTGATTAGTATAACCAAACTTTGATTTAAGTTCGGCTATAGAATTATGATATAATTTTTCAGTAACTGTTTGCATCTTGTAATTATATTTTATTTTCAGTTTTTTTAGAAATACGAATCTTTTTAGAAAAAGGTTTTCCTTCTTTAGATTCTATGATAAATTTTATTTTTACTGGTTTGCCATTTTCGCAATGAGAAACATTAGATCTATGTATTGCTTTTTCTATTTTTAGAATCTTGCCAGGTTGTTGAGATGTTGGTTTTTGATGAAATGTCGCTATATTCACACCCTCAACCACTAATTTTTCACCAAGAACCTTGGTGATTTTTCCTATTTTTCCTCTGTCATTACCAGATATAATAATTACTTGATCGTTCTTTTTAAATTTTTGCATATTTTTATAAAACCTCCGAAGCTAAAGATGCTATTTTAAGAAAATTTTTTTGACGCACTTCTCTCGAAACTGGTCCAAAAACACGAGTAGCTAATGGTTCATTATCTTTATTTACCAAGACTACAGCATTGTCTCCAAAACTAATAAAACTACCATCTGGTCTAACAATTTTATTTCTAGTTCTTACGATAACTGCTTTTGCAACCTGACCCTTTTTTATTAATTTAGCACCAGGTATTACAGAAGTAATGGCAACGACAATAACATCGCCAACACTTGTTATCATATGATTTGAACCACCTAAAACCTTTATACATCTAGCAGTTTTTGCACCAGAATTATCGGCGACAACTAGATTTGTTTGCATTTGTATCATATTTTTCTCTTAATTTTATATTAATACCCATTTTTTTAATTTAGATATTGGTCTAGAACTTTTCATTTCAATTTCATCGCCAATAGAAACCTCTTTTCCTAAAGATTCTACTAAATAATTTTTATGAACCGTAATATATTTGCCATAACGAGGATGTTTTTTATAATCAGTAACGGTAACTTTTATTGTATTTTTGTCTATGATATTAACAACTTTTGCTTTCATATGTTTATTTAACAGAATTTAATTTAGTAAAAAGTCTAGCAACTTCTTTCTTTTTTTGTCTATAATTTTTTATTATAATAGATTCTCTCATAGAGATTTTTAATCTTGTAATAAGCAAATCTTTTTTAAGAGAAGCGATATTTGATAATATTGATTTCTTTTCTTCTTGGTTCATAACTATATATGATTAACAATTTTTGTTTTAAAAGGAAGCTTAGAAGATGCTTTTTCTAAAGCTATGTTAGCAGAATCATTATCGATACCATCTATTTCAAAAATAATTCTACCTGGTTTGATTTTAGCAACATAGTATTCTACATTACCTTTACCACTACCCATTCTAACTTCTGCTGGTTTTTTTGTTACAGGAGTATGAGGAAAAACCATAATCCATAATTTACCAGCCCTTTTCATGTAGCGAGTAATAACTTTTCTAGCAGATTCTATTTGTTTAGAATTTAACTTAGAAGGCTCTAAAGCTTTTAAACCATAGGCACCAAACTTTAAAGAATTGCCATTACTAGCAACGCCAAGTATTTTTTTACCACCTTTCTGTGCTTTTCTATATTTTGTTTTTGCAGGTATTAACATATATTAGTTGTCAATTATATTTGTGAAGTTGAAACTTTTTTCTTTTCAACATAACCTTTGTATATCCAAACTTTTACACCTATTACACCATAAGTAGTATAGGCATTAGCAGTTGCATAATCTATATTACAGCGTAAAGTATGAAGAGGTATAGATCCTTCTTTATACCATTCTGTTCTTGCTATTTCCGCACCACCGAGCCTACCAGCACAACTTACTTTAACTCCTAAAGCACCAAATTTCATAGCAGATTGCATAGCTTTTTTCATCACTTTTTTAAAAGCAGCTCTACCTTCGAGTTGTTTGGCTATAGACTGAGCAACCAAAGATGAATTAATATCTGGCTTGTCTATTTCAACAACCTTAACTTCAACTTTATTTTTTGCAATCTTCTCTATAGATTGATTGATTTTATCTATATCGGAGCCTTTTTTCCCAATGAGAACACCAGGTTTAGATGTTTTTATAATTAAATTAATTTTATCTGGTAATCTTTCAACAACAACACTACCAATTCCACAATGAGAATAGTTCTTTTTAATAAACTGTCTAATTTTAACATCATGAAACAAGTTGATAGCATAATTTTTTTTATCATACCAAACCGACTCCCAGTTTTTATTATTTAATAATCTAAAACCTACTGGATTAACTTTTTGACCCATTTATTCCTCACTTATTTTAAATTACTATTATTTTGTGTCTCTGCCAAAATAACTTTTATATTACTAAAAGTTTTAAGTATTCTGCTAGATTTACCCCTGCCCCGTGCAGCAAACCTGCGGAGAGCAAAAGATCTGCCAACATTAATTTCTTTTATAAACAAATTATCTGCATCCATATTGTGATTGTTTTCAGCATTGGACATTGCAGAATATACCAAAGCACTTATGATTGGAGCTAGTCTTAATTTAGAAAATCCTAAGAATTTTAAAGCATCAGAAACATTAAGTCCAGTAATATTTTTAGTTATTTTCATAACTTTAACAGGACTAGATTTTATTGCTTTATGTGAAGCTATAGCAAGTTGCTGTGTCATATTGAATTAATTATTTTGTAACTTTTTTATCTCCACCATGACCATAGAAAATGCGAGTAGGAGCGAACTCGCCAAGTTTATGACCAACCATTGCTTCAGTTACAGAAACCGAAACAAATTTTTTGCCGTTGTGCACAACAAAATTAACCCCAACAAATTGAGGAAGAATAGTTGATCTTCTAGACCATGTTTTTATAACTTGTTTCTTAGAAGAAGAAAGATATTCTCGAACTTTTTTTAGTAAGTAACCGTCAACAAAAGGCGGTTTTTTAGAAGATCTTGGCATATTATTTTACTCTCCTTGATTTTATAATAAATTTATTTGTATTTTTATTTCTTTTTCTAGTAATTTTACCTTTAGTGGGTTTACCAGTAGGTGAAACAGGGTGTCTACCACCAGATGTTTTACCTTCACCGCCCCCATGAGGGTGATCTACTGGGTTCATCGCCACACCCCTAACGGTTGGTCTAATGCCAAACCATCTAGATCTACCAGCTTTACCAACAGTAGCATTTTTATTATCTAAATTAGAAACAGATCCAATAGTAGCCATACAATCTAGAGGGAAAAGCCTAATTTCACTTGATTGCATTTTAATTAAAGCATATCCACTATCTTTACCAACTAATTGAGAGTAATTGCCAGCGGATCTAGAAACAGCTCCACCGCAACCCGGCTTTAGCTCTATATTATGAACATTTGTGCCAATTGGTATAACAGATAAAGGCATTGCATTGCCAACTTTTACATCGACCAAATTTCTAGAAGAAATAATAGAATCGCCTATCGCCAATTTATGAGGAGCTAAAATATAAGAATAGGTGCCGTCAACATATTTAACAAGAGCTATAAATGCTGTGCGATTTGGATCGTATTCTATTCTTTCAACTTTTGCCTCAATATCAAACTTATCTCTTTTAAAATCAATAATTCTATATGATTTTTTATGTCCACCAGATTTATGACGAACAGTGATATGACCAATATTGTTTCTTCCAGATTTTTCAGAAACATTGGTTGTAAGCATCTTGAGAGGCTTTCCTTTCCATAGAGCACTTCTATCTACGGCAACATATTGACGTAAAGAAGGTGTTACTGATTTAAAATTTTTTAATGCCATATGTTTTAATCGAAATTAATTTTTTGTCCTGTCTGCAATGTGATAATAGCTTTTTTAATATCAGATTTACTACCCACAATACCTTTAAATCTTTTTGTTTTGCCAAAAGAATTGATTATGTTTACTTTTTTAACATCCACATTAAAGATCTTTTTTATTAAAGAAGCAATTTCTTTTTTTGTGCAATTATAATCTATCTCAAAAGTATATTTATCATTTGCAACTAATTTATTTGATTTTTCAGTATAAATTAGTTTTTTTATTTTATCGTAATTCAAAAAAGTAGTCATTTTATATAGATGTCAAAATTGATTTTTCAAAGATATCTTGTTCTACGACAATGTTATCATAATTTAAAATATCGTACACATTTAGAGCATGAGAATGCAGTACTTTTGTATTTTTAATATTTTTTACACTTTTTTGTAAAACTGAATTTTTATCGACCACAAACAATACTGTTTCTAAATTCGATTTTTGTAAAAATTTACTAACTTTATTAGTTTTGATAATATTTGCCGTAGGATTAAAAGTAAAAATCTTATTTTCAAATATCTTTAACATAAGAACATCTGCCAAAGCTTTTTTAGTAATTTTTTTTGGCATAGAAAAGTCAAAACTTCTTGGCATAGGACCATGGCAAGTTCTACCACCAACAAATTGAACAGATCTTTTACTACCTTGACGAGCTCTGCCTGTTCCTTTTTGTTTCCAAGGTTTTGCAGTAGTGCCAGAAATTTCTGACATAGTTTTTGTTTTGGCAGAACCAGATCTTCTTGAAGCTAATTGCCATCTCACAACATATGAAATGTTTTTTGCACTTAAAAAAGAAATATCCGAATCAATATGAAAACTGTTGTTGTCAAAAGATTCTGTTTCGAAATTTATTTGTTTTATTGAGATTTCATTCATATAAGACTCTAGTAATTACTAATTTTAACAAAAATATCATTACCAGCTCTACCTGGAATGGCACCTTTAACAGCAATAATTGAAGCTTCAATATCAACAAATAAAACCTGCAAGTTTTTGATAGTTATATTTTCAACCCCTAAATGACCAGCCATTTTTTTGCCACGAAATGTTTTGCCTGGATCTTGTCTTTGACCAGTAGAGCCATGAGAACGATGAGAAACAGAAACACCATGCGAAGCTTCTAAACCTCGAAAATTCCATCTTTTCATAACACCAGCAAAACCTTTACCAGTTGTTACACCTCTTATACTTACTTTATCTCCTTGTTTAATAAAATTTTCTATTAAAACAGGCTTACCGACCTCAATTTCAAAAGCATCTTTTACTTTACAAGTGTGCAATAGTTTATGAACTGGCAAAGATTTTTTTTGATAAGCACCAGCAACAGATTTTGAAATGTTTTTGGTTTTTTCCAGTTTATTAAAAGCAATTGTTAATAACTTATTGTTGCTATTTTTTTGATTTTCTTTTAAATCGAAAACAGTATTGCTGTATAAATGAATCATAGTAAGAGGTGTTGATTGTCCAGCCTCTGAGTAGATATGAGTCATGCCGATTTTTTTTCCTATAAATTCTAACATTTTGTTAATTTTTAGTTCCGTTTAATGCAATTTTAATTTCAACACCAGCAGAAAGATTGAGCTTCATTAAAGCATCAACCGTTTGAGCAGTTGGAGATATTATTAGTATTCTTTTTGAAGTTCTAATTTCATATTGCTCTCTAGAGTCTTTATCGACATGCGGACTTCTAGTTACACAAAATTTCTGAATTTTAGTTGGCATAGGAATTGGTCCTTTAATGCCTGCACCCGTTCTTTTTACTGTAACAATTATTTCATTTACAGCTTTACTAAGAACAAAGTGATCAAAAGATTCTAGTATTATTTTTATACTTTCTTTATTTTTCATATTTCTCCACTATACAGCCCAGTTTTTAAGCTGGGCTGAGATAACATTTTTTTTACTTAATAATTTTGCTTACAACTCCGGCACCGACGGTTCTGCCACCTTCTCTGATGGCAAAGCGTAGACCTTCTTCCATAGCAATTGGGGAGATTAACTCAACAGTAAGTCTAACATTATCGCCTGGCATAACCATTTCAACACCTTCTTTGAGAGTTACTGAACCAGTAACATCGGTGGTGCGGAAATAAAATTGTGGGCGATAGTTTTTGAAAAACGGAGTGTGTCTGCCACCTTCGTCTTTGCTAAGAATATAAACTTCGGCTTCAAATTGAGTGTGAGGAGTGATGCTACCTGGTTTACAAAGCACTTGACCTCTTTCGACATCTTCTTTTTTTGTGCCTCGAAGCAAGATGCCAGCATTATCACCAGCTCTACCTTCGTCAAGAAGTTTTCTAAACATTTCAATGCCAGTGCAAGTGGTTTTTTGAGTTGGTTTTAAACCGACAATTTCAATTTCTTCACTAACTTTTAAAATGCCTCTTTCAATTCTGCCAGTAACCACTGTGCCTCTACCAGAGATAGAGAAAACATCTTCGATAGGCATTAAGAAAGCTTGGTCAACTGGTCTTTTTGGTTCTGGAATATAGCTATCAACTGCATCCATAAGGGCTTGAATTGCTGGCTCACCAAGTTCGCTTGTGTCGCCTTCTAGGGCTTTTAAAGCAGAACCTCTGACGATAGGAATATCGTCTCCTGGAAAATCGTATTTAGTAAGGAGCTCTCTCACTTCCATCTCAACTAAGTCAAGAAGCTCGGTATCTTCAACCATATCAACTTTGTTTAAGAAAACAACGATAGCAGGAACACCAACTTGTTTAGCTAACAAAATGTGTTCTCTAGTTTGTGGCATTGGGCCATCGGCTGCCGAAACAACCAAGATAGCACCATCCATTTGAGCAGCACCTGTGATCATGTTTTTAACATAGTCGGCATGGCCCGGGCAATCTACGTGAGCATAGTGACGAAGAGCAGTTTCGTATTCAACATGAGCGGTGTTGATGGTGATGCCTCTTTCTTTTTCTTCAGGAGCGGCATCGATTTGATCGTAACCTTTTTTTTCTGCCCAACCTTTTTTAGCCAAATAGCTAGTGATAGCAGCAGTAAGAGTAGTTTTGCCATGGTCAACATGACCAATGGTGCCAATATTAACATGTGGCTTATTGCGTTCAAATTTTGCTTTAGACATAGTTATATGTGATAA